>JADMIO010606996.1_pt1 | contig 58953 bp, 37 predicted proteins | sample 8958161 | NCBI WGS metagenome assembly JADMIO01 (sample SAMN16585339, study PRJNA669376) | soil metagenome | isolation source: Crop rotation soil | place: USA: Cullars Rotation, Alabama | collected 2011 | reverse complement strand
CGACAACTTGTCCACGTGGAATTCTAAGCTTAGGATCCCAATGTGCTGGAAAGGAGCTCAGCGCGAAGGCGTCCTGGTCCGTGCGCCCGATGCCCAGCTCGCGCGCGAGCACCTCGGCCGTCTGCCCCATGTTGAGGCCGCACGTCGGATCGCTCAGCCCCTTCACGATGCCCCACTCGGCCTTGAAGTCCGCGGGCCGCAGGCGAGCGAACGCGGCGAGGCGCGCGCCGAGCGTCTTCGCGCGGGCGACGCCGGCCATCTTGCGGCGGAACGAGCGCGGGAACTCGGCGGGGTAGTTGCTCATCGACTCCATGCCGCCACACGCGACGACATCGGCCTGCCCCGTCTCGATCAGCAGCGCCGCCTGGACGACAGCCTCCATGCCGGACGCGCAGTTGCGCTGCACGGTGAACGCGGGGACGTCGACGGGGATGCCGGCACGCAGCGCCGCGATGCGCGCGACGTTCGCAGAATCCGACGGCGCGCCGCCGCATCCCATGACGACGTGCTCGACATCAGCCGGTTCAATGCCCGTTCGCGCCAGGGCCTCCACGAGCGCGATGCGGCCGAGATCGGTCGCGGACAGCGGCTCGAGCACGCCGCCCGCGCGGCCGAAGGGCGTCCGCGCGCCACCGAGCACGACGATCTCGCGGCCCTTGCCGTAGGCGTGGGCCGCAGCGTGGTCTCGCATCACGCGCTCTCCTTCGCGCCGTAGCAGCTGTCGATCAGCGGCTTCCACTTCTCGGCGACGACCTTCCGCTTGACCTTCAGCGTGGGAGTCAGCTCGCCCTCGTCCTGCGAGAGCTCGCGAGGCAGGAGCGCCACCGTCTTCGGCCGCTCGAAGTCCGCGAGGCTCGCGCAAGCCGCCGCGACAGACTCCTGCACGACACGCCGCGCGTCGGCGGATCGCGCCAGATCCGCAGGCTCGCCCCCGGACGGCAGCGATCGCTTCGCGAGCTCCGCGCGCAGCGTCGGCCAGTCCGGCAGCACGAGCGCCGCGACGAACTTGCGCTCGTCGCCCACGAGCACGCACTGCGCGACGAGCGGCGAGCCGAGGATGCGATCCTCGACGACGGCAGGAACGACCTTCTTGCCCGTCGTGAGCACGAGGATCTCCTTCTTGCGTCCCGTGATCGAGACGAAGCCCTGCGCATCGATGCGCGCGAGATCGCCCGTCCTGAGCCAGCCGTCCTCGATGGTCGCCGCCGTCTCGTCGGGAAGGTTCCAGTAGCCCATCATGATGTTGGGACCTCTCGCGAGGAGCTCGCCGTCCTCCGCGAGCCGCAGCTCGACTCCCGGCAGCGCGGGCCCGACCGTGCCGAGACGCATGCGACGGCGACGGTTCGTGCAGAGCACCGGCGACGTCTCGGTGAGTCCGTAGCCCGGCAGGAGGTTCAGCCCGATCGCGCGGAAGAAGAGATGGAGGTCCGCCGTCAGCGGTCCTCCGCCCGAAAAGCAGACGTCGATGCGTCCGCCGAGCGCGCCGCGGAGCTTGGATAACACGAGGCGATCCGCGATCGCGTGCTGGCACGACAGCGGCAGGGGCACGCGGCCGTTTCCCGTTCCGTCCCCGAGCCACGCGAGGAATCGCTTCTTGCCCACGTCGAGCGCCCACGCCGACAGCTTCTGCTTCCAGGCCGGTCCCTGAGCGAGGCGCGCCGTCATGCCCTGCGCGATCTTCTCGTAGAGGCGCGGGACCATCGCGAAGAACGTGGGCCTCCACTCGCGCACGTACGAGATTGCTTCGTGCGGATCGGGGCAGTAGGCCATGGCCGCGCCGTCGAGGAAGAGCAGGTAGTCCACGATGCGCTGGAAGACGTGCGACACCGGCAGGAGCGAGAGATTGCGATGCGCGACGCCGGAGAGATCGACGGCCTCGTCGCAGGCCATCGCGTTGCTCACGAGATTGCGATGCGAGAGCATGACGCCCTTGGGACGGCCCGTCGTGCCCGACGTGTAGATGATGCTCGCGAGTTCCTGAGGCTCCGGCGCCCGACGCTCGCCCACGGCACCGCGCCCCGCCGCGGCGAACGCGGTGAAGCCGTGCACGAGCGGGTGACTCGCCGCTTCGTCCGAGAGCAGCACGATCCACTCGAGGGCGCTCCCTTCGAGCGCTTCGCTCAGCCGCACGAGCTGCACGCCGTCCTCGAGGAAGAGTCCGCGCGCGCCCGAGTCGTCCACGATGTAGCGCACCTGATCCGGCGCGAGCGTCGGGTAGATCGGGACCGTCACGAAGGACGACGTGACGAGCGCGTAGTCAGCTGCGGCCCAACGCGCCGCGTTGCGCGAGAGGATGGCGACGCGATCGCCGACGACGAGGCCACGCCCGCGCAGGGCGCCCGCGAGATCCTCCACGACGGCGCGGTACTCGTCGGTCGACCAGCCCTGCCATCGGCCCTCGGCATCGCGCCACTCGACGTGACGGGCCTTGCGATGCTCGAGGCCCGCCTCGAAGAGATCGCGCAGTGTCTCGACGCGTGCGGCAAGGGGGTTCAAGGGTGACCTCGGGGGAGGCGCTCATTCTAGTGGAGTGCAGCGGCAGATCTGGCAGACCTTCCCTCTCCCGCCATGCTGCGGGGCCGGGGTTCGATGGTTCTCCTGCGGTGGCGCTTGCTCGGCCCTTCGTTGACGATCGGCTGACCCTCCCGGACGTTCGGGAAGACGTCGCGTCCAGCGGGCAGCGCCCGGCAAGAGCCGCTTGCGTCTCCCATCCACCACCTTCCCGAACCATTCGAGCGGTGTCACGGGCTGCAAGAGCGCGGCACGCGCATCTCCGCCATCCGGTCACGCGCGGCGCCCTCCGAGCCGAAAGGCGGGCATCGAATGGGGTGCTTCGAGCCGCGGCAATGGCGCGACGCATCTCGAGTCCACGCGCTCGGTTGTCGCTCGACTGCTCCAGCCGGCGGCACCTTCAGAATGCAGCTTCTTCAGGACGCCATCGCGTCCGCGGATCGGACGTCTTCCCGAATCTCCGTCCTCGAACTGCGCTACGACCCAGCGAGCGCTCCGCCTCATTCGCCGGATCTGGCTGAGCCTGCCATCTCGGCCTCCCGCGCTATCCTTCGAGCATCATGGAAGGTCTCGCCGAGCTCTATCGCATCGGTCCCGGTCCCTCGAGCAGCCACGCGATGGGCCCGGTGCGGGCCGCGCGCCGCTTCCTCGCAGCGGAGCCTGCAGCCGCGCGCTACCGCGTGACGCTCTACGGGAGCCTTGCCGCGACCGGCAAGGGACATCTCACGGACGTCGCGCTCGAGGCGGCGTTCGCGGGACACGCTCTCGAGATCGCGTGGCGGCCCGAGATCGTCCTCCCCTTCCATCCGAACGGGATCGACTTCGAGGCGCTGTCCGTGGACGGCGACGTCCTGCGAAGCGCGCGCGTCTACAGCGTCGGCGGCGGAGCGATCCGTGAAGAAGGCGCGCCCCAGCCGCCCTCTGTCTATCCGGAACGCTCGATGGACGAGATCCTCGCGTGGTGCGACGAGCACGGCGAGCCACCGTGGAGGCTCGCGGAGGTTCGCGAGGGACCCGCGCTCTTCGACCTGCTCGACGAAGTCTGGACCGCCATGAAGGACGCCATCCAGCGCGGCCTCGATCGCGATGGCGCGCTGCCGGGCGGCCTGAAGCTCCGACGAAAGGCGCGCGAGACGTACCTCAAGGCGCGGCGCGCCGGACCCGGCCAGGGGACGGGTCTGCTCTCCGCCTACGCGCTCGCCGTCATGGAGGAGAACGCGTCCGCGGGCGTCGTCGTGACCGCGCCGACGTGCGGCGCGTGCGGCGCGCTGCCCGCGGTGCTCCGCTACATGCAGGAGACGTCGGCCTGCTCCGATCACGAGATCCTCCGCGCGCTCGCGACAGCGGGGCTCGTCGGCGATCTCGTCAAGACGAACGCGTCCATCTCCGGCGCGGAGGTCGGATGCCAGGGCGAGGTCGGCACCGCCTGCGCCATGGCCTCGGCTGCGGCCGCCCAGCTCATGGGAGGTTCCGCGCGTCAGATCGAGTACGCGGCCGAGATGGGCCTCGAGCACCACCTCGGCCTCACCTGCGATCCCGTGCTCGGCCTCGTGCAGATCCCCTGCATCGAGCGCAATGCCTTCGCCGCGACGCGCGCGGTATCTGCCGCCGAGTACGCGCTGCTCGGCGACGGCACGCATCGCATCTCGTTCGACCAGGTCGTCAAGACGATGGCGGAGACGGGACGCGCCCTGCCGGGCGCCTATCGCGAGACGTCGGTCGGAGGACTCGCCGCGCTCTACCGCTCCGCCGAGCATCCGATGTAGCCGACGACCTCGAGGCCGAGCGCGTCGCCGTGGCGCGCCCCTTGCCATGACCGCGATGGGATCCGAACTTCCTGCGAGCCTGGAGGAGGTCGGCGTGCGCGGAGAGCGGATCGAAGCTCGTGCGAAGACGCGTGGCGGGTGGACGATGACGTGTCTCGCCCTCGCCGCTCTCGCGGTGCCGGCCGGCGCCTCCGCGCGCGAGTGCTGCCGTCCCTTCCGGATCGCCGACCTCTCGTGGCCCTGTCCCGACAGCAGGGAGTGCTTCGTCGACGGGCGGATCGCGGTGGACGCACTCGGCGGCGTGTACTTCGGCGTGGGCGACGGCCCTCCCGTCTACCACTTCTACGTCTCGCGCGACTCGGGCGGCGCGTGGGAGGAGCAGGTCTTCCCGGAAATCCTGTACGTGCCGCAGGTGGTCGCGACGGCCGCGGGCGACGTCCTCATCCTCTACTACGCGAACATGCACCTCTGGGTGAAGACGTCGCACGATCAGGCTCGGACGTTCGGCGATCCCGTGATGATGGACGTGCCGTCGACGCCGGCGTCGTACCTGACGAACTTCGGGATCGCCGCTTCGCCGGGCGGCAGGATCTGCGTGTACTGGCACTGGTCGTGCAGCTGGGGTGGGTACTCCGATCGTCTCTGGGCGCGCGTCTCGCCCGATGCGGGGGCGTCGTGGGCCGCCCCAGCGCTGATCAGCAGGACGCAGGGGTGCGGGATGCCCGACGTCTTCCGCACGCGAACGGTCGTCGATGATCGCGCGGCCTTCCTCGCGTGGGGCGAAGAGTCGAAGGTGGTCTTGGCGAGCACGGATGCGAGCGGGCTGCGCTGGCTGCCGCCGGTGCAGGTGGACGATCTCTCGTCGATCCTTCCGGACTCGAACCGCTTCATCGAGGTGTTGGCGCTCGAGGAGTCACGCGACGGAGCTCTTGTCGTCGCCTACGGCTCGTTCGTCCCGCCGCTCGCGACGACCTCCGTGCGGGCATCGCTCGACGGGGGCGTGACCTGGGACAGGACGGCGACGCGCTACCCGGGGCCGGCGGGGCACGCGGGCATCGCGACGGATGGGAGCGGTCGTGTCTTCGTTGCCGCCGACTTGCAGACGCAGCCGCCATCGACGCAGGCGCTCTGGGGCACGACGTCGTCTGGCTGGGGGCTCCACGGGACGTGGGAGCCGGCGGGCCGGAACATCGCCATCTCGCCCGGCATCGATGAGCTGGAGGTCGAGCAGGATCCGAGCGACGCGATCTGGGTGTTGAACGGCGACTACCGCGATCTCGACAGGTCGGGACCATGCTCCGACTGCGAGAGCGTGCGGTTGAACCGCTCGTGCGACATGGGGGCGAGCTGGCTCGTGCCGGACATCCACGTGGACGACGACGCGCCGCCTCACTCGCAACACTCGGAGGATCCGGGGCTCGCGGTCAGCGCCGACGGACGCGCGCACGTCGTCTGGACGGACACGGCGTTCAACGGGCCCGGCACGTGGTACGTGCGGTACGCGTCGTACGAGGCCGAGCCGGTGGTGCGGCCCGAGGTTCTCTCCGAGCCGACGCGGTGTCACGCGGGCGCGGTCGTGCTGCACGCGGCGGGCGGCGGGCTCGAGGACTGCGCATCTCCGTCGTTCCAGTGGTTCCAGGATGGGACTGCGGTGCCGGGCGCGACGGGCGCGTCGCACGTCGTGCCGCAGTTGCCGGCAGGCAGGCACGTCTTCTGGTTCGAGACGGACTGCGCCGCGGTGCGATGCGGCTCGCCCTCGGCCGCCTTCACGCTCGACGTGCCCGACGAGGGCGCCACGAGCCGCGGCGAGGAGCTGAGCGGCCTGCTGTTCGTGTCGCGCTGCAACGACGGGCTGCGCCTGCGGTGGACGGACTCGGATCCCGCGGCGCGCGGGTACAACGTGTACTCGGGGAGAATCGCGTCGTTGCGGACGCCGCGGATCTGGGATCACGTCGCGATCGCCTGCGGCGTGCCGCGCGTGCCGACTGATGCCGCGTCAACCGAGCGCCAGGTGCCCCGGCCGACGCTGGACGCGTACTACCTCGTCGGCGGGGCAGCCTGCGACGGCGAAGGATCACTGGGCGCGAGCTCGCTCGGACTCGTGCGACCGGTGCCCGCGATGGGGGTGCCGTGTGGTGCCATGCCCTGAGTCGGCGCCAGTCGTCAGGCGCGCGTCGCGTCAGGAGTCTCCTGAAGGCCACGGCGGAGACGGGACGCGCCCTGCGAGGCGCCTATCGAGAAACCTCGGTCGGGGGGCTCGCAGCGCTCTACCGCTCCGCCGAGCATCCCATGTAGCCGACGACCTCGAGGCCGAGCGCGTCGCCATGGCGCTGGAGCGCCGTGCGCGTCGCCTCGCCGTCCGCGGCTGACGCAGGCTTCTTCGGATCGTCGCCTTCGTACCGGCATGACAGCACGCGGACCTCGCCCTTCCTGCGATCCGCCTTGAGATCGACGCGCGCGACGAGGCGCTCGCCGGCGAGCACCGGCATGCAGAAGTAGCCATACTCGCGGCGATGCGCGGGCTTGAAGATCTCGAGCACCTGCTCGAAGCCGAAGAGCCGGAAGGCGCGCGCGCGATCCCAGAGCACGGGATCGAACGGCGAGAGCAGGACGCCGCGATCCTTCTGGGGCCGCAGGCGGTCGAGCCGATCGACGAGCTCGAGATCCTCGGCGCGAATCCACCCCGCGACGTTCGCGCCGTCGTCGCCATGGAGCGCGCACGGCCGCACCACCCCGCGTGCGACGAGCCGCTCCATCGCTGCCACGAGATCGCCGCGACAGTTGCGCAGGCGCCACGTCGCCGCGAGCGTTCCGAGCGTCGCCCAGCCATGTCCCTCGAGCGCGCGCAGCAGCAGGATCTCGAGCGATTCGCGCTTGGTGAGCGCCTTCCCGCGGTGTGACTCCGGTATGACTCGCTCCGTGAGATCGAACGTGCGCTGGAACGACGACCGCTCGCGGATGCTGAGCTCGCCGCTCGACCAGAGCGCGGTCGCGACGCGCTTCGCGACCTTGATGTCCCACCAACCGCGACTCCCCTGCCCTTCCATGTCGAGCGATCGCAGCGGCCCCTCGTCCCGAATGCGCTTCACGAGATCCTTCGCGACCTTCGGATGCGCAGAGACGACGTCGCCCCACCACGGATGCTGGCGGAACTCCTTGCGCCGGAACGCGAACGCTCCATAGAGATCGAGCGGAATCCAGCTCGCCTCATGGCCCCAGTACTCGAAGAGCGGCTCGCCCTCCTGCAGCAGGCACTCGCCGAGCTCCGGATCGAACCCCGCGATGCGCGACATGAGCACGAGCGCATGGCTCCTCGCGCCCGCGATCGACACCGTGTCGAGCTGCAGGTAGCCGAAGCGCTCGACGACCGCATGCGCCGCGCGTCTCTGCCGCGTCTTCCCCGCCGCCTTCGACGGCATGGCGGTGAGCTCCGGCGCGAGGAGTCCTGCGCTGGCGAGGGCGAGACGTCGCGCTTGCCGGACGGTGATGCGATCCACGCGGGATGATCGCATGGGCGGCCGCACGTCAGGCGCGCGACCGCCTCACGGGCAGGAGGTCGTCCTCGCGTCCCCGCGGCTGTCGCGGCCCCAGCCGCCGCCACCGCAGGCGTTGCGGGCCTCGACGAGGTACCACCAGCCGTCGCTCATGACGCCGGTCATGCGAGGGTCCACGACGCCCGACGCCGGCGCGCCCGTGACGAGGCAGGGAGCTCCTGCCGTCGAGCGGGACGACCAGAGCGTCGAGATGCGATCGCTCGCGACGGCGGAGCGCGTGCCGGGCCCGCCGGCAGGCGAGACGTCGGACCACGCGACGAGCGGCGCCTGCCGCGACGCCTGCTCGCGCACGTCGAGGCGCGGGACCTCGAGCGGCACGCTCCACGCCCCCGGATCGGCCGGCGCGCAGTCGCCCGCGCAGTCGAGCGCGCCGTCGCCGTCCGTGTCGACTGTCGCGCAGTCGGCGTCCGCGCAGTCGGTGTTGCCGTCGCCGTCGTCATCGACGCCGTTCGTGCAGTTCTCGATCGCGAGGCATCCGGGCTCACTGACCTGCCAGACGTCGATCGTCCCGCTTCCTTCGTTGGCGACGAGCAGGAGCGCCTGACCCACCGGGCTGCCGGCGGCGGGGACGAAGTCGAGCCCTTCGGGACTGATGCCGCCCGCGGACGCGTCGTCCGCAGGAACGGAGAAGTCGCGGCTCGTCGCGTAGGTCTCGAACACCGGCGCGCGCGCGTCGGTCACGTCGAAGACCATCACGCCGCCGACGCGCTCGAGCCCCACGAAGGCATGCGTGCGCCCGCAGGCCACGCCGATCGCGACGGTCTCGGGCTCGGGCCCCGAGTTGTCGCTGCGCGTGTCGAAGCTCGAGTTCGAGTCGTTGTTCGAGTTGAACGCGGTGGGCAGTCGCACCGCAGTCTGCTGCTCGATCTGGTCGCCGCTGTCGAAGACCTGGCTCATGCTCGACGCGTCGAACAGCGAGAACGAGCGCGTGCCGAAGGCGTAGCCGGTCTCGTACGCGCCGTCGCCGTCGGCATCGCCGAGCGTCGTCGTCACCTGAAGCCGGCCGAGCGCGGCGTCGTCCTGGTCGGCCGCCGTGAGCGGCGCCTCGACCCGCAGGTTACCGAGACGCTCCACTTCGTTGAAGGCCGTGTAGGCCCGCGTGTCGCCTTCGTTGGCCGTCGCGATCAGCGTGCGCCCGCCCTGCTCGAGGACCGCGATGCCGTCGGGCTGGTACATGCCGTGGATGGGCCAAGTGCCGACGTGAATGCCGCCATCGCGATCCGAAGGGTCGAGGCCATGGCCGGGGACGGAGAAGTCGGCGAAGCCCAGGCTCCGCACGACCGTGAACGCGCTCGTCGCGAGGTCGAGCTCGGCGATCGCGTTGGCTTCCTGCAGGTTCACGAACGCGCGCCTCGAGTCGGACGTCACCGCGATGTACTCGGGCTCGAAGTCGCGGGCGGGCTCGGCGGCGTTCGGCCCGAAGTGGCGCACGGGACCGACCTCGGGCACACCGGTGAAGCGCGCAGTCGCCGTGACCACCGCGCTCGCGAGCGTCGTCGACACGTCCACGATCGACACGGAGCCCTCGGGATCGACGGTGTAGTCCGTGTTCGGCTCGCCTTCGTTCGCGACGAGCACCTTCGAGCCGTCGGGCGTGAAGGTCAGCATGTCGGGCAGCGCTCCCACCGGAAGCGCCACGATCTGATCGCCCGCGAAGTCGAGGAGGACGACCCAGCCGGGCAGTTGCGTGTTCGCGTTCGGCACGGAGACCGCGACGCCGCGCCCGCGGGGGTCGATCGAGACCGACGTCGGTCCTCCAGCCGCCTGCCCGAGCACGGTCGCCAGCGGAACCTGGCGCTGGAGCCTCGGCGCCGAGGGAACGGAGAAGTCGACGATGTCCACCGCCTGTGCGGGACTGTTGGTCGAGTACGTGACGAGATGGCGGCCCATCGCGTCGCTCCACGCATGCGCGTGGACGATCTCGGCGCCGCTCGTCCCGAACGGCTCGCCGGTCCGGTACTCGCCGATGCGCGTGAGCGAGACGGCGGCGTGGGTCACGGCGGCGAGCGACGACGCGAGGATCAGCACGGCGAGCGAGGCGGCTCTCATGGATCTCTTCTCCGGATTCGGAGGAGCTTCGCTCAAGGAGATGAGAATCGCGTGAGGACGTGACGATTCGCGCCGGCAACGCATGGATCCTGCATGGAACCGGCGGGTTCGTCGCGAGCGGCCAATTGGTCGTTGCCCGTGGATCGAGAGAGCACTTAGCGTCTGCTCGCACCCCATTCATCGACACCGTCCTCGGTCCTGCGCGCGCCTCGCGCGTGCCGCCTTCTCGGAGATCCCATGAGTCGCTTCGTTCGTGGCCGATTCGCCCTGGCGCTGCTCGGCGCGGCGCTCGCCTTCACGCTTCCGGCGGTGGCCGCTCCGCCGACGCTCTCGATCCGCTCGGCCGTGCCCGATCTCTCGGTGGACGAGATGACCATCGAAGGTCTCGCTCTCGACTGCACGATCCGCGTCAGCCTCGAGGATCCGGCGCTCGTCGCGACGTACGCGGATCTCACCTTCACCGTCATCAACGACAACATGATCGTGGCGGACCTGCCGAGCGGCATCACGCCCGGGACGTACGAGCTCGCCGTCGAGACGGAAGCGTGCGGCGGTGGTCATGGCAGCGGCCCGGCGAGACGCTCAGGCGTCGCGTCCTTCGAAGTGAGCGTGGGCAGCACGGGCCTCGTCGGACCTCCGGGGCCGACGGGCGCGCCGGGTGCCGCGGGTCCTGCCGGCCCCGCTGGCCCGATGGGTCCTGCTGGACCCGCAGGTTCGGCAGGCGCGCAAGGTCCCGCTGGATCTGCCGGCGCGATGGGTCCGGCTGGACCTGCCGGTCCTGCGGGCGCGCAAGGTCCCGCTGGATCTGCCGGCGCGATGGGTCCCGCTGGGCCTGCCGGTGCCGCCGGCGTACAGGGCGCTTCCGGCCCTGCCGGTCCCGCGGGTGCACAGGGAGCTTCCGGCCCCGTCGGTCCTGCGGGCGCGCAAGGTTCCGCTGGACCTGCTGGCGCGATGGGCCCCGCTGGACCTGCCGGTCCCGCCGGCGCACAGGGAACCTCCGGCCCGGTCGGTCCTGCGGGCGCGCAAGGTCCCGCTGGACCTGCTGGCGCGATGGGTCCGGCTGGACCTGCCGGTCCCGCCGGTGCACAGGGAGCTTCCGGGCCCGTCGGTCCTGCGGGCGCGCAGGGTTCCGCTGGACCTGCTGGCGCGATGGGCCCCGCTGGGCCTGCCGGTCCCGCCGGCGCAGAGGGAGCATCCGGGCCCGTAGGTCCTGCTGGATCACCCGGTGCCCAGGGTGTGGCTGGCCCCCAAGGCGCTCCCGGCTCGAATGGAATGGACGGTGCGCCGGGTCCCGCCGGTCAGCCCGGTCCAGCTGGCCCGATGGGTCCTGCCGGATCCAATGGAGTGGATGGCGCTCCCGGTCCCCAGGGTCCCGCCGGCGCACCCGGTCCTGCCGGATCGCAGGGACCCTCCGGTCCCATGGGTCCTGCCGGATCCAACGGTCTCGACGGCGCTCAAGGCCCGTCCGGTCCGCAGGGTCCCGCCGGCGCGCAGGGTCCGTCAGGCCCGAGCGGTCCCGCCGGTCCGTCAGGTCCCAGCGGCCCCTCCGGAACGACGGGTCAGCTCTCGGCGACGGTGCTCAGCTCGGGCACGCTGAGCACCACGGCCAGTGACGCCTCCTTCGTGGTGGCACCCGGAGTCACGCAGACGATCACGGTTCCCGCGAGCAGCGTGGTCCTCGTCAACGCCTCCGGCGGCTTCCACACGACCAGCGGCTCGACCTCGGGCGGAAGCGTCGTCGACGTCGCGCTGTTCGTCGACGGCGTCCAGTGGCCGACCGCGGCGACCAAGTTCGCCCGCCGCGTGTTCGCGCTCAACACGGCGGTCACGACAGATGCGATCGCTGATTGGGCACTCAATTACGCGATCCCGCTCAGTGCGGGCAGCCACACCATCGACGTCCGCGGCAAGGGCGTCAACCCGAGCGGATCGGTGGCGAGCGGCGAGCTCTGCTCCGGCTCGGGCGGCACGCACCTGCGCATGTGCGAGCTGACGGTGACGATCCTGAAGCAGTAGGAGCATCCCCGAGGGCGCGTCCTTCCCCCCGGGACGCGGCCCTCCATCCCTCCCCTACCATGCCCCACCATGCCCTAGGGGGGCAGGCGGTCACCCCCCCGCCTGCCCCCCGCTGCCGGGATGACAGGCCTCACCCGATGCCCTCCTCGCGTGCCTCGACCGGGCTTCCGAGCCGACGATGGCTGGCTGCCGCGGTGCTCGCCGCGTGCCTGCCCTGCCGCTCGCTGCTCGCGGACGTGCCCGTCACGGAGCGGCTGTCGTGGGAAGGAACTCTCGCCGTCCACATGACCGGCGCGTCGATGGCCCAGGACACGAACGGCAACACGAACGTCGATGCGGCCGTCGAGCCCGCGCTCATGCCGGTCACGCCGGCGGACGTTCCACCGACGTCCACGCTCGTCGCCGCGATCCTCTATTGGGCGGGCACCCAGCCGCAGGGCCCCGTGGCATGCGGCGATCTCTCGCTGCGAGACGACGCCATCACGCTCACCGTGCCCGGCGGGAGCCCCGCGACGGTCGTCGCGGACGACTGCGCCTGTTCGGACGGCGGAGCGGGCACCTACGACGTGTGGTCCTGCCATGCGGATGTCACGGCGCTCCTCGCCGCGCAGGGTGGGAACGGGATCGGCACGTGGACCGTCACGGACTACCTCGGCCGCATCTCCGACGGCGCGACCGACAACGCCTCGACCGCTCTCGCGCTCGTCGTGAACGAGCCCTCGCTCCCGCCGCGCCGCATCGTGCTCCATGACGGGATCGAGCTGTTCGAGAACACGTCGCGCACGATCGATCTCTCCGGCTTCACCGTGGATTCGACGCCGGCCGGCTCGCTCACCTGGTACGTGCTCGAGGGCGACATCGGCGGCGCGGGAACCGAGTCGGTCTCCGTGGACGGCACGCCAGGACCCGCCGGCCCGCTCACGCTGGCGGACGCGATCAACCCGGCCGGCAATCCGATGAACCGCACGATCAACACGACGAGCCCGCCGCGGGTCGGCGTGACCGGCGTGGACATCGATCGATTCGACATCTCCTCCGCGCTGTCCCCAGGCGACAGCGGAGCCGGCGTCACGTTCACGGCGGGTGGCGACAAGTGGTGGCTCGCGGCGCTGGCCGTCGAGGTGGACCTGTTCGCCCCGCGCTTCTCCGAGCAATCCGACAAGCGGATGACGCTGCAGGTAGACGCCGACGGGAATGGAGCGCCGACCCAGGGCGACACCGTCCGCTGCGTCATCCACCTCGTGAACACGGGAAGTGAAGCCGGCACGATCGACGTCACCGACGACATCCCCCCGCAAGTCGCGAGCTGGGTCCTCGTGGACGGAGCCGGCGGCACCGACGCCTCGACGCCAGCGCGCCTCGACGTGCGCGGCATCCGCGTCGCGACCGGCGCGTCCGCCGACGTCGTGCTCGACCTCGTGCTGGGTGACAACCCCGATCACTCGTCGATGGGAAACGTCGCATGCTGGAGCGATCCGCCCGAGGGCGGCGGCGCGGGATGCGTCACCGCCTCGCCCCTGATCCTGCGTCGCGACGTGGACGGCGACACCATCTTCGACGACGACGACAACTGCCTGCTGGTGCCGAACACGAGCCAGCTCGACTCGGACGGCGACGGGCGCGGCGATCCCTGCGACTCCTGCGATCAGGTCGGGAGCCTGCCGACCGCGAGCCCGTCGCCCGCGTGCCCTGCCGAGAACGTCGTGCTGGACGCGACGAGGCTCGCCTTCAGCGCGTGTCCCTTGTCGCCGCTCGTCGAATGGCGTCTCGCCGGATCTCTCGTGGGCTCGGGTCCGACGCTGTCGCAGCGCCTGCTGCTCACGACGCCGTACGAGGTCTCCGCGACGTGCCCCACGAACCCGGCCTGCGACTGGCACGGGACGCTCGTCGTGGACGTCGAGCGCAAGCCCGACTTCGGCGGAGCCATCGCGCGCGACGTCGCCTCCTGCAACGCCGGCATCGAGATCACCTGGCCGCCTGCGCAGTTCTTCGGACCGACCGGCACCGGCGTCTACAACGTCCATCGCAGCACGCTCTCCTGTGCCGACGCTCTCGCCAGCGCTCCCCTGACGACGACGACCTCGCTGCGCTGGTTCGACGCCACGACGATTGATGGCGTCACTTACTACTACCTGGTACAGGCCGAGGACGATCGCCTCACGACGCGCTGCGGGGCGAGCGGTCCACATGGAGGCAGGACGGCGGAGTCCTGCCCCGTGCCCGTCACCGAGATCGCTCGCGGCGGCACGCTCCCTCAGCCGGCGCCCTCGGGCGCGACGCTGTTCGTCACGCATTCAGGGGATGGCGTGACGCTCTCCTGGCCGGGGGCGCGGCCGCTGGCTCCCGGCGAGCACCTGCATCTCTGGAAGGCGCGCGATCGCTCGCAGATCTTCACGCTCACGAACGGCGAGGGCTACTCGGCGCCGTCGTTCTCGGATACCGACACGTCCTCGCGGCTCCAGTACTTCACGCTGCGCCTCGCCGACGCCTGCGAGCAGGAAGCGGCGGAGTAGGACGCCCTCCAAAAGGGGGTCGGGAGCTCTTCCCAGGTTGCACTCCGGATCGATCGAAGGACCTGCGGATCATCGCACGCTGAGCGACACCAGCCCCTCACGACGACCTAACTCGACGCATCCATGCTGGCAGCCCATCCCCGCCTCGTGGAGAGAACCATGCTCCCCTCGCCCGTCCGCCGCGCGCTGGTCGGCGCCGCTCTCGTCCTCGCGTCCGTCACCGCGGCCCATGCGAACACCCGCGCCGCTCGCGTCGCATCGGCCGCGGACCTCGTCGTCGGACCCAACGCCCAGGGCCAGGTCGGCGACTACGTGCTCGAGAACGAGCGCATCCGCGTGATCGTCGACGACATCCCGCATGCGCACGGCTTCGCGGACACGGGCGGCAACGTCATCGACGCCGCCCCGCTCGCGGGCCAGGATCGGTTCGCGTCACTCTTCACGATGTTCGACAACCACTTCGGTCGTCAGGGCCAGTACGACACCGTGCGCGTCGTCGCGGCCGGAGGTGCCGCGCAGCCGGCACAGCTTCGGGTGAGCGGCGTCGACTCCGAGCAGCCGTCCGTCCTCGTCGTCACGGACTACACGATCTCTCCCAACGAGTCGTGGATCCGCATCGACACGACCCTCACGAACACGAGCGCGTTCCCGATCACCCAGCTCCAGGTCGGCGACGCCATCCAGTGGGGACTGACCACGCACTTCGCGCCGGGCTGGGACAACGCGGGCCGCAATATCCCGGGCGACGGCCACGACATCGGCGGCAAGGTGCTCGACGTCGACTGGGCGGCGTCCGACGGGCTCGGCTCGTCGTACGGATACGGCGGGTTCACCGGCACGATCGAGCTCGCGAACGGCTCCACGTGGTCGGACGGCAACGTGGAGTACCTCGACATCGCCGCGGGCGCCTCCAAGTCGTACTCGCGCGTCCTCCTCGTCGGCGACGGCTCGATCTCGAGCGTTTCGGACGACATCCTCAGGATCCGCGCGACGCCCACGGGCACCCTCTCGGGACACGTGACCGAGATCGGCACCGGCCGTCCCATCGCGGACGCGACGGTCACGATCACCACCGTGCAATGCCTCGGCACGACGAACGCGGTGTCGGCGACCATCGCGCGCAGCGCCGCCGACGGCAGCTACTCGGCGCTCCTCGCGCCGGGCAGCTACAAGGTCATGACGCAAGCGCTCGGCCGAACGGCGGAGCCCTGCGCGTCCGCCACGATCACCGCGAGCGCCACGACGACGCACGACGTCACGCTGGGCGGCCAGGGCCTGCTCGATTGGACATGCACGGACGGCACGCAGCAGATTCCCTTCAAGGTCTCCCTGCTCAACCTGCCGCTCACGGAGCGGCGCGAAGGACCCCAGCTCGGCGACGCGCACGCGCTCGTCGGCGGATACGCCGCGCTCTCGCCCACCGGCGCGGGGGAAGTCGTGGTAGCTCCCGGTAGCTACCAGGTCTGGGTCACGCACGGCATGGAGTGGACCGCGCACGTCGAGGACGTGACCATTCCGGCGGGAGGACGCGTCGTCGTCGCCGCGACGCTGAGCCGCGTCGTCGACTCCACCGGCTACGTCTCCGCCGACCTCCACGTGCACGCCTTCAACTCCGCGGACTCGGGCGTCACGTTCGAGCTGCGCGCGCAGCAGGCCGCGAGCGAGGGGCTCGAGATCGTCGTGCCGACGGATCACGACTACATCTCCGACATGACCGCGGCCATCAACGCCACGTCTACGAACGCCTGGGTCGGCACGTTCCCGGGCGACGAGGTGACGACCGTCGACTGGGGACACTTCAACGCGTACCCGCTGACGCCGAATCCCACGGCGCCGCGGGGCGGCGCGCTCGATCACGCAGGACTCTCGCCCGGGGAGATGTTCGCGGCGCTCCGGCGCGACCCCAAGGATCCCGTCGTCCAGGTCAACCACCCGCGCGCCGGCGGCCTCGGCTACTTCGACCTCTCCGCCGTCAACGCGATCAACGGCCGCTCGGCCGATCCGCAGTGGTCGAGCGACTTCGACGCCGTGGAGGTCTTCAACGGCAAGCGGCTCTACCAGGTCGGCGCGGTCCTGCATGACTGGTACAACATGCTGAACGACGGGATGCATCTCGTCGGCATGGGCAACACCGACACGCACCAGGTCTTCTCGCAGGAGATCGGCTACCCGCGCAACTTCGTCCAGGTCGGCGTGGACGATCCCTCCACGGTCCCCGAATTCGCGTTCCGCGACGCGGTGCGCCAGGGCCACACGTTCTTCACGAATGGCCCGTTCGTCGAGACGTGGGTCGACGGCCAGGGTCCAGGGAATCTCGTGGACGCGAGTTCCGGCAACGTCGACCTGCGCGTGCGCGTCCAGGCGCCCGACTGGGTCGCCGTGGACACGGTCAACGTCATCGTCAACGGCCAGCTCGCGCGGACGATCGCGGTTCCAGCCTTCACCACGGTCGTGCGCTTCGACGACGTCATCAGCCTGCCCATCGATCGGGACTCGTGGATCGCGGTCGAGGTCAAGGGCGGCCAGTGCGAGGTGGACGCGACCAACGCCTGCATCGTTCCGGGCTGTCCCGGCCGGCTCGATCCCGTCATCCCGCCGCTCTACGGCACGGATCCCGTCTGCCCCTATGCGCATTCGAACCCGACGTACGTGGATCGCGACGGCGACGGCGTCTTCACGGCGCCTGGCAGTCCCGGTCTCCACGTCGAGCCCATCGCCGAGGTGCGTCCGGTGGACGGCTCGGGCGCAAACATGCGGCTGAACGAGATCGTGACCGTGCGCGGCGTCGTGACGGTGCCGTCCTACACCTTCGACCACCGCTCAAACCTCGTCTACTTCCAGGACGAGTCCATGGACACGTCCCGCCAGCTCTCGGGCGGCATCTCGATTTACCAGAATGGGCTCATCCATCCCGACCTGCACCTCGGCGACGTCATCGAGGTCACGGGGCTCATGACGCAGTTCTACGGCCTCACCGAGATGGAAGGCCCGTCCGTCCAGGTGCTCGAGTCCTCCGGACCCGTGCCGGATCCCATCGTCCTGACCGTCTCGGACCTGCGCAACCCAGGCCATTACGAGCAGTGGGAAGGCATGCTCGTCCGCATCAACGGCTGCACGATCACCGGCGGCACGTGGCCGTCGTTCGGGAGCGATGCGAGCATCACGATCCGCGACGCCTCGGGCGCGCAGACGATCACGATGCGCCTCGATGGCGACACCGACATCGACGGGAGCCCGGCTCCCGCGCAGCCATTCGATCTCATCGCGATCGTCGGACAGTTCTGCTTCTCGCAGCCCTACCTCGGCTTCTACCAGCTCATGCCGAGGCAGCGCATCGACATCATCGAGCCCGCGGATCCCCTGCGCATCCTGCATGGTCCCGCGGTCGCCAGCGTCTCGTCGTGCGAGGCGACGATCCAGTGGTACACGACGAAGCCGGGCGACTCCGTCGTCGAGTACGGGACGACGCCCGCACTCGGGAGCTCGCGATCCGATCCAACGCTGGCGACGAGCCACTCGGTCCGCCTCACCGGTCTCGCCGCCAACACGACCTACTCGTACCGCGTCCTGTCGGGCGGCGTCGCGTCGCCCGTCGTGACGTTCCGCACGACGGCGGGCTCGACGCCCCAGTTCACGGTGGTGCCGACAGTCGAGCTCGTCTCGGGCAACCTCGTGCAAGTGCGCTGGCAGACGGACATCGACTCGACGACAGTCGTCGACTACGGCCTGACGACGTCCCTCGGCTCGACCGCCACGGGCGCGGACGGCAGCGTCCACCTCGCGACGCTGACTGGCCTCTCGCCCGGAACGACGTACGTGTACCAAGTGCAGAGCGCGGCCACGGCCTGCGGTGGAGGGACGGCGACATCGGCGCTGGCCACTTTCACCACGCCGACTTGCGGGAGCCAGCGCCCGCCGTCGTTCGTGCTGGCGCATCCGGACGTGGACGTCATCCACGTCGAGTGGGAGCGCGTGCTGGTCAGCGGCACGTACACGATCGAGCGCGCGACCGGCGACTGCGGCTCCTCGTTCTCCACGCTCGCGACGGTGCCGGCGAGCGCCGCGCTGCCGCCGACCTACGACGATCGCCTCGTGGTTCCCGGCGTCACTTACTGCTACCGGATTCTCTCGACGAGCTCGCTCTGCACGGTGGGCGGCGGCGCCTGCTCCGAGCGCGCCTGCGCGAGTCCCGTCGGCGGCGACGCGTGCCCTGCCGGCCTCGCCCATCCCGTGATCAGCCAGATCCAGCATGGCGGCTCTGCAGGCGGCTGCGACGAGTTCGTCGAGCTGTACAACCCGACCTCCACGCCGTACTCCCTCGCGGGACATGCGCTGCGCTACCAGAGTGCGGCGAACAGCCAGGGCTCCGCGGGCGTGGTCTTCCGCGACACGGACGTCATCGGCGCGCATGCCTACCTGCTGGTCGCGACGGGCGTCTACTCGGGCAGCGTCGCGGAGGACGTGCCGATGACGTGCGGCCTGAGCGCGACGGGCGGCCACTTGTCGCTCGTGCGCGGCACGACCGACCTCGACAACTCCTGTCCGCCGAGCGTGGCCGGCGCCACGGTGATCGATCGAGTCGGCTGGGGAACCGCTTCGTGCCCCGAGGGCACGGCGTGTCCCGCGTTCCTCTCGGGAGAGTCGCTGATGCGTCTCCCCGACGATGCCAACGGCAACGGCCTCGACACGGACGACAATGCCGCGGACTTCGTGACGCGCCCCGCCGGCACGCCGCGCAACTCCGCGATGTTCCCGACGTGTCGCTCGGCTGGAGTGGCGGCGCCGATCGAGGTCTCGCATGCCGCGTCGGGCGTGCCGCTGCTCGTTTCGCGCGACGCTTCGGGAAGCCTCGTGATCAGCTTCCAGGAGATCCCGACGGCGACGGGCTACAGCCTCTACGACTCGCCGCTCACCGCTTATGGCCATGGCGGAAGCGCCGCGAACGCGTGCGATGTCGCGACTCTTCCGGATGGCGCGGGCCGCCGTCGCGTGGGACATGTAAGTCCCACGGGTAACCGCTACTTCCTCGTCACGGCCTGGAGCGCCGGCGGAGAGGGCGTCTCGGGAGCGCGTTCCGATGGACGCGAGATTCCCGCATCGGAGTCCTCATGCGCACCGTGATGCGTTCAGTTGGGATCTGCGCCGCGCTCCTCGCGTTCGTGGCGAGCGCTGCGAGCGCGCATCGTCTCGCCTACCCGCGACGCGACTCGCTCCGCCTCGAGCCCGGGCGCCTCGTCCTGACGGTGAACCACGAGATGGAGGAAGAGGGCCTCTCGCTGAAGGCCCGCTTCGATCACGATGAGGACGGTCGCCTGTCGGACGCCGAAGAAGGCCTCCTGGGCGCGTTCCTCTCGCATCGCATCCAGCGCGCCGTGCACGTCGAGCTGGACGGCGCCCCACTGAAGCTCGTCGTCACGAGCGCGAGCGTCGAGGATCAACCGAGGGAGCCCGGCGGCCACGACGATCACCTCGGCGTCGTGATCGTCCTCGAAGCGCCACTGCCCGCAACCGGCGGCGTCCTCTCCGTCTCCGACGTCCCCCCCCAAGGCCATCGCCTCCCCCTGGCCGTCGTCGCCGAGCACGTGCATCTCGCCGACCTCTCGATGGGCCGCGTCATCGATGCCACGCCCTCCCACGAGACCGTCGAGGGCATCACGATCGAGGCGACACCCTGGCGGGCGCGGGTGGTTCCTGCGGCGGTGAGTCGATGAGGCAGGAAGCGCACGACTCTCTCAACGTGTTCGCACCAGCGGGACGACTTCCTCCCAGACTCGCTTGGCGACGACCTGGTACTTCTCCGGCGGACCGGCCGTCGAGGCGAACCACTTCACGAACTCCTCGTGTACGACACGCCGCACGTCTTCCACCGACTGGACATCGCGGAGTCGCGGAAGAATCGTGTCGACTTCGGGCTCATACTCGTCGGTGTTCTGCCCGAAGTTGATCACTATGGGATCTTCGTAGAACAAGATCTCGCTCAACCGCGCGTAGGCTGCTCCGTACGCGCGTTTCAGCTCGGTTCGGTTCCGCCGAGTGTTTTCCCCGTCGGCCATGCCGCGCCCTCCTGGTGCGATAGCGCTCAGCCGCGGCGCGAGGGCCTTCGGGTGCAGCGGCGTGTCATCGCGCGAGACCATGCGACTGTACTTCGTATCGACGGGCGGCGCGCCTCCGGGCTGCGTGAGAACAGGGTCTGGATGAAACCACAGACTCGCGCCCTCGACGCTCACTGCGACGAGTGACGCACGTTCGCCCGCGGTGAATCGGAGGCCCTGGGCGTCCGACGCCCACGTGCCCGATCCCTTGAGCGTGGTGCCAGCCCACGGCCCAGTCATGTCGCTCTCGAAGCGCCACGTACCGTCACGATCGAGAACAATTGTGTGCGTGCGGATGTTGAAGCCGGCGGGGGAAGCACCGTCAATGCTCACGAGCTCCCACGCACCGCGCAGCGCTTCAACCGCAACCGCCCTCGAGTCGCTCGAAGGCACGCGCCCGCAACATGTGGCGACGACTGCAGCCAAAAGTAGGAGTAACCGTCTCACGCCAACCCTCTCGCTGCTGCCTGGTGTCCCGCTTCGGCAGTGCGACTGACAGGGCCAGCGCTACTGCTTCGGCGCATCGCGGCAGAGGCGACTGCGAACCGACTCCACGACCTGCTCGTCATCGAGGAGCGGCTCGCTCGCCGCGATGCTCCGGCCTCGAGCGACCTCTGCTCGGACGTCTTCAAGGTCCGCGACCGCGTCGAGGTCAGCTTGCAGGTAGGGAGCGATACGAGCGAGATCTGCCTCGGACAGCGACTGGATGCGCGCGATGAGCTGGCTTCGGGTCATGCACCGGGATCCTCTAGTAGGGCCACTCGTCCATCGATCGTAGGCTCGACACTCGAGGCGAGCAACGGGAAGCAAGTAGCAGGAGGCCCGGGTAGTGCTCGTGAGCTACCGCCGGTGGCATGCCTATGGGCCAGCAAACCAGCTAACGCCGGACGGGGACTACGCAGACATCTGAACGGCCTCTTTGTAGAGACCGTATGCTCGGAGGAGCCGCAAAGAGTCGCGACCGTCAATGAGACAATAGCGTCGCGACTGACCTGGATGGACGGCGAATGCGCGAAGAGTGGCCCGAACGGGCGTCGTAATCTCGTGGCAATGCTGTACGAATAGGACGTCGGCCGGCTCTTGAGCGAGCCGATAGATCTGATCGTTGTTCTTTCCTAGGTGGTTCAAGCCCATCGGTGCAAACTTGGCTGGCCCCTTCAGGAGGAATGCGCCGGTCACGCGTCTCGACCCGAGGTGGAGGTGTGCTGAATAGTGGTCCGAGCGCTCTCCGCCCCAGTCCGTGGACACCGAGTCACCGAGGATGTTTGCCAAGCAGGTCTTGAACGCGCGCTCGGACACGACCTTCATCGGCGCGTAACTCTCCGGAACTGGCTCATCGCGTACCTTCGCAAATTCCTCGAAGTCCTCGATGAAGTTCTCGAAGAAGTCCTGGCCCCACCAAATTGCTTCGGCCCACTGAGGATCCTCGGAACGGACCCAGGGCGCGCCCATGACCAGGGGATGAAACACGAGAGTGTCGCCATCGGGACGATCGAGAATCGCCACAATCGCTAGCCTTGCTCCTTGAGACAACTGCATCCGAAGCGTGTCAGCCCTGACGAAGCGTGTCGAGCACTCAATCCGAACTCCGGACTGCGACTTGCCTGCCGGCTTGATCGTGTTCGTGGTACGCGCAGCTTCGTAGATGTCTGGGCTTGGTAGGACGACTTCCGTCGAGCAGAATGTGCGGCCCCTTCCCGCCGCTAGGACCTCACCCAGCGTCGGCACGCCGACGGCCTCGCAGTACCCGAGCACGACTTCCTTGTAGATGTGATCGAGGCGAACCTCACGCTGCCAGTCAGGACCTGGCGGCAGCTGGGACGTCATTTGGTCGATGGCCTTCATGCCGACTGGACCAACGACAGTTTCGATGGCGCGCCTGTTGACAAATCCCGGATCTATCGTGTGAGCGAGCGGAAGGGCGCGCTGTTCGGGCGTAAGGAGCCGACGGATGCTGCTCTTGTTCACTGCCATCTGCACCGCGGTAATTGGAGTCTGTACAACGGCGGTGCGCTCAGTCGCGCCGGTCCTTCCGCGTCGGCTGCAGCGCCGGGTAATCGGGCTCTGGCTGGAGGGCACTCAAAACTGGATGCTCCACGTCGGGTAGATGCCCTTGGCCTTGGCGAAGACCTCACGCAGTGTCAGCTCGATGTGGGTCCTCGTCCGAACGTTCACGAACGCGAAGCGGTAGCGGGGCCCTAGGTTCTGGGCGACAAGAAGCTCCGCCGTCGAGAGGGAGAAGAAGTAGCGCTCGAACTCTGGCGTAACACCTTCCTTGTTCGTCGACTTGATCTCGTAAAGGGTCAGTGCGTCAATGTGCCGACGTACGTCGGCGACGTCATCGAGCTTGATAGTCCTTGCCAGCTTCACGATGTCGAAGGCCTTGCCGTAGACAACGAAACCTTCGAGGACGAAGGCGACGAGAATAGCTTCGCGCTCCTTCGGCGTGGGGAGCCTGAACCCTGCGTCGAGCTCCAATAGGAGTGTCGCGGCGGCTTTCGCCGTCTGCTGACCCGACGGGCGTGCGACTTCCGGCGCCAGCTCGAGTTGCAGCTCGTCGGGGTCGATGTGCATTGGGTCCTTCTGTCCGCATCACTACAGGTCTGCAGTTCTGCTGAGTCCGCCTCCGCGGCGAGCCTCGCAGTCTATCTCGGTCCATTGCGCTGCGCCGCAGGGGCAAGTCGCGGTGGCGCAACGACTTGGCGAACTTTGATGTTCGCGCCTGCGCGCCACGCAGCGCGATGGTCGCCGCCCATGCCGGGCACTCATTGCGGTCTCCCACGGCCATGCGTGCACTCGGGTCCATCGGATCCGCCGTGAACGCCGCAGCGACTGTAGACATGCGTGTCGCTCACCTCGTCGCGATGGCTGGCGACCTTGCGGATCGTCCGGATGTCGCGATCGCCACCCGGCACCGGATGGCAGCGATGAGTCTGCCGCGCGCCTCCCCGCGCGCCACCGCTCAAAGCGTTCGGAAAGCTCGCGGCCAGGGCGCCGATCGCGCCTGACTCACCGCCTCCCTCCGCCCCGCCCCCCCTCGCGAACCTCTGACTCCGCCCTCATGCTCCCCTCGCGTCTCCCCTCCATCCTCGACGCATCCCTACCAGCACTCCGTCGAGAGCTCGCTCGAGCTCTCGACGGAGCACGTGTCGCGTCGAGATCGGCGGAAGGGCAGCGAGCCCGCCGACGCGAGGAGAAACCACCGTCATGCGTCACTCGAGGTTCGCTTCATTCACCTGGGCCCTGCTGGCCGGTCTCGCCCTCGCGGGAACCGTCACCACTGCAGAGGCCGCCCCCGGGCACTTGTGCCTCGTCCAGGCCGATCCCACCGCCGTCCCGGCGAACACCACCGTCACTGTCGTCGAGATCGACAAGGCCATCCCAGGCACGACCTACGCGACGTTCGCCGTTCCCGGAACCGGCGCGAACGCGATCCGCATGTCACAGAGCGCGACGTCCACCGGCTATGCGGCCAACTCCTCCGATGGAACGCTCTTCGCCTTCACCGGCGCCAACAGCACGAACACGGCCGCCAACGTCAACACCCTGAACCCCCGCACCGCCGTGACGCTGGATAACAGCGGATCCATCGTCAATCAGACGAGCTACACCGGCGGCTCGGGCAATCAGACGCGCTGCGCCACGAGCCTCGACAATCTCGCCTGGTACATCGCGGATCAGGGCGGCCTCTACACGAATGGATCGATCATCGCGAGCCCTTCGGGCAACTTCCGCGCGGCGAAGGCGTTCGGAACCTCTGTCTACGTCGGGCAGGCCAGCGGCACGTCGGCGAACATCCAGGTCGGCACGATCAACGCGCCCTCCGGCGGCGCGTTCACGGGCCTCCCGGGCCTCACCAACAACGCGAATCATCAGGACTTCTACCTCATTCGATCCGGCTCCAACGGCCTGACGTTCGACGTCCTCTACACGCTGTCCGCCACGTCGAACACCGCAGGAACGATCAATAAGTACTCGCTCGTGAGCGGTTCGTGGACCGCCAACGGTTCCGCAGCGACGTCGTTCGGCGGGTTCGGCCTCGCGGCCGAGGCGAATGGAATCGGCGGCGCGTTCCTCTACGTGTCCACCGGGCAGGGCGCGCTCACCGCGAACCAGGTCCTCAGGCTCACCGACTCCGCCGGCTACAACGCGCCCCTCTCGCTCGGCGCCAACCTCGCGCTCTTCACTGCGCCCGCTGGCGCCGTCGTCAAGGGTGTCGCCTTCTCGCCGGCACTGCCTCCCCCCGCGCCGCCGACCCAGCTCGCGGTCACGTCCGTCAACGGCGGCCTCTCGCCGTCAGTCAACGCTCCCTTCCCCGTGGTCATCCAGGCGCAGACGGCGACGAGCGTCGCCGCGAACGTCCTCACGAACACGAACGTCAGCCTCTCGCTCTTCACGGGCAGCGGCGCGCTCGGCGGCACGCTGACGGGCACGATCCCCGCGGGCCAGAACAGCGTGACCCTTCCGGGTGTCACCTACAACGTGGCCGAGAACGGCGTCGTCGTGCGGGCCACGCGGACTTCTGGTGACGTGCTGCTGCCGGGCAACAGCGCGCCGTTCAACGTCCTCGCGAACGCCGATCACCTCACGTTCACGGTCGTTCCCGCGACCGGCACTTACAACGTGCCCCTCGCGAGCGTCAGCGTCGCGGCACGGCGCGCCGACAACAGCGTGGACGGGACCTACACGGGCACCGTGACGATCGCCAACAACAGCGGTCCGGGCACCCTCTCCGGGACCCTCTCCGTGGCGGCGGTCTCCGGCGTCGCGACCTTCTCGAACCTCGTCGAGAGCGTCGGCGGCGTGTACACGCTCTCGGCGACGGCCGCCGGCCTCATGGGCGACACGTCCACCAGCATCCGCGTCAGCGGGCTCGAGGAAGTCCTGCTTCCGCAGTTCATCCAGGGCAACAACGGCTCGGTCAACACCGACCGCGTGCCCTTCGCGTTCCGCGTGCGGCTCACCTTCCTCGCCCCGAACGCGACCTATCGCTACTTCAATCAGGTGGTGCTGCCCACTGACGCGCCCAACGTCAGCGGCGCGGGCAACTGCATTTTCCCCTCCGCCAGCGGATTCGTGCGCACGACCAATCCCGCGGTGACGACCGCAGGCAATTACGCCGAGTTCACGACCGACGCGAACGGCAGCGCCACGCTGTGGCTCGTCACCGAGCCGAGCGGCAACGCGCGATTCGTCTTCCCCAACGTCCTGCTCATGAGGCTCATGCTCAATGACGGCGCGGGAGGCACGAGCATCACGCAGCGCATCTCGACGACGAACACCGTCGCCGTCAGGAAGTTCGGCAGCGCCTCGACGGAAGGCACCGGCATCCGCGGCAATTCGGGCGCGACGGCGAAGAACTTCGTCTTCCTCTACGACCAGACGGCCGGTGCCGGTCGTCCCGTGGGCGGCACCTTCGTCGAGAGCGATGGCACGGTCAACTCGACCGGCAACAGCTACACGCCGTTCTACCCGACCAGCGTGGACGGGGTCGCGGGCGCATGGGGCACGATGATGCCGAACGACCTGTCGGGCGGCGTGAAGCGTATCGAGGCGAGGCGGCTGACCGACGGCACGATCGAGGGCTGCGCCGCGATCGACGACGACGGCGTCTGGCCGAGCGGCGCGAACACCGTGAACACGAGCTCGGGCCTGACGCCCGTCGTCATCACGTTCTCCGACGCGCCGTTCAACAGCGTTCCCAACGCCCAGTGCCGCGCCACGACGGCGCAGCTCGACGCGACGGGCGCCGTGACGGTCAACGCGGCGGACGTGGACAACGGGAGCTCCGACGCCTGCGGCATCGCGTCCCTCACCGTCACGCCGAACTTCTTCACGTGCGCGAGCACGGGACCGAACTCCGTGACGCTGAACCTCACGAACACGAACGGCGTGAGCACCTCATGCAGCGCGGTCGTGACCGTCGTGGACAGCATCCGGCCGACGATCCTTGGCGTCGGAGCCGGCGCGACCATCGACTGTCCCGCCGCGCCGGTCTTCAGCACGCCGACCGCCGCCGATAACTGCTCGGCGACGCTGACCTTCTCCGACACGTCCACGCCGACGCCGGGCTGCGCGGGTGCGCAGTCGGTCACGCGGACGTGGGTGGCGACCGATCCTTCGGGCAACTCCACGACGGCGTCCGAGACCATCGTCGTCCGCGACGTCACCCCGCCGAGCATCGCGCTTGGTGCGTCGAACATGACGGTGGACTGCGACGGCGCGGGCAACACGGCCCAGCTCAACGCGTGGCTCGCCAACCACGGCGGCGCCTCGGCGACTGACGCGTGCAGCAGCGTGACGTGGAGCAACAACTTCACGGCGCTGTCGGATCTCTGCGGTGCCACGGGCGCCGCCACGGTGACCTTCACGGCGACGGACGGCTGCGGCAACAGCTCGACCACGACGGCGACATTCCGGGTCGCCGACATGGCGGCGCCGGTCTTCTCTGCGCAGCCGCAGATCGACGGAAGGGCGTGCAACGCCATCTACCCGGCCGACGGGCGCTTCGTGGACTACGCGCTCTCTGCCATGGGCGCGGTCGCCGTGGACGCCTGCTCCACGACGTCCGTGCGGATCGCGTCCTGCGCGTCGAGCCAGCCCGAGGTCACGGGCAATGACCTCGGCGCGGATCGCGACTGCATCATCTCGCCAGATGGTCAGACGGTCTCGATGCGTGCGGAGCGCGACGATCGCTGCCGCGCGACGGGTCACGCCGGCGGCGACGGCGTGGGCCGCACGTACACGATCGTGCTCAGCGCGACGGATGCGTGCGGCAACGTCGCGACGTCGGCCGCTGCCATCGTCTGCGTGCCCAAGCAGAAGCCGTCGGCCTACCGCTCCGGCGTGGACGTCGTCTGCGCGGGCTCGGGCACGGGTCACGGCACGGGTCATGGGAGCGGCACGACGGACTGCCGCGCTGACTGGACGAACGGCACGTACGGCGTCGACTGCGGCGCCGGCTGCCCGTCCTGCGCGGCGCCCGGCGGGACAGGTCACGGCCGCTGATCGCGCGAGCCTGACATCCACCTGAGGCGGCCCGGGGCGCAAGCTCCGGGCCGCTTCGCGTCTGCCGACCGAGCGCGTGCGCGCCGGCGATCAGTCCCCCGACGGCGACTTCGCGTGGACGAGCTCGGGCTCCCGGACGTGAGGACGCCGCATGGCCTGGGAGGCATCCGGGTGCTCTCCCTTCGCGAACGGCTCGAGCTCGCGCTGGAGTCGGATGGTGAGGCTCAGTCCGGCGGGGCGAGCCTCCGGTACTGATCGAGCGCCCAGAGACTCACCAGCGTCGCGTGCATGTCGTCCAGCCGCAGCGAGTAGGGATGCGGCGGGACGCGCCAGTGATGCGTGGAGCCTTGCGCCTCGAGCAGGATCTCGATCCACGCGTCGAGCTCGGGAGGCGTGCGCCCGCCGAACAGGAGCACCGCGACGCGCTCCGCGGCGAGATCCGAGTACCAGGGCGCGGCGCGCTGCTCGCGCTCGATCTCGTTCAGCAGCCGATCGAGCGCATCGTCCACCAGGCTGCCGGACGCGCAGCCGCGGTCGTGCAGGATGCGCAGCGACAAGTACTGGTGCGTGAGCTTGTAGCCGCCCTGGTACGTCCCGATCAGATCGTGGACGACCTCGGGCGGCGGAGTCCGCCCGGGAGCGTTCGCCGCCCAGTAGATCCACACCGCCATGTGCAGGTCGTCGTCAGGAGTCTTCGGGCGCCAGGCTTCCGGGAACTCGCCGCCGTCGGCGCCGTCGACGACGAGCCCTGAGTAGGGACCGAGCTGTCCGCCAGTCTTCTCGATCTCGTCCTTCACCTTCTGCCGAGCGACGTCGTCGTCGAGCATCGACAGTCCCCAGAGATCGCCGAGCTCGAAGTGCTCGTGATCCACGGCCCAAGCGATGCCGGAGTGGATGGCCGCGTCGAGGCGATCGCCGCGCGTCGCGGCTGGCAGGCCAGGGGCGGCTGATGCCAGCAAGAGGAGCGCGAGCGCGCGCCATCCGGGACGTCCGCTGCGGATCGACGACATGGCGCCGATCGTAGCCGAGCCGCGCCCCGCCGCTGCGGGAGGCGCATGACATGCTTTCGCGCCACCTCCCGTCAGGACGCGTTCGAAGCGTGTACGACAAGAACCAGCTCGAGCGACTCCGACGGCTCCGCGAGTCGTGGGCCGCGACCGACGTTCGGGCCGGAAGCGAGCGCAAGGCGCGCTTCACGACCTCCTCCGGCATCGAGATGCCGCGCGTGGCGCTCCCGTGCGACGCCCCGCTCGATCACGACGCGGATCTGGGGCTCCCGGGACGTTTCCCCTTCACGCGCGGCGTGCACCCCACCATGTACCGCGCGCGGCCGTGGACGATGCGCCAGTACGCGGGGTTCGGCACGGCGCGCGAGTCCAACGCGCGCTACCGCGCCCTCCTCGCTGCCGGCACGACGGGCCTGTCCGTGGCCTTCGACCTGCCGACGCAGATGGGCTACGACTCGGACGATCCGGCCGCGCTCGGCGAGGTCGGCAAGGTCGGCGTCGCCATCGACTCGCTCGCCGACATGGAGCTGCTGCTCGACGGCATCGATCTCCGCGCCGTCTCCATCTCCATGACGATCAACGCCACGGCGTCGATCCTGCTCGCCATGGTCCTCTGCGTCGCCAAACGCCAGGGTGTCGCGTGGAGCGACGTCAGCGGGACCGTGCAGAACGACATCCTCAAGGAGTACCTCGCGCGCGGGACCTACGTCGTCCCGCCCGAGCCCGGTATGCGCCTCGCGGTGGACATCATCGACTTCTGCACGGCGAAGGTTCCGCGCTGGAACCCGATCTCGATCTCGGGCTACCACGTGCGGGAAGCGGGATGCACGGCCGTGCAGGAAGTCGCCTTCACGCTCGCGAACGCGCTGGCGTACTCCGATGCCGCCGTGAAGCGCGGGCTCGCCTTCGACGCGTTCGGACCGCGCCTCTCCTTCTTCTTCAACGCGCACTCGAACTTCCTCGAGGAAGTCGCGAAGTTCCGCGCGGCGCGCAGGCTCTGGGCGCGCCTGGTGCGCGAGCGCTACGGCGCCTCCGACGAGGCCGCGCGCCTGCGCTTCCACGTGCAGACGGCGGGGTCGACCCTCACCGCGCAGCAGCCCGAGGTCAACGTCGCGCGCGTCGCGCTCCAGTGTCTCTCGGCGGTGCTCGGCGGCTGCCAGTCGCTGCACTCGAACGCGAGCGACGAGGCGCTGGCGCTTCCGACCGAGACGAGCGCGCGGGTCGCGCTGCGGACGCAGCAGGTGATCGCGCACGAGTCGGGCGTCGCGGACTCGATCGATCCCTTCGGCGGCTCGTTCCTCGTCGAGAAGCTCACCGACGACATCGAAGCCGGCGCGCGGACGTACCTCGCGAAGATCGAGACGCTCGGGGGCATGGTCGAGGCGCTTCCCTCCGGCTACGTGCAGCGAGAGATCGCGGACGCGGCGTACGACGCCCAGCGCGCGATCGAGAGCGGCGATGCGGTCGTGGTGGGCGTCAACAAGTACAGGATGGAGGATGAGGCCGGCCCGCCCCTTCTCCGGCCCGATGAATCGCAGGCCGAGTCGCAACGTCAGGCGCTGCAACGCCTGCGGGCCGAGCGCGACGGAACGGCCGTGGCGCGGGCTCTGTCGCGCATCGAGGACACGTGCCGCGGGACGGACAATCTCGTCGAACCGATCATCGAAGCCGTGGAGTGCCACGCGACGCTCGGGGAGATCGCCGCCTGCTGGACGCGCACGTGGGGCCGCCACCGGGAGTCCTTCTGATGCGCGGCGTCGTGCTCGCACTCGTGGGCGCGTCTTCGCTCGCGCTGCTGGCCTGTGCTCCGGGAGCATCGACCAGGCCGCTCCGCCGGAATACCACGGCAGTAGGTACCGCGGCCGCGAGCGCCACGGGCGCGATCGACGGCCGCACACGCCAGACGGAGGCGCCCGTTGCGGCGACGACGCTCGCGCCTCCGCCGGCGGCGGCTCCGGCCACGCAGGACTACCGCGCGACGTTCAAGTCTCCCGCCGCGGGGCAGCGCTTCGTCGGAACGGCCAAGTGCCTCAGCTGCCACGACGAGGACGCCCCCGACTGGAAGGACTCGCGGCATGCGAGCACGCTGCGCCCCGCGTCCATGGACGACGAGGATCGCCTCGCGAACCTCGTGCCCTGCAGCGACATGGGCGTCCAGAAGGTGCTCGGCGGCGTCCACCAGCTGCGCTTCCTCGTCGAGGAGCCCGGCACGGACTGGGGCAAGGGACGCCTGCTGCTCCTGCCCTGCGCATGGAACGCCGCGACGAAGTCGCTCGAGATGCGTCACGCAGAGGATTGGCGGACGCTTCCCTTCGAGACGAGCTGCGCGCACTGCCACGTCACCGATCAGGCGAAGGACTGGTCGTACCACGAGGCCTCCATCGGCTGCGAGGCGTGTCACGCCGCAGGCAGCGCCCACGCCGAGGATCCGACCGCGCAGAACACGTGGAGCTTCAAAGGCAGGACGGCCGCGGAAGAGGTCACGGTCTGCGCGTCCTGCCACCTGCAGGGCGGCAAGTCGAAGCGCACGGGCCGCAACTTCCCCGACGGCTACGTGCCGGGCGGCAGCCTCTTCGACGATTTCGAGTTCGACTGGGCCTCGCTCGACAACGCGCCCGTCGAGGAAGCCATCGACATGCACCAGAAGAAGCTCATCCGCGACATCGTCGTGAACGGCGAGCAGGGCCTGCGCTGCACGAGCTGCCACGAGATGCACGGCATGAAGCACGAGAAGCACGAGAAGCTGCCGCGTCAGGCCTTCTGCGACACCTGCCACGAACCAGGGAGCAACAAGCTCAAGGAGTATCGACAGTCATGTCCGGTCTGCGAGTTCTGATTTCGTCGTCCCTCGCCCTGGCCCTCGTCGCGACGGCGCTCGCGTCTCCCGCGCCGACCTCGTCGGCGCCGCCGACGCCGCCGCCCAACTTGCCGACCGGCCTCGCGCCGCGCGGCCCCATGACGCCGCCCGCGCGTCCCGCGCCGCCGCGGCCCGTGCCCGTGGCGACGCCCGCGGGCGCGACGGGAGCTGCGCCCGCCGCTGCCGCCAACGCGGCGCGAGCTCCCGGCGCTTCCGGTGCCACGGGAGCTGCTGCGCCGGCGACGCCGAAGCTGAAGGTGGGCGAGACCTTCGAGTGGCCGACCGCGATGGATCAGGTCTGGCCGACGGCCGGCAAGGTCCGGCTCGATCAGCGCAATGGCAAGCCGCTCTGCATCTTCTTCTGGGGAACGGGGAGCCCGATCGCGCGCACCGACCTCGTCGCGTTCGACGCGTTCGTGAAGAAGGAAGGCCTGCGCTCGAAGATGGACGTCTACGCGCTCGGCGGCTTCACCGCCGAGAAGTCCTCGGGCGCCGACCTCAAGGACATGGCGCAGATCCTCGGCCTCCAGGAGATCCCCATCGTCTCCGATCCCGACTTCCTGCTCAGCATCCGGCTCGGCGCCGAGCAGTACCCCGAGATCGATCTCGTCGGCTCCGACAACAAGCTGCTGGCCAAGGCGATTCGCGGTCTCGATCACGGCAACCTGCAGGTGCAGACGAGCCCCAAGGGCGACGTCACGCCGATGAACGCTGCCGACTACATCAAGCTCGTCGCGACACAGAAGACGGGACCTTCGCTGCCGCGCACGTTCCCCTTCTATCCGACCGATCGCCTCATCGGCCATCGCTTCCCCGACTTCCAGCTCCCTGAGTTCTCGGAGGACGGATTCGGCAAGGGCAAGATGGAGAAGCTGTCGCGCCTGCTCTCGGGCAAGCGTCCCGCCATCGTCATGTTCTTCTCGGCGACGTGCGAGCACTGCCAGGTCGACATCCCGCAGATGGTCAAGTTCGTCGCGGCGCATCCGGGCGTCTACGACATCATCGGCGTCACGCGCATCCGCAACGACCAGCACCGCAAGGTCAGCGCCGCGTACTTCAAGCAGCAGGGCATCACGTGGCCCATCGTCGAGGACGGCGGCAACGTTTCGGACGACTGGCTCGTGACGTCGACGCCGACCGACGTCTACCTCAACCCGCATGGCACGGTCGTGAGCGCGAGCTACTACCAGCACCAGGATCTCGAGGCGGACTGGCTGCGCCAGGCTCCGCTCCTCGCGAAGGCGCCCGACGGCACCCCGCTCCCGCAGGAAACGGGATGGGCGTTCCCGCTCGATCTCAAGGACGAGGCGGGCAAGCCCGTGAGCCTTTCCTCGATGGCTGGCAAGCCGACCATCGTCCACTTCTGGGCCACGTGGTGCGCGCCGTGCCGCGGCGAGCTCCCCGCGCTGATCGCGAGGCTCCCGGCGCTCCAGGCGAAGGCGAACGTCGTGCTCGTGTCCGTCGAGGACGATCCGAAGGTGCTCGCAAAGCACCGCGCGGACACGGGGCTCAGCTTCAAGTCGTACATCGCGCCGCATGGCGGGCTCGCCGGCAAGCTCGACTTCAGCCGCTCGGTCCCGCGCACGTACGTGCTCGACGCGCACGGCAGGATCATCAACGTCTACGCGGGGACGTACGAGTGGGCGGACGACGACAAGTTCGGCCGCATCATGGCGAGGCTGACGGGGTAGCGAAGAAACTCCTTGGACGTCCTTCGAAGGAACGAGGAGCGACCAGGCAGCGTTCAAGACGACGCGCCGCGATGCGACGCGGCTCGTCGCCTTGACACTCGCGGGCGTCGCCAGTAGCCTTCCGCCCCAATCCACAGGGCTGCCACGAATCGCGAAGCGCTCGTCGCTTCAATGACTTGCGGCGGTGCTCCAGCCCTCTCCTGGCGGCCGCCCCGCGCCATTCCGGAACGCGCCGATGCAACCCCTTCTCGACGTCCGCGGTCTCGAGACACGGTTCGTCCTCGAGGACGGCGTCGTCCAGGCCGTGGACAAGGTCTCGTTCCAGGTCCTGCCGGGCGAGACCGTCGCGCTCGTGGGCGAGTCCGGCTGCGGCAAGAGCGTCACCGCGCTCTCGATCATGCGTCTCGTCGCGCCCCCCGGCCGCGTCGCCGCAGGCCAGATCCTCTTCGAGGGCACCGACCTCCTGAAGCTCCGGGAGGACGAGATGCGGAAGATCCGCGGCAACAAGATCGCGATGATCTTCCAGGAGCCCATGACCTCGCTGAACCCCGTGTTCACCGTCGGCGATCAGATCGCCGAGGCGGTCATGCTCCACCAGAAGAAGAGCCGGAAGGCCGCGCTCGCCGACGCCGCCGACATGCTCGACAAGGTGGCGATCCCGGATCCCCACCGGCGCGTGAAGGACTACCCTCACCAGATGAGCGGCGGCATGCGCCAGCGCGTCATGATCGCCATGGCGCTCTCGTGCAGCCCGAGCCTGCTGATCGCGGACGAGCCGACGACCGCGCTCGACGTGACGATCCAGGCGCAGGTGCTCGACATCCTCAACCGCCTGCAGGACGAGTACAAGCTGTCCGTGCTGCTCATCACGCACGACATGGGCGTCGTCGCCGAGACCTGCCGCCGCGTCGTCGTCATGTACACGGGACGGGTCGTCGAGGAAGCCCCCGTGCGCGACCTCTTCCGCACGCCGAAGCATCCGTACACGCAAGGGTTGCTGCGCTCGATCCCCAAGCCCTTCGTCGAAGAGGACGAGCGGCCCGACCGCCTGCCGACGATCGCGGGAACGGTCCCCGATCTGCTCGAGCTTCCGAAGGGCTGCAAGTTCGCGCCGCGCTGCCCCGACGTCTTCGACAAGTGTCGCGAGTCCGAGCCCGCCGAGTTCATCACGGGCGCCGGCTGCCGCGCGCGCTGCTGGCTCCACGAGGGAGCGGTCTGGAATCCGGCTGAGGCCGCGGGAGCTCTCTCATGAGCACCGCGCCCCAGAGGCCATCCCAGTCGCCGCCCGAAACGAACCGGGGCTCGCGCAACCTCCTCGAGGTGCGCGACCTCAAGAAGTACTTCCCCATCCGGCGGGGCCTGCTCTCGCGCGTCGTCGGGCACGTCAAGGCCGTGGACGGCGTCACATTCGACATCCGCGCGGGCGAGACGCTCGGCCTCGTGGGCGAGTCGGGCTCCGGCAAGACGACGGTCGGGCGCTGCCTGCTGCGTCTCATCGAGCCCACCTCGGGCTCGGTCCGCTTCGACGCGAAGAACATCGTCGAGCCCTCGCTCAAGGCGAAGGCCGGATCCGACGGCTACCTCGACGTCGTGCCGCTCGATCGCAGGTCCCTGCGGAGCCTGCGCCGCGACATGCAGATCGTCTTCCAGGATCCGTTCGCGTCGCTGAACCCGCGCATGACCGTCGGATCGATCATCGGCGAGCCGCTGACCATCCACGGCCTCGCGAAGGGCAAGGAGAAGGAGGAGCGGGTCGCGCGCCTCCTCGAGACGGTCGGCCTCGACCCGCGCGTCCACCGCCGCTACCCGCACGAGTTCTCGGGCGGCCAGCGGCAGCGCATCGGCGTCGCACGCGCGCTCGCGCTGCACCCGAAGTTCATCGTGGCCGACGAGCCGGTCTCCGCGCTGGACGTCTCGGTGCAGGCGCAGGTCGTGAACCTCCTCCAGGACCTGCAGGAGCAGCTGGGACTCACGTATCTCTTCATCGCGCACGATCTCTCGGTCGTCGAGCACATCTCCGACCGCGTGGCGGTCATGTACCTCGGCAAGATCGTCGAGCTCGCGAGCTCCGAGGAGCTCAACGCGAACCCGCTCATGCCCTACACGATCGCGCTGCTGTCGGCGGTGCCCAAGGCCGATCCCGACGCGCCGAAGTCGCGCATCATCCTGAAGGGCGACATCCCGACCCCGATCAATCCGCCGAGCGGCTGCCGCTTCCGCACGCGCTGCCCGCATGCGTTCGAGCGCTGCGCGAAGGAAGAGCCGGCGCTCCGCGAAGTGCAGCCCGATCACTGGGCGGCCTGCCACCTCATCGACGACCAGGGGCGCCTGCCCGCCGGCGTCCGGCCCGACGCCATCGGCACGCGGCGCGGCCGGCGCCCCTCCGCGTGACGCTCCCCGGCCTTCGCCGTCGGTCGATTTCGCACCGCCTCGCGAATCCTTTTCCCCCCTCGAATCCGTAGAGCAGGTCCATGCGCACCCAGTCCGTCCCCCGCTCCGGTCGCCCCATGCTCGCCTCCAGCCGCTTCCTTGGGCTCGGCCTCGTCGCCTCGATGGCCCTCGGCCTCGCAGGCCAGGCTCCTGCCGCCACCCCCGCCACGGCGGGACCCGCCATGTCGCTCCCGCTCCACCAGGCGGTCGAGATGGCGCTCATGAACAACCTCGACCTGCAGGGCGCGCGCATCGACGTGCAGTCGGCCGCCGCAGCCGTGAACGGCGCGCGCGGCCAGTTCGACGCCGTCCTCATCGCGTACTACACGCATCGCAAGGACGTGCAGCCCACGGTCACGTTCATCGACTCGTTCTCGAACGGCATCTTCGACACGTACTCGGTCGGCGTGCGGCAGAAGCTGTACTACGGCGCGACGTACGAGGTCGATCTCGTCGACACGCGGACGGAGCGTGGCCGCACCAACGGCCTCTCGCCGGCCTACTCCACGCAGGCGAACATCAAGTACACGCAGCCGCTGCTCAAGGGCTTCGGGCGCGACGCCAACAAGTACCTCATCGAGCAGGCCAAGAACTCTGCCACGATCTCGCGGCAGCAGCTCGAAGCGACCGCTCGCGACGTCGCGCGGGACACGATCCGTGCGTACTGGGGCCTCGCCTTCACGATACGGGACCTCGCCGTCCGCAAGGCCTCGCTCGGCCTCGCCGAGGAGCTCCTGCGCAAGAACCGCATCATGGTCGACGTCGGCACGCTCGCGCCGCTCGAGATCACGCAGGCCGAGGCGTCCGTCGCCCAGCGCAGGTTCGAGATCATCTCGTCGGAAGCCGCAGTCGGCGCCGCGGAGGACGCCTTGCGCCAGCTCATGGGCGTCGAGTTCGGCTCCCCGTCGTGGGACGTGCGTCTCGAACCGGCCGATGAGCCCGAATTCTCCGCCGCCGACGTCGACGGCGGGGAGGCGCTCGCGACGTCCATGACGGCCCGCACCGAGATCCGCACCGCGAGCCTCTCGATCGACAACGCCAAGCTCGGCCTCGCCGCCGCGAAGGACGCGCGCCAGGGCCAGCTCGACTTCACGCTGGGACTGACCCCTGCGGGTGTCGCCGGCAGCCTCTACCAGGATCCCGACGTTCTCGTGGACTCGGACGGCGACGGCAATCCCGCGAACGACGTCGAGCTCACGAACCGCACGGACACGAACGATGCCTGGCAGCAGGTTCTCGATCGCGAGTTCACCTCGTGGAATGCCTCATTGAACTATACGCAGCCCCTGCCGAACCGCGCTGCAAGGGCCGAGTACACGCAGCGGCGTCTCGCGCTCGAGAAGAGCCAGCTCGACATGCGCAAGCTCAAGCAGGCCATCACGCTCGAGGTGAGGAAGGCCGTGCGCGATCTCGACTCGGCCCGCGAACGCATCGGGGCCGCCGGCGCCGCGCGGACGCTTCAGGAGAAGACGCTCCAGGCGGAGGTCAAGAAGTTCGAGAACGGACTATCCACGAACTTCGAGGTGCTGACCTTCCAGACCGACTTGCAGACCGCCGAATCCGCCGAGCTCCAGGCGCTCACCGACTACCTCCAGGCGCTCGCCGACGTGAAGCGCGCCCGCGGCACGCTCCTCCAGGACTACGGGCTGACCGTCGAGGAGCCGGGACCGACGCCGGCTCACTGAGACCGCGCTCGTGGACGCCTCCCGAGCTCCGGCGGTCCAGGGAACCACGCCTCCGGCGGTCCAGGGAACCACGCCTCCGGCGATAGAGGCGCGGGCGCTCGCGAGGCACTACCGCATCGGGCCCGAGGTCGTCCGCGCGCTCGACGGCGTCGACCTCGTCGTCCAGCCGGGCGAGCACGTCGCGGTGATCGGCCCGTCGGGCAGCGGGAAGTCCACCCTCATGGGCCTTCTCGGCTGCCTCGACACGCCGACTTCGGGCGAGCTCAGCATCGCGGGCACGCCGGTCGCGAAGCTCGACGATGACGAGCTCGCGGCCGTGCGCAATCGCTTCATCGGCTTCGTCTTCCAGTCGTTCCACCTGCTCCCTCGCCAGGACGCTGTCGAGAACGTCGCGCTCCCGCTGCTCTATTCGAGGCTGCCGGCGCACGAGCGCCGCGAGCGGGCGCGGGAGGCGCTCGCTGCCGTCGGCCTGTCGGATCGCATGAGCCACCTGCCGTCCCAGCTCTCGGGCGGCCAGAGGCAGCGCGTTGCGATCGCCCGCGCCCTCGTGAACCGGCCGTCCCTCCTGCTCGCCGACGAGCCCACCGGCGCGCTCGACTCGCGCACGGGAGGCGAGATCCTCGATCTCTTCGACCGGCTGGCAGCCGGCGGCAGGGCCCTCGTGATCGTCACGCACGAGGACGCCGTGGCCGCCCGGGCGCGCCGCGTCGTGTCGATCCGCGACGGCCTCGTTCACGAGGATCGCAGCCAGCCTGCCACTGCCTGACCAGACCCCCTTCCCGGCGTGGACTCCGCCGCCTACATTCTGTTAGGATCCGCGTTGCTGAAACGGCAATGATGCGGCAGTGGACCGTGGCCTCGAGGGGCCGACGCGGCCACCTGGCTCGTCACGCACGAAGTTCCCTGCGGCACTGCGGTGCGCCTCAGGCGCGTCCGGACGTCGGCGGCTCGCGCACTCGCGGGACTCCGGCTCCGTGCGCCCGCGGCAGGCAGCACGTCGGTCTCGAAGCTCGACTGTCCTCGAAATGGAGCCCCCATGTCGGCATCATCCTGGACCTCGCGCCACGCGTCGCGATTGGGCGCCCTGCTCGTCGCCGGGGCAGCGAGCGGCCTTCTTCTCTCGTGCTCCGGCGGCGGCGTGGCGACGCCCGCGCAGGACGTCGTGGGCGACACGTACCTCATCGCTCGCATCACGGTCCTCGACGACGTGCGTTCACCGTGCACGGCGCTCACCTGCGATCCCGAGTTCTACCAGTGCAGGACGCGGGCGCCGATCGCGAACGGCACCGTCTACACGCTCCATGCCGATCAGGCGACCGCGGGGATCCTCGGCGGGAGCGTTGCGACGGATCCGGGGCCGCCTCCCACGGTGACCCACAGTGATGACCAGCTCTACGTCACCGGCACGGACACGACGACGGGCATCGGCCTCTCGTTGAGGCTCCAGGTCGACACGATCCCTGCCGTCGCGGGCTCCTTCTCCGGCGCGGCAGACGACACCTACGTCGACCTGGACATCCTCTGCGATCGCGTCCAGCTGACGGGGCCCGAGAGCCGCTTCGTGCGCGTGAACGCCGGAACGGTCAACGTCACGACGTCGACCACCGATGGCCTCCGCATGATCCCCGCCGTCTCGGACGGAGCGGGCGGCTTCAATCCCGCAGGCATCCTCGAAGGCACGTTCTCCTTCGTCGCCGAAGGCATCCAGACGACGCCCCTGCGAACGCTCACTCCGGACGTGCTCGTCGAGGGCTGCTTCCGGCTGAACCTTCCCGCACCGGATCGCGGCGTGCCCGTGAGGCCGTCGCCGTCCTCGGCTCCCTGCAACTAGCGCCTCCGCTCGCGACTGTCGCGTCCCCGGGAGAGACCATGAGAGCCGTCACTTCGATCGCCGCCGCCACCCTGCTCGCCGCTGCCGTCACCGCTCGCGCGGACGACCCGCCTTCCAAGCGTTCGGAAGGCAAGTACTACATACAGCTCTCCGAGGTGATGCTCTCTTCCGACCAGTTCGACGTCGCCATGGGCCACATCCAGCCCACCGGAGCGCGCGCCAGCGAGCCCGGAGAGGACGTCGTCGCCGAGCTGAGCCACCTGCAGAAGTCGTCGCCCCGATTCTGCATGGGTCTCAATCGTCCGTCCGGCAAGACCGCGCTCGAGTTCTCGATGTTCAACGTCGTGCTCGCGGACGACCGCATCCCCGTGAACTTCGATACCGCGGACCAGACGGCCACCACGACGCTCCTGCCGCCCGGTGTGATCTACCAGCGCCAGCTGATCCTGACCCCCGACTGGGTCCCCAACGTCGGCGACGAGCTCGCCTTCATCCGCCGGATGGACTACAAGTCCGCGGGCGTGACCCTTCTCCACAACATCAAGGAGGGCAAGCTGTACCGCCTGCGCTGGCTGGGGGGCCTCAAGTACGCCGAGATCGATCGGAGCACGGGCGTCCGCATGTCCTTCCTGCCGGAGATCCTGCCGTCACAGTTCGATGACACCACGTCGCAGGACTTCTTCTCCTCAGAGGGCGTGACCAACACGCACGGCTTCGGGCCGAACCTCGGCATGGACGGACGCTTCATCCTCGACAAGAAGCGCAAGAAGTGGTCCATCGAGGCGCGCGGCGAGGTCGCCATGATCCCGGAAACCAGCACGGCGAGCTACGCCATCAGCATGGTCGACTTCCGGCCGTTCTACTTCCACTTCGGCAACATCACCATCATCTCGACGGAGGCCGGAGCCCCCATCATCCCGGGACTCGGAAGCCACACGTCCGAGTCGTTCAACGCGCAGATCGGCTACCAGGACTACACGTCCATGACGTCGCTCATGGAAGGGCGGATCGGCTTCCGCTTCCATCCGAGCAAGTTCTTCACGGTCGGCCTCGACGTCTGGCAGCTGCGTTGGAACAACCTCCTGTCCGACGTCGGCGTGCTCGACACCGTCCACCGGCAGGCGAGCTACGAGCAGGTCGGCGGCGACAGCAACGCGAGCGATCCGCAGCTCCGTGACGTCGAGAGCATCATCCACGTCCCCCGGTTCACGACGCGCGACAACGTCGTCCTCGACGGCTTCGCGCTCGACATGAAGTTCGACTTCTAGCCGACAGGCGCCCCCACTCCCCGCGCGGAGGTTCCGACATGCACCGCTCGCCGCTCGTCCCCATCCTGCGCCGCCTGCCCCTGCTGGCCGCCGCCCTCGTCGCCCTGATCTTCGTCGCTGCGGCCCATCCCGCGAGAGCCCAGGGCGTCATCTCGGGCAAGGTCGTCGACGACAAGGGCGCCCCCATGTCGTACGTCGACGTCAACCTGGAGCCCGAGGAGGGCTACACGCACTCCGACAACGCGCTGACGGACGATGCAGGCGCCTTCCGCTTCCCCGCCGTTCCGGTCGGCAACTACAAGCTCTCCGCGAATGCCGACGGCCAGAAGCCCCGGGAGAACATCGTCCACATCGGCGTCACGCCCGGATCGTCCCAGAGCTTCACGATCACCATGGTCCCGCTGAGCGTGGAGACGGTCCAGGTCATCGTCCAGGGCAATCTCCAGGACATCGTCGACATCAAGAAGACGGACACCTCGAGCACGATCAGCTCCGAATTCGTGAGCAAGATCCCGATACAGAACAAGCGCATCCAGGACATCGTGTTCCTCTTCCCAGGCGTCACGCGCTCGGGATCGTCGGACTCCGACGACATCTCGATCGGTGGCGGCACGTCGCAGCAGATCGGCTACCGCCTCAACGGCCAGAACATCAACGATCCCGTGAACGGCGGTCCGATCATCGACGTTCCGACCGCGGCCATCGACAGCTTCAAGCTGATCACGACCGGCTTCAACGCCGAGTACGGCGAGCAGTCGTCGGGCATCGCCGAGATCGTCACGAAGTCCGGCAAGGACGACGTCGACTTCAGCTACGGCATGGACTTCCGCGACACCGCCTTCGGCGCACAGAAGATCGGCGGCCTCGACACCGCTTCGAAGCACTGGAACGATCTCCTCACGGGCGCCGGCACGCTCGGCGGCCCCGATCTCAGGCTCGGCTTCAACCTCCTCGGCATCGATCGGATCTCCTCGCTCGACGACGATCACAATCCCACGCCGCGTCATCGCGTGCGCCACACGATCTCGTCCGGCGGACCCGTCGTCCCGAACAAGGTGTTCTTCCACGCGACGCTCGAGCAGCTCGCCGACGACTACGGCAACCCCTACGCGGACGGCATGACCGAGACCGATCAGACGCTCTTCACGGCGAAGATGAACTGGAACGTCTTCGAGCAGGGCAGCAAGCGCAACGGGCTCGAGCTCACGGCGACCGCGGACGTTTCCGACGACGGCGGGTTCTTCGCGTCCCGCGCGACGCGCAGCATCAACCAGCTCACGTCGAAGACCGCATGGACGGTCGCGGCGACGGACACGAACGTCTTCAACGACACGACGGTGCTCGAGACGAAGCTCAACCTCACCCACACGTCCACTGCGACCCGGCCCGAGGACGTCCGCGCCGGCGTGGGCACGCAATACCAGATCTACCTGCCGCCGGCCGGCTTCCTCGCGTACACCACGGGCGCCGCAAACCAGAGCTTCGACGAGACGATCGACGGCATCCGCCTGGAGTCGAACCTCTCGAAGGAGTTCGACTGGGGCGGGCGCAAGCACAACCTCAAGGCGGGCGCCGCCTTCACGCGGACCGGCTTCCGGAGCTACAACGAGACGGGCGACTTCGTCCGCGATCTCCGCGTGGTCAACGACCGCACGATCTTCACGGTGAACGAGAAGATCGGGAACATCGACCTGTCCGGGCCGCCAGTGCGGACGGATGATGCCTCGTGGCAGGCCTCTGTGTTCGTGCAGGACAACTGGCAGGTCACCGACAAGCTCACGATCGACATCGGGTCGCGCGTCGACTACCAGAGCTTCGTGAAGCAGTTCGTGGTCGGGCCGCGTTTCGGCTTCTCGTTGGATCCGATCGGCGACGGCAAGACCCGGTTCTACGGGAACTGGGGCCTCTTCTACGACAACGTCTTCGCCAACGCGCTCGAGTTCGCCCAGCAGCCGGACTCCTTCTACGGCGACCTGTTCTTCCTGAACAACTACAACGTGGTCGGATCCGCCCGCTTCTCCCAGATCCCGATCACGCGGCTCTACCAGGAAGCCCTGGCCACGCCGCCCACGTCACGCGACCCCTTCGCCATCGCCACGATCCGGAAGACGATCCACGATCGGTACCGCGTCTCCGACGACCTTCAGGCTCCGAGCAACGACAGCTGGTCGGTCGGCGTGGAGCGCCAGCTCCCCGGCAACACGCGCATGCAGCTTTCATTCAGCGGGATTCACCGATCCCACCAGCTGCGGACGAGCACGCAAACCATCTCGGTCGATCCCTACGGCAACGACTGGACCGTGCGCGACGTCATCCTGGAGAGCACGGGCGTCGGCAACTACTCGCAGTGGGCATTCGAATTCCAGCGTCCCATCTCGAAGAAGTGGGAAGCGAACCTCTCGTACACCCACTCGCGCAACATCGGCCCGATCGCGCCGCCGGACAATCCGGTCGATCCCAATGACGTCTACTTCGTGCAGGGCCTCCTCGGGAACGACCGCACGCACGTCATCAAGCTCCAGTCCCACGCCATCGTCGGCGTGAAGGCGAAGCTCGACCTCTCGGGCGACTTCACGTGGCAGAGCGGCACGCCCATCACGGCCCAGATCGTCACGCAGAATGCCCAGGCGCTCTATCCGCTCGGCCGCAACACCCTGCGCCTCCCGTCATCGCGCCAGCTGAACTTCGGCATGCAACGCGCCTTCCACACGGCGGACAGCAAGCTGAACATCACGGGCCGGGTGAGCCTGTACAACCTGCTGAACCAGCTGAACGTCTACGACGGCATCGCGACGTTCCAGCGTCCGAACGGCACGCAGGATCCCGAGTCGTTCCCGCCGCTGCGCCCCGAGATCATCGCGACGGGCGTGGATGTCTCGCGCTCGGCGGAAGTCGGCATCGTCATCGGCTTCTGAGTTGGCGCGGGCGGACGCGCTCTCTCGGGTGAGGAGCCCGAGACTGCGGCCCTTCCAGGGCCCTGCGCTCGCCGCGACATTCCTGCTGGTCCTCATCGGGTCGGCACGCGCCGCGCCGCCGCTCTTCGTGGATGTCACCGCGTCGAGCGGACTCGCGTTCACCCATCACGCCGCGCGCTCCGAGCGCTGGCTGCTGCCCGAGACCATGGGTTCGGGCCTCGCGCTCCTCGACGTGGATGGCGATGGCGACCTCGACGTCCTCCTGCTCGACTCGGGCTCGCCACCAGGCTCGCCGCTGAAGGTGGCGCCCGCCCCGCGGCTCTACCTCAATGCCGCGCGGCCTGACCCCGGTTCGCAGAGGAAGAGCCTCCGCTTCGCCTCCGGCGCTGCGCCCGCGCTCGGCGCGCTCGACGCGATGGGCGCCTGCACGGGCGACGTCGACGGTGATGGCGACACGGACGTCTACGTGACGGGCCTCCCCCAGGGGCGTCTCCTGCTGGGCTCGAAGACAGGACTCGTGCCGGCCGAGGGCAACGGCGGCATCGTCGATCCGGGTTGGGGCACGTCGTGCGCGTTCCTCGACATCGAGGGCGACGGCGACGCCGACCTGTTCGTCGCGCACTACGTCGGGTGGAGCGCCGCGACGGATCCCGCCTGCGGCGGCGAGAAGAAGGGATTCCGCTCGTACTGCCCGCCTGATCGCTACCCCGCCGAGCAGGATCGCCTCTTCGCGAACGACGGCAAGGGGCGCTTCGTCGATGCGACGACGCGCGTCGGGATCCAGGGCGAGCGCGGCAAGGGCCTCGGGGTCGTCTGCGCGGACTTCGACGGCAACGGCTGGATCGATCTCGAGGTGGCCAACGATCAGACACCGAGCAGCCTGTGGCTCAACAGCGCAGGCAAGCTGCGCGACGTGGGCATGGCCGCCGGCACAGCGCTCTCCGAGGAAGGCAAGGCGCAGGCCGGCATGGGAGTCGATGCCGGCGACGTGGAGGGCGACGGGGACGTCGATCTCTTCAAGACCAACCTCGACCTCGACAACAACAACCTCTACGTGAACCTCGGGACGACGGCCGGCATCCCTCGCTTCCGCGACGAGGTCCAGCGCTCCGGGCTCGCGAAGCCGAGCTTCATGATGCTCGGCTTCGGCGCGCTGCTCGCGGACTTGGACGGCGACTCCGACCTCGACGTGTTCCTCGTCAACGGCCACATCCTCCCGAACATCGCGGTGATCCGGCCCGACCAGACGCACGCGATGCGCGACCAGTTCTACGAGCAGATCCCGCCGCCCGCGGGAGCTCCCGCGCCCGTCTTCCGCGAGGCCACGGAGCGCTGGACGCCCGCGTCCGCCGCGCGAGGCGTCGGGCGAGGACTTGCTTGCGGAGATCTCGACGACGACGGCGACCTCGACCTCGTCATGACGCGCAACGACGGCCCCGTGCGGATCCTGCGCAACGACGCGAATCCGAAGCGCTGGGTCGGCCTCACGCTGGTTGCGACGCGCTCCGCTCCCGGCGCACCCGGCGCCACGGTCCGCCTCGTCGCGGGCGACCGCAGCTGGCGCATCCTGCGGCGCACGGGGGGCTCGTACCTGTCCGCCAGCGACACGCGCGTCCTCTTCGCGCTGCCGGACGGCGTGACGGCGCCCCTCGAAGCGATCGTCACCTGGCCGTCGCGCACGAGCGAGCGCTTCCGCTCGCTCGTGCCGAACCGCTACCAGGCGCTGCGCGAGGGCATGGGCGTCACGCCCTGAGAGACTGACGCGGGCCATGCCTGCGTGCGCCCGCGCTCATGAAACTGACTCGCGAAGCGCCGGAGGGGGAGCCGAGGGAGGGCCGCCCCGACCGAGGCGGGGGCACCAGCGGGCGCCCCCCAGTCGCCACCCGCTACTTCGCCTTGCTCAGCTGCTTCTTGTAGTCGTTCGCCGCCTCGAAGGCTACGGCGCTCTTCTTCCCGCCCGGATCGGCCGCGAGGTAGCGATCGATGTAGGCGAGACCCTCGGCGTTCTTGCCCGTCATGATGAGCGCCTCGCCGGCGAAGAAGAGGCCGAGCACGTTCTTCGGGTCCATCTCGGCGGCCTTCACGAGCGTGTCGGACGACTTCGCCAGGAGCTTCGGATCCCCGTTGTTGTCGATCGCGGCCTTCCGGTAGAGCTGGCCGAGGTTGTAGTACGTGGTCGGCGAGTTCGGGGCGACCTCCACGTTCCGCTCGAACCACTTCAGCGCCGACTCGGTGTCACCCTTCTTGAGGTACGCGTAGCCGAGCTGGTTGTAGAAGGACGAGGGATCGGCCGGCTTGTTCTTCAGCGCGCCCTTGTACGCCTCGATGGCGTCGTCGTACTGGCCGGCGTCGAAGTAGGCCTGCCCGAGGTTCGACTGCACGTCGAGCCGCGAAGGATCGATGGCGAGCGCCGCCTTGTATTCGTCGAGCGCCTCCTTCGCCTTCCCCGTCTTCTCGAGCGCCTGTCCCAGCGCGGCGTGGATGACGGCGCTGCCGGGACTGAGCTGAGCCGCCTTCCGCAGGGTGGCCTCCGCGTCGGCCCAGCGCTGCACCTTGAGGTAGGCGATGCCGAGGTTCTGCTGGCTCTCCGCGTCGTCGGGCGCCTTCTCGACGGCCTTCTCGTAGCGCTTCACCGCCTTCTCGGGATTCTCGCCGTCGGCCGCGTCGGCCGCCCGCGCGAGCGGCGCGGCGAGGACGAGCGGAAGCGTGGCGAGAACGGGCAGGAACGGGCGGAAAACACGACGCATGGCGAGGCTCCTCGAGAGTGGGCGCGATGGTAGCATGCGTCCTTCCGACGTCCTTTCTCCCCCCGTCATTCAGTCGCCCTGGCACCTCGACCCCCATCTCCCCAGGACGCAGAAGAGCGCCTGCGCCGCTTCTTCGAGGAGGGCGGCGCCCTCTCGCGCGCGCACGCGGGCTTCGAGCCGCGCGAGGAGCAGGTCGCGATGGCGCGCGAGGTCCTCGCCGCCCTCCAGTCGGGAAAGCACCTCGTCGTCGAGGCGGGGACGGGAACGGGCAAGACGCTCGCCTACCTCGTCCCCGCGGTCCTTCTCGGCCGGCGGGTCATCGTCTCGACGGGGACGAAGACGCTCCAGGATCAGCTCGCGCTCAAGGACATCCCCTTCCTCCAGGACGCGTGCCGGCTTCGCTTCTCCGCCGCCGTCGTGAAGGGACGCGACAACTATCTCTGCCGGCATCGCCTCGCGTCCTTCCGGAGCTTCCCTGCCTTCTCCGATCGCAGCGAGGAGAGCCTCTGGCCTCGCGTCGAAGCCTGGGCTGCGGAAACGGCCGCCGGTGACGTCGCCGAGCTCGTCGACCTGCCCGAGAGCCCGTCGTTCTGGCCCGAGATCAACGCCACGAATGGCGCGTGCCTGGGAGCGCGCTGCCCGCGCCACGACGACTGCTTCCTGCAGGAGGTGCGGCGCAACGCGCGCGCGGCCGACGTGGTCGTGGTCAACCACCACCTCTACCTCGCGGACGCCGTCGTGCGGACGACGCAGTTCGGCGAGGTGCTGCCCGAGGCCGACGTCGTGATCTTCGACGAGGCGCACCGGCTCGAGTCGGCCGCGACGTCGTTCTTCGGACGCTCCGTGTCGACGTGGCGGATGCGCGAGCTCGCGGAGGACGTGCGCCGCGACGTCGCGCGGGAGCGCCTGGATTGCCCGAGCGTTCTCGCGCGCGCCGAGCGCCTGCTCGCAGCCGCCATGACCTTCGCGCGCCCGTGGGGCGGCGCGGAGGGCCGCTGGGTCCTCCCTGCGGCGCTGTCGCGGGATCAGTCGGAGGCGCTGCGTGAAGCGCTGGGAGCAGCCGTCGCGCTCGAGAAGGCCCTTCAGGCGGTGGCAGGGCACCCGCCGACGCTCGATCCGCTCGCGCGCCGCGCCGCGGAGCTTGCCGTCGATCTCGACATGCTCGACCGGCGCGACGACGCGTCGTGGGTCTACTGGTACGAGGTCCGCGGCCGCGCCGTGTTCCTGTCCGCGACGCCCGTCGACGTCTCATCGCTCCTGAGGGAGCGCGTCTTCTCGCGTCTCGAGGCGAGCGTGCTCTGCTCCGCGACGCTCGCCGTGGACGGCAAGCTCACGCACGTGAGGTCACGGCTCGGACTCGATGCGCCTGTCGCCGCACCGGCCGATCCCGCGCCAGACAGCGGGCCGGAGGCTCGCCGTTCCCTGGAAGTCGTGGAAGCGATCCACGCGTCGCCCTTCCAGCACCTCGCGCAGGGGCTCTTGTACCTGCCGCGCCGCATGCCCGAGCCCAAGCACGCGGACTTCGCTGCCGCCTGCGCCGAGCAGGTGAGGGCGCTCGTCGAGGCCTCCCGCGGTCGCGCGTTCCTGCTCTTCACGTCGCACGAGAACCTGCGGCGCGTGCACGCGATCGTGGCGGACGAGATCCCTCATCCGATCCTCGTGCAGGGCGAGGCGCCGAAGGCCGAGCTCCTGCGGCGGTTCCAGGAGCGGGAAGGCAGCGTCCTCTTCGCGACGGCGTCCTTCTGGGAAGGCGTCGACGTGCCAGGGCCCGCGCTCTCCCTCGTCGTGATCGACAAGCTGCCGTTCGCGGTCCCGACGGATCCCATCTTCGCGGCGCGCGCCCGGCTCATCGAGGACGCCGGCGGCAACTCGTTCCGTCAGCTCTCGATTCCCGAGGCCATCCTCGCGTTGAAGCAGGGCGCGGGCCGCCTCATCCGATCGCGCCGCGACCGCGGCGTCGTCGCGCTCCTCGATCCGCGCGTCCGCACGCCGTGGGGCAGGAGCTTCGTCTCCAACCTGCCTCCCTTCCGGCGCACGGCCGAGCTCGACGACGTGCGCGCGTTCTTCGCGGAAGTGGCCGAAGGACCGACCGCTCCCACGGCGTGAGTCCGTTCGCATCACGGGGGCACCAGGGCGCCCCCTCTGCCTCAGACGGTCCTGAGCGCTCTCCCGCCACCATCGTGCTCGGGCGCCTCATCGAGCAGCTCGAGATCGGCCCACTTGGCGCCGAGCCAGCCTTCGGCCACGGCGCGCGCCTTCGGGCTCGCATCCGCGATCTTGCGGAAGCGATAGTCGGTGCGCGGCTTCGCCCCGGCGACGAGCTTCACCTCGCGCAGGCGTCCCCAGAGGGCCGACGTCACGACGATCTCGTCGCCAGGCTTGCCGGCTTCCAGGCGCGTCGCGAGCTCCCCGTCATCCACCCGGAACCCGTCGATCGCGACGACTTCCTCGCCGGGCGCGAGCCCGGCGGCCCATGCGGGACCGTCCTTCACGATGCGATCGACGAGCACCTTGCCGTCCCCACGGCGCGTGAGGATGCCGAGCCAGGCTCCGCGTCCCGGCGGACGCCGCACGAGCTCGAGCCCGGCGGCCGCCAGGCGCGAGTCGACGTCGAGGTCGCCGCGACCGCGCGACACCTCTTCGATGACCTCGTCCATCGATCGGCCCGCAGCGCCCGAGAGTGCGGCGGCGAGCTCGTCGTCGGAGTAGCCGCGACCAGGCCGCTCCTTCCAGAGCCGGTACAGCGTGCGGAAGGAGTCGTCGAGGCTGCGCTCGCCAGCCGTGCGCGCGCGGATCTCGAGGTCGAGGACGAGGCCTGCGACCGCGCCCTTCCCGTAGTAGGAGATGGTCGCGTTGCGCGTGTTCTCGTGCGGCCGGTAGTACTTGATCCAGGCGTCGTGCGAGCTCTCCTCCAGCGACTGCACGAAGCGGCCGGGAGTGCTCTCGAGATCGAGCACCTGCCCTGCGAGCATGCAGAGGTAGCGCGCCGGTCCCAGCACGCCGGCACGCAGGCCAATGAGGTTCTGGTAGTACGACGTGAGGCCCTCGGCCACCCAGAGATGCGGCGTGTGCGCCTCGCGCCGGTAGTCGAAGGGCCCGAGCGCGGCAGGCCGGATGCGCTTGACGTTCCAGAGATGGAAGTACTCGTGCGCGACGAGGGTCGCGTGACGGCGCCAGTCGGCAGGAGCAGGGCGGGCGAGGACCTGGAAGCCGCACACCGAGCTCGCCGCGTGCTCGAGGCCGCCGCCGCAGCCGATCTCGATGATGAAGAGGTACCGCTCGCACGGAATGTCGTCGAAGATCGCCGCCGACGCCTCGACGATGGCCTTCACCTCGTCGAGCACGCCCGCCGCGTCCACGTCGCCCTGGCCGTAGACGGCGATGCGATGCGGCACGCCGCGGACCTCGAAGTCCGAGATCGAGCAAGGTCCCGCCGCGATGGGCGAGTCCACGAGCTCGTCGAAGTCACGCGCGACGAATTCGCCGCCCTCTCGAGGCAGCGCGCACTGAGCCTCCGGCCAGGCCGGAGGCTCCACGAGTCCGACGCGGATGGGCGCAGGTTCCCGATCGGCGAGCCGAAGGAACGTCGCGGCGCCCGAGAGGAGCGCGCGATCGGCCGCGAGGTAGTTCGTGCGGACCGTGAGCTCGTGTGCGTGGAGGCCGTACTCGACGACGAGGCTGGACCCGTCACAGCCCTCGACGATCCATTCGTCCGTTCCCGTCTTGCGCACGCGGCGCTCGACCGCTCCCTGACGCGCGCGGATCCAGTCGACGTGCCGGGCGAACTCGCGAACGAGGTAGGAACCGGGCGCCCAGCGCGGCATGAAGAGCGCGACGTCGCACGTCGTTCGCGTGGGAAGCGGATCGTCAAACGTCGCCGTCACGACGATCTCGTGGCCGGGACGCGACAGGTCGACGATGTAGCGCGCGGGGCGCGACTCAAGCGTCATCGGGCGTGCTCGGTCGCTGCCGACGAACGGTGGGAACCTGACCTGCTCAAGAGGCTCTCCCGCGCGGCGGAGCGCCGAGGCCTCGAGGAGATGGTGGAGCTGACGGGGATCGAACCCGTGACCTCGTGAATGCCATTCACGCGCGCTCCCAGCTGCGCCACAGCCCCATGGGGTTCCGAGAAGGCCGGGATCATCCCATGCCGTCCTCGAACCGTCAATCCGAGGCGAGACCCGCTGGTCCCCCGCGCTCGTCGGGGCGGCCCTCCTCGTGCGCGCCCTCCGGCCACCCCGCTCCGCGGGGCGTTCGGCGACTCCGTCCCACACGAGGAGCTCGGGCGATCAGGCCTTCATGCGGGGATCGAACGCATCCCGCAGGCCGTCGCCCAGGAGGTTGAAGCCAAGAAGCGTGAGGACGATGGCGAGGCCCGGGAAGATGCCCATCCACGGCTTGTCGATCCAGAGCTCCTTCGAGTCGACGAGCATGCGTCCCCACGAGGGCGCCGGCGGCGGCAGCCCCACGCCGAGGAACGAAAGTCCCGCCTCCGAGAGGATGTTGCCGCCGATGAGAAGCGTCGAGACGACGATGATGGGCCCGAGACAGTTCGGCAGGACGTGACGGAAGAGGATGGCGAGCGGCGTCTGGCCAATGGCGCGCGCCGCCAGCACGAACTCGCGCTCGCGCAGCGCGATCACCTCGCCTCGCACGATGCGCGCGATGCCCGGCCAGCCGACGAGCCCGAGCGCCCAGAACAGCACGCTCTCTCCCGGCTTCTCGAACATGGCGAGGATGCCGATCGCGAGCAGCAGGTTCGGGAACGCGAAGAACGTGTCGGTCACCTGGGACAGGAACCAGTCGACCCAGCCGAGGAAGAACCCGGCGAGCGCGCCGATGACGACGCCGATGAGCACGGCTGCCGCGGCCCCGAGGACGCCGACACGCAGCGAGATGCCGGCGCCGTGGATGAGCCGCGACAGCACGTCGCGGCCGAGCTCGTCCGTGCCGAGAAGATGCCCCGGCGATCCCGGGGCCACGCGGAACGAGGACTTGTCCGGTCGGAGCGGATCCTGCGGCGCGAAGACGCGAGGCGCGAGGCCGAGCGCGACGACGAGGGCGACGATGGCGAGTCCGACGACGGCCAGCCGATTGCGCACGAGCCGCCGGACGGCCAGGCGCAGCGGCGACGAGCCCGACGCGGTGCTCATGCCTTGGATAGCCGGACGCGCGGATCGAAGAATCCGTACGTGAGATCGACGAGCAGGTTGACCAGCACGAAGACCGACGCCGTCAGCAGGATGCCGCCCGTGATGACGAAGCGATCCCGCTGGACGATCGAGTCGACGATCGTGCGGCCGAGCCCGGGAAGCGCGAAGACGGACTCGGTGAGGACGGCTCCAACGAGCAGGTACGCGAACGAGTTGCCCACGACCGTGACGATGGGAATCGCCGCATTGCGGAGGGCGTGGCGCAGCACGACGGGGAGCTCGCCCAGTCCCTTCGAGCGCGCCGTGCGGATGTAGTCCTGGCTCAGCGTCTCGAGCATCGCGGAGCGCGTGAGCCGCGCGATCGTCGCGGAGAAGATGAGCCCGAGCGCGAGCGCCGGCAGGGCGAGGGAGCGGAGCTCCGTGAGCGCGCTCGTGCGATCGAAGCCCGTCCTCGGAAGCCCGAGCGGCCCCGCGACGAAGATCATGAGGAGGATGCCGAGCCAGAACACGGGCGTCGACACGCCGAGCACGGCGACCAGCATCGAGACGTGGTCGAACACGGTGCGGCTGCGCGCAGCGGAGACGACGCCCGCAGCGACGCCCAGGAGGGTCGCGATCAGCGTGCCGAAGATCGCGAGCTTCCACGTGACGACGAAGGCGTCCGAGAGGATCTCGCGAACGGCCTTGCCTGACTTCACGTCGGACTCGCCGAAGTCGAGGTGGAACGCGACGTTCTTCACGTACCGCGCGTACTGCACGAGGAACGGATCGAGGTAGCCGCGCGCGCGATCGTAGGCCTCGACCTGGGCCGGATCCGCGCGCTGCCCCAGGCGGATGCGGCCGGGATCGCCGGGCACGTGCGCGTTGAGCGTGAACACGATCAGCGTCACGAGGATCATGACGGGCACGAGGCCCACCACGCGGCGCAACGCGTACGAGAGCATGCGGCGGAGGCTTGCGCCTACGGACCCATCGTCATGAGGTGCCAGTCGACGTGGCCCGTGTTGACGTCGTCGTCCATGGCGGTCGGCGTGAAGCCGTGCACGTACGGCTTGAGGAGCACGACCTCCTTCTGGAAGAACAGGAACAGCCACGGCGAGTCGGCGAGGATGTCGTTCTCGGCCTCGTGAAGCAGGGCGAAGCGCTTGGCCGAATCCGTCTCCACGTTCGCCGCCGCGAGGAGCCGATCGACCTCGGGGTTGCCGTAGAACGCGACGTTGCCCTGAGGGCCCTTGTTCTTCGAGTCGAAGAGCGGAGCGAGGAAATTCTCAGGGTCGGGATAGTCCGCGACCCAGCCGAGACGGAAGAATGCGGGCTCGCCCTTGTCGCAGGCGGCGATGTGCGCCGCCCAGTCGAGCGCCTTCAGCGTGACGGGGATGTGGGCTTCCGTCAGGTCGGCCTGGACCGCCTCCGCGATGCGCGGCTCGTCGCCCTGCGTGTTGAAGTAGAGGTCGATGCTCGGCAGGTCCTTTCCACCGGGGTAGCCCGCTTCCGCGAGCAGCTGCTGGACCTTCGCGGGGTCCTGGCCGAAGACGGGACGCGCCTCGTCGTGACCGGGCATGCCCTTCGGGATGATGCCGTTCGCGGGGACGTAGCGATCCTCGAGCACGTTCTTGCAGATGTGCTCGCGGTCGACGGCGAGGTTCACCGCCTGGCGGAGCTTCCTCGCCTTCTCGTCGTCACGGCCGGCGTAGGGGCTGCCCGCCTTCTCCAGGTTGAAGCCGAAGTACTCGAGCGTGAGCTGCGGCCACTCCAGCACGTCCTGAGCGTGATTGCTCTTGCGCCACTTCGCGTACATGCCGGACACGACATCGATCAGCTCGAGGTTGCCCGCCATGTATTCCTGCTGGCGCGCGAGCGGCTCCGGGATGATGCGCAGCAGGATGCCCTTCAGCTTCGGCACGCCGAGGTGGTAGTCCATGAAGGGATCCAGCCGCAGGTGATCGTTCTCGACCCACTCGCCGAGCTGGAACGGGCCCGTGCCGACCGGCTGGCGCGAGAAGCCATCGCCCTTCGCCTTGCACTCCTCCATGGGCACCGGCGCGGTGCAGACCATCGCGAGGTGGTACAGGAAGGTCGCGTGCGGCTCGATCAGGTGGACCTCGAAGGCGTGATCGTCGATGACCTGGACGCCCGAGAGCACGGGCTCCTTGTTCTCGCGCGCCGCCTTCGCCGCCTCGGCCGCGCCGACGATCGGCTCGATGAGGTTGAAGCGCTTCGAGCGCGTGAGCGCGAGGCGCGCGAGCGAGTACTTCACGTCGGCCGACACGAGCTCCCGCCCGTTCTGGAACTTGACGCCCGGCTTGAGGTGGAACGTCAGCGTCTTGCCGTCCCCAGAGATCGCGGGCATCTCCGTGAGCAGGCGCGGCACGAGGTTGAGATCGCGGTCGTACGCGAGCAGCGTGTCGAAGATCTTCGAGGCAATGCCGTCGGACGTCGTGTCGGAGACGAGGATCGGATCGAGGTCCGGAGGATTCGCGCGAAGCCCGATGCGGAAGATTCCGTCTGCCGGCGGCATGTCCTTCGAGTCGATGGACTCCTGCGTGACCGGGGGCGGCGCTCCGGCGGCTCCTGCCGTCGTCGGCGGCTCCTTCGGCGACGGGCACGCGATCGCGAGCAACGCGAGAGCGATGGGGACGATGAGCGTGACGCGGCGCATCAGCAGTTCCTCCTGTGGGGGCGAGGGCTACGATACCGCAACGGCTGGGCGATCCGGATCGTTCCGGGACGTGCCGCGCAACGCGCCGGAACGGGCTTCGTTGGAGCGCCCGCGAGCCGTGGTGCATGCTCTCGGCGTTCGTCCGAAGTCACTCGGGAGCACCCGCTGGTGCCCCCACGCTCGTCGGGTCGGCCCTCCTCGCGTCCCCCTCCGGCGCTTCGCTCCGCATTGCCGTCGGTTTCATGCCCGCAGGGCCTGATCACTCTCTCGAGATCGAGACCATCGCGTGGACACCAACCTCGAAGGACCGCTCCGGAAGCTCGCCAGTGCACTCCATGGCGCCATCGAGGGTTCGCCGGAGGTCGAGGAGGCGCTTTCCGCTCTTCGCGAGCGCGGTTTCCAGGCCATGCTGCTGCTCGAAGTGACGGTCGCCCTCACGAAGCCCGGCGGCGCAGACTCGGCCGACTCGCCGGCAGACGAGCAGGGCGCGGTCACGGGTGAGAGCGACGTGCCGCGCGCCGAGCGCGATTGGCTCGTCGAGCTTCCCCCGCGCGCGTCAGCCGACGAGGGCGCGGGCGCCGATCCGACGCCGATTCCCGCCTCCGACCGCGAGTTCCTGCGCTCCCTGCGCATCCGCATCGACTGAACGTACGCCAGGTGTCCCGCTGCATGACGCACTTCCCTTCCGCTCCTCGCACGCTCGCTGCAGGCCTCGCCGCTCTCGCGCTCGTCGCGTCGCGCTCGCCCGCCGCGACCGCGACGCCTCGTCCTCGAACGCAGACCCCGGCGAAGCGCGCGCCCGTCGACGCGCCGACATCCCAGCTGCAAGCCGCCATCTTCGCGGCGCGTGACGCCGTCCTGCCCGCGCTCGTCCACGTCGAGCCCATCATCGATGTCTTCGCGCGGGGCCAGAAGTCGAAGGCGGCCATCACGGGATCCGGCGTCATCGTCGACGCACAAGGCCACGTGCTGACGAACGATCACGTGGTCGCGCATGCGCGCCGCGTGACCTGCATCCTCTATGACAAGCGCGAGCTGACCGCGACGGTCGTGGGACGCGACGCGCTCACGGACGTCGCGATCCTCCAGCTCGATCTCCAGGGAGGCGCGGCGCCGGTCGCGCAGCTCGGAAGCTCCGCGCACCTCCAGGCTGGCCAGTACGTCATCGCCATGGGGAGCCCCCTCGGTCTCGCGCGCTCGATCTCGGCAGGTGTCGTCTCGACGCCGGATCGCTACTTCCCCGAGGACTCGCTCCCTGGAGGCGACCTGACCGGCACGTACAACACGTGGATCCAGACCGATGCCGCGATCAACCCTGGCAACTCGGGCGGCCCGCTCGTCGACCTCTCGGGCCGCGTCATCGGCATCAACGCCCGCGCCGTGCCGATCTTCGGCGAGAACATCGGGTTCGCGATCCCCATCGACGTCGTGAAGGAGGTCGCGGCCGACATCATCGCGAAGGGCCGCGTCGAGCGGAGCTGGATTGGCGTCGCGTGGCAGGAGACGAAGTCGCTCGCCAACTGGCTCGGCGCGAAGGAAGGCGTCCTCGTCGGCGGCGTGGTCGAGGGAGGTCCCGCGGAGCGCGCGGGCCTTCGTCCCGGCGACCTGCTCGTGGCGTGGGCAGGACGTCCCGTCACGGTCCGCTTCGAGGAGCAGCTTCCGACGTTCCGCAAGCTCATCGCGGACACGCCCGTCGGCGATCGCGTCACGCTGACGATCCTGCGCGACGGAAAGGAGTCGAGCCTGACGGTCGTCACCGAGCAGCAGCCCGACACTGAATCCGACGAGACGGCGCTCGACGCGTGGGGCCTCACGGCGCGCGACATCTCACCCGAGGTGGCGCGCCGGCGACGCATCCGTGACACGGAAGGTGCCCTGGTCACGGGCGTGAAGGCGGCGGCGCCCGCCTCGGTCGCGGACCTCCAGGAAGGCGACATCATCCGCGACATCGAGGGACATCGCGTGAAGAACACCGCCGACCTCCTCGCCGCGAGCGCCGACCTCGCGCAGTCCGACAAGTCGCGGCTCCTCGTCCGCTTCGATCGCGGCACCACGCATCGGCTTGCGGTGCTCGAGGTGGAGAAGGACTGACGGTCGGGGCTCGGTCGAGCGCCGAAGGCGCGAGGTCGAAGAGGCCTCGCTCAGCGCGAGCCGAGCGCCGGATGCCCAGATGTGGGCATGAGGCGGGCCGACGCCGCGGAGCCTACATGGGTAGGTGAGCAGGCGGAGGCCCGACGAAGGCACGCAGATGGGCGTCCGCCGCCGGCGCAGCTCGCTGAGCGGCCAGCGTAGCGCTCCCGATCGAGGCTCCCCGATGACGGAGTGACGAGCTTCGACGTCAGCTGGCCCCGTCGCTCCGATGCGATACCCTGCGTCGGTGGCACGACTTCTCCTCGCCGACGGCTCGTCGCAGATTCATCGCACGTACCACGCGCTCGCGCGCCAGGGCACGAACCTCACTGCGCCAGACGGCACGCCGACGGGAGCGCTGATCGCGTTCCTCAACGTGCTGCGCAAGGCCGTCAAGGATCACGGCCCCACGCACGTGGCCGTGACGTTCGATCTCAGGGGTCCCACGTTCCGGCACGAGCTCTTCCCGGACTACAAGGCGCAGCGCGACAAGACGCCCGAGGATCTCGTCACGCAGATCGCGCTCGCGCGCGAGGTGCTGGCGGCCCTGCGCATCCCGATCCTCGAGAAGCAAGGCTTCGAGGCAGACGACGTCATCGCGACGATCGCGTCGCGCGCGGCAGCCGATGGTCACGACGTCGTGATCCTGTCCTCGGACAAGGATCTGCTCCAGCTCGTGGGCCCGCACGTGGTCATGCACCACGCGCTGCGCGACCAGCTCATGGACGAGGCTGCGGCGCGCGAGTACTTCGGCGTCGCCCCCGAGCACGTGACGGACGTCCTCGCCATCATGGGCGACACGTCCGACAACATCCCGGGCGTCAAGGGAATCGGCGACACGGGCGCGACGGCGCTCGTCGCGAAGTACGGCACGATCGAGAACATCCTCGAGAGCCTCGCGGCCATCGAGGCCGACGAGTCCCTCGGCCGCCTTCGCAAGCGCAACGCGAAGCTCCTGCGAGAGCAGGCTGACGACGTGCGCGTCGCCAAGAACCTCGTCACGCTGCGGCGGGACGTGCCGCTCGAGGTCACGTTCGAGGCGCTCGTGTCGACGACGCCCGACGCCGAGGCGACGCGAGCCGTGCTCACGCGACTCGGGCTCGTCAAGCTCCTCGCCGATCTCCGCCTCGAGGCATCCGCCGCGGCGCCGCCCGCGCCCGTCTCGGCGCTGCCGGCGACGGCGTTCTCCGTCGCCCAGTCTCCCGCCGACATCGACGCGGTGCGGGCTGCAGCACGCTCCGCCGGCCGCCTCGCGCTCGGCCTCGATGCGGAAGGCGAGCGGATGAACGGCCTCGCGCTCGCGACGGCCGAGGGCGCCGCGACGTTCGTCGCGCGCGAGAACGGGCTCCTCGAGGGCTCGTCGCTTCGCGATCTGCTCGCGGACACCTCGACCCGAAAGGTGACGCACGACCTGAAGGCCGTGCTGCGACGCGCCGATGGGTTGCGCATCGCGGGCCCCACGTTCGACTCGATGATCGCCTCGTACGTGCTCGACGCGACGCGCCGCAACCACGAGCTGCAGGATCTCGCGACCGAACACCTCGGCTGGCAGCCGAAGAGCGCCAGCGGCGACGCGGTCGCCGGCCAGGCGAGCCTCGCCTTCGGGACGAGCGAGTCCCGCGCAGCCGACGCAGCGGAGCGCGCGACCCTCGCGCTCGCACTCGAGTCGAAGCTTCGTCCGCTCGTCGACGCGGGCGGCTTCGCTCCGCTCCTCGATCGCATCGAGATGCCGCTCGTGCCGGTGCTCGCGGAGATGGAGGCGACGGGCGTCCGGATCGACGCGCCGGTCCTTCACGAGCTGCGCGCCGAGATCGAGCATCGCCTCGGCTTCCTCACGTCCGAGTGCCATCGCCTCGCCGGGCGCGAGTTCAACATCGCCTCGCCGCGCCAGCTCGGCGAGATCCTCTTCGATCATCTCGGACTCGAGTCGAAGACGAAGACCGCGACCGGCGCGCGATCGACGGCGCAGGATGTCCTCGAGACGCTCGCCGGCGAGCATCCGATCGTCGACTTCGTGCTCGAGCATCGCGAGCTCAGCAAGCTTGTCGGGACCTACATCGAGGTCCTGCCCCGCCTCGTCGATCCGCGCACGGGTCGCGTGCACACGACGTTCAACCAGGTCGGCGCCGCGACGGGCCGGCTCTCCTCGATCGATCCCAATCTGCAGAACATTCCGATCAGGACCGAGCTGGGACGCCGCATCCGCAAGGCATTCGTCGCGGACGAGGGCCGCGTGCTCGCGGGCGCCGACTACTCGCAGATCGAGCTGCGGATCATGGCGCACCTCTCGGGCGATGAAGCGCTCTGCGAGGCGTTCGCGCGCGGCGAGGACATCCACCGCGCGACGGCAGCGAAGATGTTCCACGTCGCGCCGGAGCTCGTAACGCCGGCGCAGCGCAACGGCGCGAAGGTCATCAACTTCGGCCTTCTCTACGGCATGACGGCTCACGGCGTCGCGACGCGCCTCGGCTGCTCGCGCGCGGAGGCGAAGGCGCTCATCGACGGCTACTTCGGTGCGTACCCCCGCATGAGGGAAACCGTCGATCGCCTGATCGAGCAGGCCAGGAACGATCCGAAGCACGAGGCCCGCACGCTCTTCGGTCGCGTGCGCCGTCTCGAAGAGCTCGTCTCGCGCAACCAGGGACGACGCGCGTTCTCCGAGCGCGCTGCCGTCAACACGGTCATCCAGGGCACGGCAGCCGACATCATGAAGATCGCGATGATCGCGGCGCACGCGACGCTGCGCGACAAGCATCCGACGGCGCGGCTCATCCTCCAGGTCCACGACGAGCTCGTCGTGGAGTGCGATGCCGGCGAGGCGGACGCCGTGCTCGCCACGCTGATCCAGGCGATGGAAAGCGCGCACGTCCTGGCGGCGCCCCTCCAGGCCGTCGGAGGCGTCGGTTCCAGTTGGTACGATCTCAAGTGATGCCGCGCGCCCTCACCCCAAATTGTTCCCCATGCACTGCGGGCACCCGCGGGGCATGAGACTGGTTTGCGTAGCGGAGCGAAGCGCCGGAAGGGGTAGCGCGAGGAGGGCCGCCCCGACGAGCGCGGGGAAACCGGCGGGT
>JADMIO011385335.1_pt1 | contig 58974 bp, 48 predicted proteins | sample 8958161 | NCBI WGS metagenome assembly JADMIO01 (sample SAMN16585339, study PRJNA669376) | soil metagenome | isolation source: Crop rotation soil | place: USA: Cullars Rotation, Alabama | collected 2011 | reverse complement strand
CGCACCCGGCACCGTACGCACCCGGCACCGTACGCACCCGGCACCGTACGCACCCTGTCTATTTCGCTTGACTTACTCAATGTAAGATCGATAATCATTGGCAACATGGACGTTCTTCCGACATTGTCCGGGACCGAGCGGGTCATCCTGGAGCTCCTGGGTGAGCATCAAGAGATGTTCGGCCTCCAGATGGTCGAGACCTCGAATGGCCGCCTGAAGCGGGGCACGGTCTACGTCACGCTCGGGCGGATGCAGGAAAAAGGTTTCCTCGAGTCGCGGCAAGAGCCCCTGCCGCCGGGCGCGATCGGACTGCCCCGGCGCCTTTATCGACCCACGGGTCTGGCCATCCGCGTGCTGGCGGCGTGGCAGGCCGCCGAACGGATCTATCTCCGCAAGGCAGTTGTCCAGGCAGGATGACCATGCCTCCAGGAACCCGAGCGCTCGCGTTCGCATCACGATGGTTCGACCCGCGAACCGTCAACGGCACCTTCACCCCTCTGATCGCCGACTGGCAGCGGGAGTGGCTTTCCGCCGAGCGATCGCGACGCGGCAAAGTGTGGCTCCGTGGCGCTATTGCGTTCGTGATCGCGATCCTGGTGTCGAGTCCGCAGATCTTCGCGACGCATACACCACCGGCGACGATGCGACGCGTCGTGATGCGCATTGTTCTCTTCGCCGCGATTGCGGACGTGGTGTTGACGATTCCGTTCATCCTCGACACGCCTGGATTCACGATCTTCATGTTCCTGGCCCTCAGTCCCTCAGCGCTGGTCCTGGCCCTGCCGTTTGCGCTGATCCCTGCGGTCGACGTGATTCAGCGCGACCCAACGGCTGCATCGCATGTCGCGCGGGCCTCGGTGCTTAAGCTGGCGCTGGCCGGTTCGCTTTGCATCGCGATTGGTCACGGCTTCATCGTGCCAATTGCCAACCAGCAGTTTCGTATTCTCGCCACCCAGAGCTCGATGCCCACAGCGCACGGACGGTCTGTCCCGCAGCCAGGCATCCGCGAAACGTCCACCGTTAAACTGCTGGCTGATGCGCAACGCCTCGGTCCGGCCCTGCGGTACACACAGGCCGGCGTCATTCGCCGCGAGCTGAATGCGCGCGCGGTGCTCGCTGTGCTGCCGGCCCTGTTGGTCTGGCTGCGCTGGCTGTCGCTCGACACGCGCAGCCGCCGTAGGCCGAGCGCCCTCGCCTTGACACCATTGCTATTCGTCGGATTCTTTGCGGCGTCTACGCTCTCGATCCCGATCGAGTACACGTGGAACCTCACGCCGGGGACCGGCTTGTGGATGCCGGTGCTGATCGGAATACTGATTGGCGGTCGGGCGCAGCTGGCGATGTCACGGCGGCAAGCGGTATGACACTCCACGTCATCGGCGTGAAGCATCAGGAGGCATAATGGCTGCGACGACACGCGCGATTGCGTTCGCATCGAGATGGTTCGACGAGAACATCTACCGGCGAACGTTCGAGCCGCTCATCGCCGACTGGCAGCGTGAATGGCACGACGCACCTCGACACCTGCGCGCGAGGGTCTCGCTGAAGGGCTGGTGGACCTTCATCTGCGCGGCGGTCCTCTTGACTCCGCGCGTCATCGCCACGTCCGTGCCGCGAGAGGTGACCGACGACATCGCCAGGCGCGTGACTCGATATGCCGCGATCGGTGCGGCCCTGCTGATGATTCCCACCGTCGTGGAACTCGGCGGTCTCTGGCTCCGCGGCTCGACCTGGGCCGGCCCCGCATTGATCCTGTTCTCAATCCCCGGCGCCATCATCATGGCTTTTCCGTTCGCGATGGGCGCCGCCGTCGACGTGATTCGCCGTCGCCGCCAATTGCTCCCCCACGTCGAACGCGCGGTGGCGGTCAAGCTGGGAATTCTCGCCGCAGCATTCATGCTGATTGGCGGCGGCTGGGTTGTTCCGGCGTCGAACCAGGCGGCTCGCGACGCGATCAACCCGCCGGGCATGGACGCGCCGCTGCGCACCATGCGCGAGCTCTCGACACTGGAACTCGCCATCGATCCGGCGCGGGCCAACGTGTTCGCGCCCGGGACGAACCTCGCCGCGCGATCGGTGAGCCTGAGGCGCGAGCTCAGTTCGCGCACGATGATGATCGCGCTGCCCATCGCCTTGATCTGGCTGCGATGGCGAGCCTACAACCCGTCGCGTCATCGCCGGTCCGCACAGCTCCCCGTGCTAATCGCGACGGTATCGTCGATCGCAGCGATGTTCGGCTGCTCCGCCGCCGGCGCCTGGCTTGAACAGCAGGGCTACGCGCCGGCTGGCACGACCTACTGGATGCCGATCGCCGTCTTTGTCGTGTGGGGCATCGCCACCCGGCGCAGCGCCCAGGATCAGCCCGGCGCCCACGGAGCCCGGACGAATGCGGCGACTGCTTGAAATCGCCGAGCGACTGTGCGGAGTTCACGCACGCAACAACGTGTTCGAACCGCTCGCCGCGGACTGGCAGCGCGAACTGATACTGGCACGGCCACGCGGGCGCACTGCCTACGTGCGGACACTCATCTCGGGAGCACTCGCATTCATTCGCTCGACAGTGATGTGTGCTGATGTGGTCACGTGGGTGCCGCCGCCGCGCACCGCTCTCCACGGTGTGGCGACGCTGGTCGTCGCGGCGGTGCTGCCGCTCGGAATTCCAATCGCCGGCCGCGCTGTTTCCGGATCGCCGCTTGAGGTCGGCTCCATTCGCACACTCGCGTCGATGGCGTTCTCCGCGAACCTGTATTTCCCGCCAGCCGCCATGCTCGCGCTGTTCGTGATTCGACGCGATCCGAGGCTCTTGCGGCGGCATGCTCTACTCGCTATCTTTTCAATTTCCGTCATCGGCACTGGGCTGGCGTTCGCGACCTCGAATGACGCGGTCAGGCGATATTTCTCGACACCCGAGTGGTTCGAGCGGGAGTATCAACGCGCTGTCATGAATGATTTGGCAGGGCGAGTTCAATACCCGGGCACTGCCGTCCGCCAGATCAGGGCCCAGAGCTTCGAACAGCGGCGAATCGGTTACGAGCGCGTCGCCGCGATGGCGCAATCGCGGAGTGAAGACCGGCCCTCCTGGCGGCGGTCCGCACGCCAGTTCCAGCCGGTAGCCCTTGCAGTGGTCCTGGCGGTGATGGGCTGGAGGCTTGCGACGGTGGCGCGCCCAACATTCGCGAGGGCCGGGTTATGGTGGCTGCTGATGGTGAGCGTCACGATGACGACGACGCGCTGGCCGTCAGGCGCGACGCTCGCCTTGGTGAGCGCCTTCACCGGCCTCTTGTTTGTAAGCGTGCACCGTCACGACCCGGCGCCCATCGAGATCACGACCTGACTTCCGGAGGCCGTCATGAGAACTCGCCTGATTGCATTGTTCAGTTTCGTCTGCGTGCTCGGCGGCATCGCCGCGGCCACGCAATCGCCGTCAGACGAAGATCGTCGGGCGGCGATCACCGTCCTGCGCGCCATCAACACCGCGGAGATTGCAGCGAAGCAGAAGGGCGGGAAGTATCTGCCGATGACGGAGCTGATCGACCATCCGGCGATGGGCAGGGTCAAGCCGAACATCGCCGTCAGCGGCAATACCTTCACGCACGCGGGAGCGGAAATCCGCGTCGCGCTGTCAGCCGATGCGACGCAGTACGTCGTGACCGTGGTGTCGGGAGGGCCAGGATACACCGCCGCGTTTACAGATGAACGCGGGGTGATCTACACGGGCAAAGCGCTCGAATAGAAATAGAACGGTTCCAAGGGTTCCAGAAGTACCAAGGGTTCCAAAGGCAAAACCCAGCAGAACCTTGCCCTTGGAACCTATGGAACTCTTGGAACCCTGTTTCTATTTCTTCTTTGGTTTGTAGACGTGAGTCGCCTGGCCGAAGAACACCTCTGCCGATTCCATCAGCGTCTCGGTCAGCGTCGGGTGCGGGTGGATCGACAACTTGAGATCCGACGCGGTCGCGCCCATCTCGATCGCCACCACGCCCTCCGCAATCAGTTCCCCGGCTCCTGATCCAGCGATGCCGACGCCGAGGATGCGCTCGGTCTCCGGTTCGATGATCAGCTTCGTCATGCCGTCGACGCGATCGATGGCGATGGCGCGTCCTGATGCCGGCCACGGGAACTTCGCCACTTCAACCTTCAGCCCCTGCTTCTCAGCCTCGGCTTCGGTGATGCCTGCCCACGCGATCTCCGGGTCGGTGAAGACCACTGCAGGAATCGCGGCCGGTTCAAACACCGCCTTCTGTCCTTCGATCGCCTCAACGGCGACGCGGGCTTCATGAGAGGCCTTGTGCGCCAGCATCGGCTCGCCGGCCACGTCCCCGATCGCAAAAATCGTCGGCTCCGCCGTGCGGCGCTGGCCATCGGTCTCGATGAATCCCTTGGCGTCAACCTTCACCTGGGTCTTGTCGAGACCTTCGATCTTGGCATTCGGACGCCGGCCGATCGACACCAGCACGTAGTCGTAGGTCGCCTCTTTCGGCGCGCCCTCGCCTTCGAAATTCACCGTCACGCTGTTGGCGTCCGCCTTCATCGACGTGACCCTGGTCGACACCATTACCTTGTCGAAGGTCTTCTCGACGCGCTGCGCCAGGAAACGGACCAGGTCGCGATCGGCTCCGGGCAGTAGCCCGGGCGTCATTTCGACGACCGACACCTTCGTGCCGAGCGCCGCGTAGACCGAGCCCAGTTCGAGGCCGATGTAGCCGCCGCCGATCACGAGCAGCGACTTCGGGATCTCCGGCAGGTCGAGCGCGCCGGTGGAATCGAGGACGCGCGGCGAATCGATCGACAGCGACGGAATCTTCGTCGGCAGCGACCCGAGCGCGAGAATCATGTAGTCGACGCTGACGGTTTCTTCCCCGTCCGCCTTTTTCACCGCGATCGTCTTCGGATCGACGATCGACGCCCAGCCCTGGATGTAGTTGATCTTGCGAAGCTTCGACACCTGGCCGGTGCCGCTCGTCAGCTTGTCGACGACGCGATTCTTGTAGTCGCGGAGCTTGCTGAGATCGACCTTGGCCTCGCCGAACTCGATGCCCCACTCCTTGGCGTGCTTCGATTCGTCGAGGAGCTTGGCGACATGCAGCAGCGCCTTGGACGGGATGCAGCCGCGATACAGGCACACCCCGCCAGGGTTCTTCTCGTTGTCGATCAGCGTGACCTGCATGCCGAGGTCGGCGGCGTAAAACGCGGCGGCGTAGCCGCCCGGGCCCGCGCCGATGACTGCGATGTGATGAGACATGGGGTGATCCTAAGGTCTTGGGGTCTTGGGGTCTTGAGGTCTTGAGGTCTTGGGAGTCTTGGGGTCTGGGTGAACCTGAGGACTTGGGGCGGTGGTCTTGGGGTCTTGCCATTCAAGACCCCAGGACCTCAAGACCTCAAGACCTCCGTGCTTCACCCTCGGAGCGTCAGCGCAAACGGATTCTCGAGCGCTTCGGCAACCCAGCGCAGGAAGCGGATCGCATCGGCGCCGTCAATCAGGCGGTGGTCGTAGCTGAGCGACAGCGGCAGCATCTGCCGCGGCTCGAACTCCTTGCCGTTCCACACCGGCTCGAAGACACCGCGTGAAATGCCGAGGATCGCGACCTCGGGCCAGTTGACGATCGGCGTGAACATGGTGCCGCCGATGCCGCCCAGGTTCGAGATCGACATCGACCCGCCAGACATCTCGTCCAGCGTCAGCTTGCGTTCCTTCGCCTTGTCGGCGAGCTGCTGAATCTCTACTGACAGTTGGATGAGGTTCTTCTGATCGACGTTACGCAGCACCGGCACGAGCAGGCCGTTCGGCGTGTCGACGGCGATGCCGACATGGATGTATTTCTTGTAGACGATCGCCTCGCCGGCCGCATCGACCGACGCGTTGAACTGCGGGAACACCTTCAGGGCGCTCGCGATCACCTTCGCGGCGACCGCGGTCACCGTCAGGTTGCCGCCCGCCTTGGCGACTTCATCGCGATACTTCTTGCGGACCTGTTCTAGGGCGGTGATGTCGGCCTTGTCGAACTGGGTGACGTGGGGGATGGTGTTCCACGCGTGGCTGAGATGCTCGGCGGTCTTGCGACGGATGCCGGACATCGCCTTGCGCTCGACCTCGCCCCACTTGGCGAAGTCCGGCAGCGCCGGTCCAACGTTCACGGATCGCGCCGTGCCGCTGGCCGCAGCCGCCTGGCCATTGCTGCCCAGGCTGTTCATCACGCGCTTCGAGAATTCCTTCACATCGTCCTGCGTGATGCGCCCGCCGGGTCCGGTACCGGTGACCTGGCTGACGTCGACGCCAATCTCACGCGCCAGACGTCGAACCGATGGTGCCGCCGGAGCCGACGTGATGTGCGACGGCGCCGCTTGCGGTGTCGACGGCGCAGACGTGGTCGCCTGCGGCCGCCCGCTCGCGATGTTGGTCACGGAGGCGCGAGGACGTTCCGGTGTTTCGGCGGGTGCAGCAGCTGCTACGGGTGCGGCGGGTGCAGCAGGTGCGGCTTGTGCCGCGGGTGCGGCCGGCACCGGTGCTTCGGCTGCGGGTGCACTGGTTGCACCCGTCGCACCCGTTGCACCTTGTGCACCCTGCGCACCTTGTGCACCCTGCGCACCCTGCGCACCATCCACCGTCAATACGGCCTGCCCCGGCTTGACCTTGTCGCCGGGCTTGACGCGCACTTCCTTGATGGTGCCTTCCACGCTCGAAGGCACTTCAATGGTCGCCTTGTCGGTCTCGAGTTCGAGCACCGGTTGATCGATCTTCAACGCATCGCCGGGCTTGACCAACACCTTGAGGACGTCGCCCTGGGCGACGCCGTCTCCCAAATTGGGAAGTATGAAATCTGCCAAGTGTTTTCCTCGGTTCCCGTTCAGCTAATCGCCGGGTTGAGTTTTTCGGGATCGATGCCAAGGTCCTTGATCGCCTTGGCGACCAGGTCCGCGTCCACTTGCTTTTCCTGCATCAAGGCATAGAGCGTCGCCAGCACGATGAACTTGGCGTCGACCTCGAAGAAGTTGCGGAGTGCCGCGCGCGAGTCGCTGCGGCCGAACCCGTCGGTGCCGAGCGCCTGCAGCGGCTTCGGCAGCCAGCGGTCGATCGAATCCGGCAGCACCTTGAGGTAGTCCGACGCCGACACGAACACGCCGGGCGCGTCCTTGGTGACCTTCGTCACATACGGCACCTTCGGCTTGTCGGCCGGATGCAGGCGGTTCCAGCGTTCGCACGCGTGGCCGTCGCGATGCAGGTTGACGTAGCTCGTGATGCTCCACACGTCGGCGCCAACGTTGTACTGCTCCTCGAGGATCTGCTGCGCCTTGAGCGTTTCAGTCAGGATCGTGCCGCTGCCGAACAGCTGAGCTCGCAGCTTCGCCTTGGGCTTGCTGGTCGGCTTGCACACATACATGCCCTTGAGGATGCCGTCCTTCGAGCCTTCCGGCATCGGCGGATGCTCGTAGTTCTCGTTCATCAGCGTCAGGTAGTAGAAGATGTCTTCCTGATCGCGATACATGCGCTTGATGCCGTCCTCGATGATCACGGCCAGTTCGTAAGCGAAGGCCGGATCGTAGGACTGGCAGTTCGGCACCGGCAGCGCCAGCACGTGGCTCTGGCCGTCCTCATGCTGCAGGCCTTCGCCGTTGAGCGTCGTGCGGCCTGACGTGCCGCCGAGCACGAAGCCCTTCATGCGCATGTCGGCGCCGGCCCAGATCAAGTCGCCGACGCGCTGGAACCCGAACATCGAATAGAAGATGAAGAACGGGATCATGTTGAGGCCGTGGCTCGCGTAGGCCGTGCCTGCCGCGATGAACGACGACATCGATCCGGCTTCGTTGATGCCTTCCTCGAGAATCTGCCCGTCTTCCGCTTCCTTGTAATACAGCAGCGTGTCGCGGTCCACCGGCTCGTAGAGCTGGCCGGCGTGCGCGTAGATGCCGACCTGGCGGAACAGCGCCTCCATGCCGAACGTGCGCGCTTCGTCGGGCACGATGGGCACGACGAACTTGCCGATGTGCTCGTCCTTCAGCAGCTTCGACAGCATTTTCACGAACACCATCGTGGTCGACGCCTTGCGGCCTTCGGTGCCCTTGTGGAATTCGTCGAACGTGTCGCCAAACTCGCCGACGATCGGCGCGACCTTGACCTGTCGGCGCGGCACCGGTCCGTTCAGCGCGGCGCGGCGCTCCTGGACGTATTTCATCTCGGCACTGTCCGGCGCCGGACGATAGAACGGCGCCTTCGCCACTTCATCGTCTGAGATCGGAATGCCGAAGCGGGTGCGGAAGGCCTTGATTTCGTCTTCGTTGAGCTTCTTCTGCTGGTGGGTGACGTTCTTGCCTTCACCCGACTCGCCGACGCCGTAGCCCTTGATCGTCCGGGCGAGGACGAGAGTCGGCATGCCGTTGCTCTCGGTGGCGCGCTTGAAGGCGTTGTAGACCTTGTTGGGATCGTGGCCGCCCAGCGTCAGCTTCTTGAGCTGTTCGTCGGAGAGGTTCTTGACCATCTCCAGCAGGCGCGGGTGCGCCCCCCAGAAATGCTTACGCACGTAGGCGCCTGATTCGACGGCGTACTTCTGGTACTCGCCGTCGACCACTTCGCCCATGCGCTTCACCAGCAGGCCTTCGTGATCCTTCTCGAGCAGGTCGTCCCACTCCGTGCCCCAGATGCACTTGATCACGTTCCAGCCGGCGCCGCGGAAGATCGCCTCGAGCTCCTGGATGATCTGGCCGTTGCCGCGCACGGGGCCGTCGAGGCGCTGCAGGTTGCAGTTGATCACGAAGATCAGGTTGTCGAGCTTCTCGCGCGATGCGAGCGTGATCGCGCCGAGCGATTCCGGCTCGTCGGTCTCGCCGTCGCCGAGGAACGCCCACACCTTGGCGTCGGTCTTCGGCTTGAGGCCGCGATCCTCGAGGTAGCGGTTGAACCGCGCCTGGTAGATCGCCATGATTGGGCCGAGGCCCATCGAAACCGTCGGAAATTCCCAGAAATCCGGCATCAGCCAGGGATGCGGATACGACGAAAGGCCGCCGCCCTGGGCGAACTCGCGGCGGAAGTTCACCAGCTGTTCCTGGCTGATGCGGCCTTCGAGGAACGCGCGCGAGTAGATGCCGGGCGAACCGTGGCCCTGGAAGTAAATGATGTCGCCTTCGTTGCCGTTGTCGCGGCCCCGGAAGAAGTGATTGAAACCCACTTCGTACAGCGTCGCGGACGAGGCGAACGTCGAGATGTGACCGCCGATGCCGTCTTCGACCTTGTTGGCCTTGACCACCATCGCCATCGCGTTCCAGCGGACGATGCTCTTGATTCGGCGCTCGATCTCGCGGCTGCCCGGATACGGGACCTGCTCGTCGGCGTTGATGGTGTTGATGTAGGGGGTGTTCGCCGTAAACGGCAACCGCACACCGGATTTTTGCGCGTGGATGCCGAGTTCCCGAAGCAGGCTACCGACGCGCGCCGGCCCTCCCGTTTTCAGCACATCGTCCAGCGAATCGAGCCACTCCCGCGTTTCGAGGGCTTCGAGCTGGGCGGCATCAGTAGGAGCGGTATTTCTCATGGCCGACCTGGACCTTCCTTATAGATATGGAATTCGCAATTAGGCAATCGCACCATTCTAGCGGGGATGGGGGACGAATTGAAAGCAGCGAAGCCCCGTCGCCCGCTTGTAACATGTTGCAACGACAACACATGACCGCTTCCCGGCACACCCGTCCTGACCTGAGCAGACTCGAAGGCGCTTCTTCCCTGTCGGCCGTCCGGACCTCGATCATCGAGTGCGAGCAGTGCCCGCGACTCAGGTCGTACTGCAAGGAGGTCGGCCGCATCAAGAAGGCGGCATTCAGGACCGAGTCGTACTGGGCCAGGCCCGTCCCCGGATTCGGCGATCCCGCGGCGCGCATTCTGATCCTCGGACTGGCGCCGGCGGCTCATGGCGCCAATCGCACCGGACGCGTCTTCACAGGCGACGGTATTGGCGCATCAGGCGACTTCCTGATGTCCGCCCTCCATCGCGCGGGCTTCGCCAACATTGCGACCTCGCAGACCGTTGACGACGGGCTGGCGTTGGACGACGTCTATGTTGCGGCCGCCGTTCGCTGTGCCCCGCCGGACAACAGACCGATGCCTGAGGAGATCGACCGTTGCCTCGCTCACCTGGACCGCGAGGTTGAGCAACTGCCCAACATCCAGATGGTCGTCGCGCTCGGCAAGATCGCGTGGGACGCGTGGTTCAAACTGCTCGCGAGGCGCGGCGTCGACCTTCCCCGCCCGAAGCCGGCATTCGGGCACGGTGCCCACACGCATCTCGCACTCAGCAGCGCGCCACCTCTCCACCGCTGCACGCTGATCGGGGCGTATCACCCGTCGCGCCAGAACACCAACACCGGGGTCGTCACTCCCAGGATGTACGACGACGTTTTCCGGCTCGCGCGGCGAACTCTGCGATGAGTGGCGTCGGTTCAAGAAGTCCAAGCCGTTCGAACTGTTCAAGGGTTAACCTTTGAACTCCTTGAACGCGTTGAACTCCTTGGACCGACGCCGCGACGTCATCCTGGCTGCCGCACTGTTGGTGTACGTCTTGTGGCTGCGCACCTACGATGTCGCCACAACGTTCCTGATGCTTGGCGAACAGAGCCGTGACTGGACGATCGCACTGGGCGGACTCAGCGATCTGCCGCTCGTCGGCGCACCATCGACGGCAGGCGGACGCGGCTTCGGGCCGGCGTATTACTGGATGCTGTGGCTCGGACGTTTTGCAGTCGGGCCGTTCATGGACAACCTGCCGCACGCCGGCGGGATCACCGTCGCACTCTACCAGTCGATTGCTGATGCGTGGATGTTTTACGCCTTGTCGCAGCGCGTACATTGGGGCCTCGCGCTCGCACTGGTGTTGCTGATTGCATCCGCGCCGTTCGACATCGCCCTGTCGTCGCTGATTTGGAATCCACCCGTGGCAGCGGCGCTGATCAAGATGGCGACAGCCTCCGCTCTGCTGCTGACTCCCGCGTCGCCACTGTGGCGAGTCGGCGTCACCGCGATGCTCGCGTGGCTGGCCGTCCAGTCACACCTGTCTGCAATTTTCGTGGCTGCGCCACTGCTCGCGTCGCTCGCGTTCTACGATTTCCCCACCGCGGTTCGACGATCGTTCTACGATCGTTGTAAGCCGGCGCTCGTCATCGTGGCGACCATTGTCGTTCTACAGGTGCCGTTCCTGATTTCGATGGTCCGAGAGCCAAGCGCTCCGGTCGGCCCGTCGTCAGCGATCGCGGGGCTGACGAATCCTCAGGCGTTCAACCCCTGGTCGGCCTACAGCAGCGTTACGGGAATCTCCGGGAGCCTCCTGTGGCCGAACGACAGCTTCACCTTTGCGCTGCCGACGCTGATCGCCGCGGTGATCGTCGCGTTCGTATATCGACGTGACCTCATCGTCCTTGGCGTATCCGTCGGCGGCATCGCAATGGCGACCCTGCTGTTCACGACATCCACGCGCGCATACGACGGCTACTGGTTTGTGACCCTCACCACGGCGATGGCGCTGCTGTTCGGGATGGCGATCGCCGCACTGCCGTCCAAGCCTGCGGTGAAGTGGATTGGGCTTTCCCTGCTCGCGTTGGCGATCTGGCGGCAGCCTGTGCGAATCGAAGAATCGAAGCGATTCTTCAAGTATCCGCAATACGATCCCATGGTGCGCGGATCGCGCGAACTCGTCCTGCGTGCACCGGTAGTCAAGGACATCACGGTCACCTTCGACGTGCATCCGACGATGGATCGCGTGTTCATCTACAAGATCCTCGGCGGGCGAATCGATTCATCGGCGCTCCATACGGCCGTCATCGACGCGAATGGCAGCGTCAGGCTGGAATGATGCGCCTGAGCCTGGTCATTCCCGCCTACAACGAAGCCGGCAGCATCGGGCGCACGGTTGCGCACGTGTGCGGCTATCTCGACGGCCGGGACTACGCCTGGGAGCTGATCGTCGTGATCGACGACGGCGGGGCCTCTCGCGCGGCCGATGAAGCGCGGGCGGCCGCCGGAACCCGCGCGAATGTGCGCGTCCTCGAGAATGCGGTGAATCGAGGCAAGGGGTTCTCGGTGCGGCGAGGATTCATGGAGGCGCGGGGCGAGCTGAAGGTGTTCATCGACGCCGACCTCTCGCTGCCGATCGAAGGACTGGACGCCATGCTGGCGCGCTTCGATGCCGGAGCGGACGTGGTGATCGCCTCCCGCACCGCACCAGGCTCGCGGGTCGAGGGCGCGCAGCCGGCGATGCGCGGCCTGATGAGCAAGCTGTTCAACCTCGCGGTGCAGACCATCGCACTGCCGGGCATCGCCGACACCCAGTGCGGATTCAAAGGTTTCACGGCGTCCGCCGCGAACGCAATCTTCAACACCGCCAGGAGCGACCGATTCGGTTTTGACGTCGAGGCACTGTACCTGGCGCGGAAGCATGGCTTCCGGATCGACGAGCTGCCGGTGGTGTGCAGGTATCACGGCGGCAGCTCGGTGAATCGCTTGAGCGACGGCGTCCGAATGATCGCCGATATCGTGGCCATTCGCCGCAGGCACAAGTAACGGGGGTCTACGAGGGTTCTACCAGGGTTCTACGACCGTTCTACGAAGTCTTCGGTCAGCAACTTGCAACTGTCCTCCGTAGAACCTTCGTAGAACCTCCGCAGAACCTCCGCAGAACCTTCGTAGAACCTCTGTAGAACCCTCGTGCCCCCTACTGCTTCTTGATCGCCGGGTTCGTGTAGAGATCCGGAATCGTGCGTTGCGGATCGGGACGCACGCTCAGGTAGTCCACGTGATCGGGAATGTCCGCCCATCCGTGAGGCGTGCCCGCGGGGATGATGATGATGTCGCCGACGTTCACGACACGCTTCACCACGTCGTCGCCGACGATCGAGCCGCTGCATGACGGACCGTTGAGGACCTTGGTCACTTCGGCGTTCGGGCCCGACTTGCGCCCGTTGAATACCTTGCCGCCGGTGACCAGCGTGCCGGAGCCCGAGATGATCAGGTAGGTCTCAGTCTGGCCCTGGTGCCAGAGGCCGGTCGGCGATCCGGCGGGCACGGTGCCCTTCTCGCCGCAGGGCTCGGGAGGTGCGGCGGGTGTTGCAGGTGCCGCGGCGGCGCCTCCAGCGGCAGCGGCAGGCGGAGCGCCGGTCTTGCCGCGATGAATCACACCAACGGCAAGGTTGGTGTTGCCCACGTCCACGTTGACGATCTGACGGTCGACGCCCGGAAGCGCGTTGACGGTCTTCACCTGTTCGGCAGTGATGTAGGTCGCAGGCCTGGAACCCTGGGCCAGGGCCACAGCCGGGAACAACAGCGCGGCGGCCGCGCCTAGAACTCGTGACTTCATCGATGTGCCTCCCCTTCGCGGGAGACTATATATGAACAGGTCGTCAGGCGGTCAGGCGGTCAGGCGGTCAGGCAGTCGGGGGGTCAGGCAGTCGGGCGGTCAGGCAGTCGGGCAGTCGGGCGGTCAGGCAGTCGGGCCGTCGGGCAGTCAGTATGTTCCCGAGGCGCCCGCGCCGCCGGATCGTCCACCACCACCAATGGCTGGGCCTTCGTGCGGATGGGCGGCAGGCGCACCTGGCGCGAAGACTGTCGCGGAACCGGCCAGTGCCAGCCGCGCTTTTTCGGATGCGAGCAACCGGTGCGGCACCCATCCACTCCGTGACCCGTTCGGTCCGCTTGCGAGCCATCGACGCAAGGCGATCGCCGCCACGATCAGCATCAGGCCGAAGAGGATCGGATCCCAGGGCTTGGCTTCGGCGCCAAGGTAAGGCTTGTTCGACATCAGCGTCACGATCGCCAGGACGATGTTGACGTCGAGCATCATGCGATGCCGATCGCGAATCGCAAACCACAGACCTGCGGCCGGCAGAATCCAGATTAAGACGTATGTCGCCCAGTAGAACTGCGGAACGTCGTCCGGGATGGCCAGCCACGGCGACACTTTGAGGTTTGTGATGACGTAGAGCGCCGCCCACGCGACGGCTTCGAACACCGCGTAGGCATCACCTGGAAAGTCGGGGTCGTGATCCTGCCGGCGCTCGCGAGACAAGAAGAAGATGGTCAGCAGTACGATCGCCGAAACCAGCCGGCGAAACGTATCGGACTGCTCGAGATCGAACACGATCATCGGCGCCAGGAGCGTCGCCGCTACGCCGGCATAGACGAATCCGAACTGCCTGAACAGCACGAAGGCGGCCAGCGCCGCTGCCGCGAAGCCGCTCATGGTCGAGAAACCTGAGCTCGGAATGGTCGCGGCGAACAACGTAAAGAAGGACGCCGCGGCGATCGCGGCGGATTCCTCGATCCCGAAGCGATACAGCCTGAAACGCAGCACCAGCATGCGCGCAGCTGCGAACGACGCCGCCGCGGCGACCAGCGCGAGCCACGTGACCATGCGTTCTCCATCGAGGAAGACCGCGATCAGGCCGGCCATCGAACTGATGATCAAGTAGCCAAAAAAGAACATCGTTGCCCGCAGGAACCGGTTGGTTCGACGCAACTCGACTTTCAGTTCCGGCAGGATGCGGGCACGTTGCTCGTCGACGAGCAGTCCGGACTTGGTCCAGTCCTCGACCAGCCGCTGCATCCGAATCGCACGTTCATCGTCCTGCGAATACAGGCTCATTCGTCGCGTCCGAATCTTCGCGCCAGCACCACCAGCGCAATGACGACCGCCGTACCGGTCACGATGAAATACAGCAGCCCGGTGATGGCGCCGCCGACCACGCTGAGCATCCGGATGCTGACCACGCCATAGGCATACACCGTTCCGTAAGCCACGAACGCGAACCGCCGGTAGCGAACACCCAGGTAGATCGCCGACGCGGCCAGGACTAACAGCGCGACGAGATACGGGCCACGGCTCGGGCCGTCGAGCGCGCCAAATGCCGTCGCAAGGAGAATGGCGTTGGCGCCCAGCTGCAGAAACACGTCGAGGAAGTGGCGCTTGATGCCTTGGCGATGCAACAGGCCGCCGACGCCGAGCAGAAACGCGCCGTACATGATCGCCAGCAACCGCAGGCGATCGTTGTCCATGTCATCGAACGCCGACAGCCTCAGCCCTAGGTAACCCGCCAGCGTCGACAACGCCAGCGACAGCACGAACCGGTTGTCGAATCGATACGCCAGCAGGCCAAACACCACCGCCGCAATCAGCAACTGGGTGTTCCATCCCTGGAACAGCCCGAATCGCGTCTCGATGAACGCCAACGTGGCCGAAAACATCAGGCAGCCGAAATAGAGGACGTAGTCGAAGATGAACGTCGGCGCGTCGACCTCCTCGTTCGAGTACGGGCGGGTGCGCGTGAAGCAATAGCCGAAGGACAGCACAACTAACAGGGTGAGAATGCCGAGGATCGCCGCATCGCCGAGGTTGGTGACGTAGTCACGAAACACCCAGCCGAGCCCGCCGACCACCGAGAGCACGCCGATATAGAGCAGCGCGTTCAGTTCGACGAAGACCGAGAAGCGCTCGCGCCTGACCAGCGCGGTGAGGAGCGCATGCTGCTCCTCGCTGATCGTGCCGATCGCTTTCCAACCGTCAAGGCGATCGAGTGTCGTCATAACAGGCTGTCGGGCCGACAGGCCGTCAGGCTGTCGGGCGAACAGGCCGTCAGGCTATCGGGCGAACAGGCCGTCAGGCTGTCGGGCCGACAGACGAACGGGCCGGCAGAACGGAACGTCACGAAGCCAGAATCCACTTCAGCTTGGCGGCGTCGAGATTGCCGCCGGACATGACGCAGACGACACGCTTGCCCGCGAGCGTGTCTTTCAACTTGATCGCGGCCGCGATGGAGGCCGAACCGGCGCCCTCGGTGAGGTTGTGGGTCGTCTTGAGAGCGGTGCGCACGCCATCGGCGAGCTCGGCTTCCGAAAGCAGGATGAAGTCGTCGAGATATTCCTTGTAGATGCTGAACGGCAAGTCAAAACTGACCCGCGTCGCCATGCCTTCTGCAAACGTATTGGCGGATTCGCCGACCACTCGCTGCGGTCCCTTCCACGATCGATAGACAGCATCCGCGTTGGCGGCGCCGACGCCGATGATCTTCGTCCTGGTGCCGAGCGCGTTGCGAACGGTAATCAATCCGCAGGCGCCGGACCCGCCCCCGATGGGCACGAGCACAACGTCGGCATCCGGCAGATCCTCGAAGACCTCGAGGGCATAGGTGCCGACGCCGGCGATCAGCAGTGGCTCGTTGGCGGAGTGCACATATCGGGCGCCGGTCTCCTCGGCCCGGCGCTCACAGCGCTCGCGCGCTTCATCGAAATCGCGTCCGCCCTCTTCGAGCACGGCCCCATAGGCGCGAATCGCCGCATTCTTTTCCGGATTGTTGCCGGTGGGGACGAAGACCGTCGCCTTCACGCCATGTGTCCGCGATGCCAGCGCAATCGACTGACCGTGGTTGCCGGTGCTGGCGGTGACAATGCCGCGGGCACGCTCCTCGGCGGTCATGGCGCCGACCAGGTTCATCCCGCCGCGAACCTTGAAGGCGCAAGTCGGGTTGTGGTTCTCGTGCTTGACCCAGATGGACAAGCCAGTCGCTTCGTCGAGCAGCGGATGACGGTGCAACGGCGACCGTGGCACGAACGGCGCGACACGCTCGCGCGCGAGGTAGATGTCATTGAGGGTCGGCGGATTCATGATCGTGATCGGAGCACACCTTCACCCGAGCTACGGTGCGCAAGCCAGTCGTTGCGCGTTTCAACCGCGATATCGGGCCGGTCCGAGATTATCCCGTCAACACCCCAATCCAGCAAGCGCCTCACATCGTCGGACTCGTTGACGACCCACACTTGGACGAAGTGGCCTTCACGATGGACGTGGCGCAGAAACGCCTGCGACACCACCCTCATGCGTCCGGCTTTTTCGGGAACCTGGAAGGCGGAATACGGACGCTCTTTCATCCACGGCCATCGGACCCACGAACGATGCAGCGTCCACCGCGCTTCCTCCTGCGACGCACTGGTGATCACCTCGGGAAACTCCGCGCGGATCGCGTCGATCGACCCCTGGTAGAACGAGCCGACGCAGGTCCGCCACACCGCATCGGCTTTACGGATCGCATTGCCGACGGCACGCGCCAGCTCGGGCTGACCACCCTTCATCTCGATGATGACGCGCGCGTGGCGATGTGCCGCGAGCACATCATCGAGCAACGGAATCCCGATACCCTGCCCGCGATATGGATACCCGCCGTCACGCTCGAAACGGAACCCGGCGTCGAGCCGTTCGAGTTCGGCCGCCGCCAGGCCGCTGACGGGTCCGCTGCGATCGGTCGTGCGGTCGAGCGTGTGGTCGTGAATGACGACGGGGATGCCGTCGGCGGAGAGCTGGACATCGAGTTCGAGGCCGTCGGCGCCGAGCGAAAGGCCGTTGGCGAACGCCGGCAACGTGTTCTCCGGCGCCAGCCTCGCGCCACCGCGATGGGCGAAGACGAGAGGTTGCTTGGAGGCGAAAACGGGCGGCGGGCGGCGCACGAAGAGATTAAACAACGGAATTGGGGCGTTGACGATTACCAGGGCTACAGAAAGGCGCGGAAGTTTGCCAGCGATTCCTCAGAGCCTCGGGCGGCGATCGATCGGAGCCCGTGGGGTGACGATAGAATCAGGCCCTGTGCGAGTCACGCTGTTGCTGGTCACGGTCATCCTGACCGCGAGCTGCGGTCACGATGCGGTCACGATTCGGTATCTACGGTCGGACGCCTACGAGTTCTCGCGAACAGATCGACGGACGATTGCCGCAATCACCGAATCAGTGATCGTCGAAGCACGTCGCCTCTTGCCCGCGCTGCCCCCGCGCATCGAGATGACGGTTCGGCCCGGCAGCGATGTGATCGCTGAGACGGGAGAGACCGCAAGCGTGACACCTCCGGACGGCCTGGTGTTGACGATTGATCCAACTCGCCCGGGTGGTGTCGTGGCGGTAGCAAACACCTGGCTCCGCGCCACGTTGCTGCATGAGTTCCATCATCTGGTGCGGCATGCGAGCTCGAGCCCGCAATCGATTGTCGATCACGCGATCTTCGAGGGAATGGCGGCGGCTTTCGAACGCGATGTTGCAGGAGACGACCCACCTTGGGGGCGCTATCCTCCGGACGTGGAACGGTGGTCAGCCGAGTTGCTGCAACTCCCGGCGGACGCCTCCACGAAGGTATGGCTCTACGACCACCCAGACGGCCGCCGATGGATTGGAATCAAGGTCGGCACGTTCTGGGTCGATCGCGCGCGCGCGAAATCGGGGAAATCTGCCGCGGAACTGGTGTCGACGCCGGTGGCGGAGATCTTGTCATTGGCTGCGTTGAGCTCATCACAACTCGCCTCGCAGAACGATCCCGCCAGCTGGCGCGAGTAGAATAAGCACGGCACGCCCAGGAGGACCGTCATGTCGCTCATCACAGCAGGCCTTCTTCTCGTGATGCTTTCCCACACGGCGCAGCTCCAGACGCCCGCAACGCCAACCTGCAACGTGACGGCTCCTAGCGAGCTCGGAGTTGGCAACGAGCGGCTGTCAGCCGTGGGCCTCTGGCCGAATGGCGCACTCGTCTTCCGCCCCGGCGGGCCGGGCTTCGTCACCGCTGACGGTTCGTTAGGGATGAAGTTCGGCTGGCAGCGCGGCATCACCGGTCAACTCGCGATTGAAGGCCGTCGTCTTGATGCCGAGGCGCCGCCGCTCAGGGCAGAGGTGCCCGGAGGCTACGGATCCGTCGGCTTCCAGCCGAGCTACATCATTTTTCCGACACCTGGATGCTGGGAAGTCACGGGGCGCGTCAGTGACGAGAGCGTGACATTCGTGACGAGCGTCGTGAAGATCGGCGATGGCCCTTCGTGGCGACGCGGCGTGGAGTAGAGGGAGCACTCGGGCTCAGGCCGTCACCTAGCCGATCGGCCAGTTGATACGACCGCGAGCAGCGGCTCTGCGCCGTCTGCGACCCTGGTGTGGTGGTAATCTGCGTCTATGTCGTCCTCGCCACGCATTGATACCCTCGGACAATTGAAAGCCGCTATCGCCAGAGGCGAGATTCGCCGCCGGCCCGTTCGCGACGAAGTTCGCGACAACTTGTCGCAGCGACTGCGGCGCAAGGAAACGCTCTTCCCCGGCATCATCGGTTACGACGACACGGTCATCCCCCAGCTCGTCAATGCCGTGTTAGCGCGGCACCACTTCATCCTGCTCGGCCTGCGCGGACAGGCCAAGACGCGCATCCTGCGCGCCCTCACGACGCTGCTCGACGAGTGGATACCGGTAATCCCGGAGAGCGAGATCAACGACGACCCGATCGCGCCACTGTCGGCATTCGGCCAGAACCGCGTCAGGGCGGAGGGCGATGAGATGCCGATTCGCTGGCTGCCGCGCGAAGCTCGCTATGTCGAGAAGCTCGCGACGCCGGACGTCACCATCGCCGACATGATCGGCGATATCGATCCAATCAAGGCGGCGAAGGGTGGACTGCAGCTCGGCAGCGAACTGTCGATGCACTTCGGCCTGCTGCCGCGCGCCAATCGCGGCATCTTCGCCATCAATGAATTGCCCGATCTCGCGGGCAAGATCCAGGTCGGCCTCTTCAACATCCTGCAGGAGGGCGACGTCCAGATTAAGGGCTATCCCGTGCGGCTGCCGCTCGACGTGATGATCGCCTTCACCGCGAATCCGGAAGACTACACGGCGCGCGGCAAGATCATCACGCCGCTCAAGGACCGCATCGGCGCCGAGATTCGCACGCATTACATGCAGAGCCGTGCCGACGCGCTGACCATCACCGAACAGGAAGCGTGGGTCACGCGCGGCACCGACATCACCGTGCCGCAGTTCGTCCGCGAGGTCGTCGAGGAGATTGCGTTCCAGGCCCGCACCGAGCGCAAGATCGACAAGCGATCCGGCGTGAGCCAGCGCATGCCGATCAGCGTGCTCGAAACGGCGATCTCGAATGCGGAGCGGCGCGCGCTCGCAAACGGGGAGTCGCCGGTCGTGCCGCGCGTGACCGACATCTACGCGGCGCTGCCGTCCATGACCGGCAAGTTCGAGCTCGAATATGAAGGCGAGTTGAAGGGCGCCGATCAAGTCGGCCGCGATCTCGTCCGAGCCGCCGTATCGAATGTGTTCGACGGCTACTTCGGCGACGCCGACCCGAAATCGATCATCGAGTGGTTTGACCTCGGCGGTGCGCTCAGCCTGTCGGATACCACCGACGCCGCAACGCTGATTAAGGATGCCGCGGGTGTGCAGGGCCTGATCGAACTGGCTGCGCAGGGAACCGGCCTCGACCGCAACGCGGCCACACCGGCGCTGGCATCGGCGGTCGACTTCCTGCTCGAGGGCTTGTATTCACAGAAGAAAATCAGCCGGAACGATGTCCGCGGCTACCACGGCGCCGAGCCCGTCCGCCGCCCGCAACCACCACAGCAACGGTCGCCGGTGCTGACGCCGGACGACGACGAGGACGACAACGGTGGCGGGAAGAGGAAGAAGAAGTACTACAACTGAGGGTCCGGCTAAAGCCGGACCCTACAGGATCTCTTTCTTGTGGCGTCCGCCTTCAGGCGGACCTTCGGGACGACGATGAAATACAAATATTCCAAGTACGTTCCCAACCTCCTCGACGAGCTCGACATGGACGAGCTCATGTCGAAGTTGTCCGACCTGCTGATGTCGAGTGGGTTCGGGAACCCGCGCGATACAGACGACGACAGCGATCGGACGATGCAGGCGTTGCATGATGCGATCCTGGAAGCGCTCCTGAATGGCGGTGTGCTGCCGGACGACCTGCTCGAGCGGATGTTCGGCGACCAGGCCGAAGGCAGCGAAGAGGGCACGCGCGATCAGCTCGAACAGCTGATCGAACAGATCATCGAGCGCATGAAGGAGTCAGGCTACATCACCACTCCGCCGGACCTCGAGTCCGAGAAGGCGCGTCGCGCGATGGGCGGTGGCGGCGATGGCGATCCGGCGGACGTGAAGTTCGAAGTGACCGACAAGGCCCTCGACTTCCTCGGGTATCGCGCGCTGCGCGATCTGCTGGGATCGGCCGGCCACAGCAGCGCGGGACGCCACGACACGCGCGACCTCTCCACCGGCATCGAGACCAGCGGCGCGCCGAAGCCGTACGAGTTCGGCGACGTGATGAACCTGGATGTGACGGAGACGATTCTCAATGCCGTGAAGCGGCAGCACGAGGATCAGGGATCGGGGCACGGGGTTCGGGGATCGGGGGACCAGGGATCAGGCATCGATATCGACTATTCCGACCTGATGGTTGCGCAGGGTGAGTACCAGAGCTCGTGCGCGACGGTGCTGATGCTCGACTGCAGCCACAGCATGATCCTCTACGGCGAGGATCGCTTCACCCCGGCGAAGCGCGTGGCGATGGCGCTCTCACACCTGATTCGCACGCAGTACCCCGGCGACACCTTGCACGCGGTGCTGTTCCACGACGGCGCGGAGGAGATTCCCCTGCGCGAGCTCGGCCGCGTGCGCGTCGGTCCGTACTACACCAACACGCGCGAAGGCCTCCGGGTGGCCCGCCGGATCCTCGAGCGGCAGCGCAAGGACATGCGGCAGATCGTGATGATCACCGACGGCAAGCCGTCGGCGCTGACGCAGCCCGACGGCCGCATCTACAAGAACCCGTTCGGCCTCGATCCGTTCGTCATCGGCGAAACGCTGTCGGAGGTGTCGGCCTGCGCCAAGGCCGGCATCATGATCAACACGTTCATGCTGGCGCGCGACTACGACCTGGTCGCGTTCGTGCGCCGCGTCGCGGCAATGTGCCGCGGCAAGGCCTACTTCACGACGCCCTATACGCTTGGCCAGTACGTCCTGATGGACTACATGGACAAGAAGACGAAGACGATCCATTAGTGGTATGTATGTTCAGTATCCCAAACGGCTCCGATGAGCGACGCTGCGGATACTTTGGTTTTCACTGATACGCTCCGCCAGATGGTCTTCTCCCTGCCGCTGTTCCCGCTGCCGACGGTCGTCCTGTTTCCGAACGTCTTCCTGCCGCTGCACATCTTCGAGCCGCGCTACCGCCAGATGGTGGCGGATGCGCTGGCCGGGGATCGCATCATCGGGATGGTGACGCTGAGGCGCGGGCACGAAGGCGACTACGAGGGGACGCCGCCGATTTACACCACCGGCTGTTCGGGCCTGATCACGCACGCCGAGCTGCTCGATGACGGCCGCTACAACCTGGTCTTGCGCGGCATCGAGAAGTTCACCATCCACAGCGAAGAATTGCCGTCAGGAGCACGCCTGTATCGCAGCGCGTCGATCACGCCGATCGACGAAACCGTTCCCCCCACCGATCGCGACGAGCTCCGGCTGCAGCGCAAGAAGCTGCTGGGCATGTTGTCGCCGCTGTTCAACGGCGCCGTCGACGGACGCCTCCCCGAGGCGATGCCCGACGAGGACCTCGTCAACGCGCTGGCGCAGTACCTCGAATTCGATCCGCTGGAGAAGCTGGCGCTGCTCGAACGCCAGGGCCCGCTCGCCCGCTGCCGCTCGATGGTGGAGCTGCTCGAGATGAAGGCGATGATGAAGGGAACAGGAATCGGCGAGCAGGGCTCAGTGCACTGATTCAGTGCGTCAGGCCATAGAGGACGACATCCAACCCGACCGCGTATCCCTGCGGTGAAAAGCTGAAGAAGAACTGCGGGTCTTCCGCTTCGCGCTCCCAGGCATCCGAGATGTCGGTGTTGTGCGTCATCACCACCATCAGCCGGCCTTGCGCATCGGCGATCCCTCTCAGGTGCGGCTCCGCACTGAGTTCGTAGCGCTCCGAGGTGGCGCCGCCGGACTGCCTCCAGAAGCTGATCGACGGGACCTGCGGCAGGTCCTTGTACTCGAACAGCGTCTTGCGGATCGGATGATCGACCGGCAGATCGCGAATCGGATACTCACCCGGAGGCAGCACCTTGCTGATGTTGCTGACCCAGTTGTCCCAGGCGTACGGTCCCCAGAAATCATCGACCCAGAGGAAGCCGCCCTTTTCGAGATACGCGCGCAGGATGTCGGCCTCTTCGCTGGTGAAGAGCGCGGTGCCGACGTCGGTGGCGCTGAGGAACGGGCACTGGAAGAGCGCCGGATCCGAAATCCGCACGCTGAGGTGATTCGGCGTGCCATTCGCCTGGCGGCTGATCGTCGTCTTGGTCAGCTCGCCGAGGCGGGTCGTGAAATTGATGTCGGCGTCCCAGTAGTCGGTCGACCACCCGGAGCCGCCCTGCTCGCGGCGATCGCTGGTGTAGATCAAGCGGCAGAAGTTGAAGCCGCCGTCGAAGCTGGCCGCGGTCGGATAGCGGGGCGGAAAGCGACTGCGCCCGTAGCCGCCGCGATAACGCTCCCACTGCTCCTGAGCCGCCGCGCCGGTAGCGGCCATCAGGCAGACGATCACGAATGCGCGCAGTCGCCAGGACATCTCGGCCTCAGTGCGTCATCGCGTAGAGCACGGCGTTCAAGCCGACAGCGTAGCCGTTCGGCGAGAAGTGAAAGAAAAACTGCGGGTCGTCGCCTTCACGCTCCCAGGAGTCGGCGATGTCGGTGTTGTGCGTCATCAACACCATGATGCGGCCCTGCTTGTCGGCGATCGCGGCGATGTGCGCGTTGGCGCTGTATTCATCCATCTCCGACGTGGCGCCGCCGGTCTGCCGCCAGAACTGCATCGACGGCACCTGCGGGACCTTGGTGAACGGAAACAGCATGCGATAGATCGGATGCTCGGGCGTCAGGTCCTTCACGGGGAACTCGCCCGGCGGGAGCGCCTTCGAGATTTCACCGATGAACGCTTCCCACGCCCACGGCCCCCAGAAATCATCGACCCAGAGGAACCCGCCCTTGAGCAGATACGTCCGCAGGCCTTCGGCATCGGCGGGGGAGAATCCGGCGCTGCCGGGATCTGATGCCATCACGAACGGGCACTGGAACAGTTCAGGATCGGTCGGCCGCACGACGAGGTGATTCGGTCCCTCGGAGTATTGGCCGACCTGCGTCTTGGTGAGTTCGGAGAGACGAATCGAGAAATTGATGTCGGCGTTGGGATAATCAGTGCCCCATCCCAGGCCACGCTGCTGGCTGCGCACCTGACGATACATCAACCGGCAGAAATGCCACGACCCGTCGAAGTCCGCCACCGTCGGAAACTTCGGCGGCGCGCCGACCTCGCCACCCCACCCGCCGCGACCGCCAAACCCGCGCTGCTCATAGGAAAAGGAAAGGGAAGAAGGAAAAAGGAAGAAGGAAGAAGTCACTATCAAGGACACGAATGCGGAGATGCGCGAATTCGTCAAGACAGTGTTTTCCTCGTCCCTTCGTTCTTACTTCTTCCTTTTTCCTTCTTACTTTTTACTTTTTACTTTTCCTTGGCTTTTCCTTTCGAGAGCGACCGGTAATATTCCTCGACCAGCGCCTTGAATTCCGCGGGGACTTCCTCGGAGCCATTGACGAGCGCGCGATCGGTTTCGTCGCCGACCTTGCGCCGCAGCGCATATTCAAAGCGCTTCAGGCCTTCGGCCACGAAGGTCTGCAGGCGCGCGAGTTCCTCGACATCCTGGTAGACGCGTTCCGAATCGAGCTCGCGCAGCCGCTTCAGGATCTCATCCAGTTCCTTCGGATCGATGTTCTGCTCGCGCAACTGGTTGCGAAGCGCCTGGCCTTCCTGGGCCCACTGGCGCGCCTCGCCGCGGAACTGGCGAATGTCATCGGGTCCGAAGTAGTAGCCGCCATACGGCCCGGCGCGGCGATCGCCGCCGCCCCACCCGCCGTTGCGGAAATCACCGGTGGTGTCGCCGTTGCCGCCCTGGCCCTGCTGGCCACCCTGACCCTGCTGGCCACCTTGTCCCTGCTGACCGCCTTGGCCTTGCTGGCCCTGTTGCCCCTGTCCCTGCTGGCCCGACTGACCCTGACCGTCCTTGCCCTGCTGGCCTGATTGCCCCTGTTGGCCATCCTTGCCTTGTTGCCCCGCCTGCTGTCCGTTTTTATTCTGCGCACCCTGCGCACCCTGTGCACCCTGTGCACCCTGTGCACCCTGTGCACCCTGTGCACCCTGTGCACCCTTCTGATTCTGCTGCGCCTTCTCCTGCATCCGGCGGCCGAGCGAATCGACGCCCCTCGCGAGGTCGCGCGCCTTGTCGAGCGCGTCGCCGCTGCGATCGCGGCCCTGCTGGCCGGCAGTGGACGAGGCCTCATCGAGCTTCTTGCGAAGCGCATCGATGTTGGCGCCGATCTCCTCTTCGAAATTGCGCGCGTACTGTTCGGGCGCGCCCGAACCGAGCAGGCTCTTCGAATACCGGATCTTTTCCTTAATCTTGTTGTCGCGGATGCCCGACGCCGCTTCCGTCAACTTGCGGGCCGTATCGCGCGAGTCGCGCGTCTGCTCGCCGACCATGCGATCGAGTTGCTTCTCGAGATCGGCAACCTTGGCTTCGAGCGCGTCCTTGCGCTGGCCGAGCATCTGCGCCTTTGGCAGGCGATCGGGACCGGCCTGCGGCAGCTGCTTCGCGTCGCTGGCAATGTCGGCCTGCTCCTGCGCGATCTCGGCGGCCTGGCGCTGCGCATCCTTGACGTCCCGTTCGCCGCGCGCCGTCTGGTTCTTCGTCAGCTGGCGCTGCGCTTCGCGCAGTCGATCGGCGGCCGCCGCGGCCTGGCCGGCCGCGGATGGGTCGCCCTTCGCCGCCGCGCGCTTCATCGAATTCGCGGCGCTGCGCAGCTGACGCGCGGTATCGGCGAGGTCCTGCCGATTCTGTTCGCGCGACAATTTCTCCAACTGCCGCGCCGCCTCCTCGGCCTGTTCCGCGAGCGCGCGTTGCAGGTCACCGCCGGAGTTGCCGGCCGACTGGCCCGAGGCCATGCGCCGCTGCCGCTCGATCTCCTGCTCCTGCCGGCGCGCCAGCTCCTTCAGCTTCTCGGCCAGCTCGTCGATCTGCTGATCCTGCTGCTGCGTCGACGCCTGCGAGTTCGTCTCGTACTGGTTGGCCATCTTGTCCATCTCGAGCTTGAACAAGTCCGCCAGGTCGTTCGCGATCGATCCCGCGCCGCCACCGCCGCCACCACCGCCGGCCTGGCGGCCGGTCTGCACCTGCAACTCGAATTCTTCCTCGGCCATCTGCAGGAACTGCAGCGCCTGGTTCTCGGGAGGCAGCGCCTTGTCGGCGTTCTGCGCCTGCAACTGCTTCTCCGCGGCGGTCATCTGTTCGGCGGCCTTCGGGAGCAGCTCCGCGATCTTCTTGAACGACGGATCCGCGACCACCAGGCGGCTGTTCATGCGCTCGACCAGGCCGTTGACCTGATCGCGAAGCTTGCTCTGCGCCAGCGTAAGCACAACCATGTTTTCGCGGATCTTGGCCGCGGTCATGGTCTTCTTGTCGCGTTGAATGTTGAAGGTGCCGGAAATGATCTGGCGCTGCTGTTGCGACAGTGCGCCCACTTCCTGGCCGCCGCCACCGCCGCCACCACCGCCTCCGGCCATCGACGCCGCCGGCTTGAAGTTCTTGTCGAACGGACGGATGCGCAGGAAGTAGATGTCGCTGCTCGTCTGCTTCGCGCCGTTGACCGCGTCGTTGTCGGTGGCCCGCGCGTAGTACGAGACCGAGTCGCCGGCCTTGACGCCAAGCTCTTCCATGTAGAACGTGTGGCCCGCGGTGACCTCGGCGGTGGGGCGCGCGCCGTTGAACAACGGAATCGTCTTTTCCGCGCCACCGTTGATCGAATACACCAACTGCAGATTCTTCACCGCATAGTCATCGTCGGCCTTGGCCTCGATAAAAAATTCTTCGACCGGCGTCGCATCGGTGTCGCGACCGGGCTTCGAGAGCTTCACGGTCGGCGCGAGATCGTTGAGGAGGTCGACCGTGTATTGCGGCGAGGCGGTCAGCCGTTCGCCGCCGGATGAATCGAGCTCGATGCGATAGAACCCGTCGTGGTCAGCCTTGAAGCTTGCCGACAGCGTGCCGTCGGCGTTCGCGGTCAACGGCACGCTTTCCTTTTCGCCGAGCACCACCTGCCCGCCCTTCGATGCCATCGTCGGCGTGATGGTGAGCTTGACGTCCGTGCCCTTCAGCACGGCGATGTCGCCGCCGTCTTCGATCTTGCGCGGCTCCAATCCGGTGTACGACGGATAGGTGTATTCGAGGTCGATCTTCTTCGCGTACGGCACTTCAAGCACGTTGAGCTTGTGCGACGACGAGCGAACGCCGGCGGCTTCGACCACGTAATCGAGCGGCTCGGCCAGGTCGAACAGCATGCCCTCGTAGGATCCGTTCTCGGCCTTCATCATCGGCACGCGTTCGTACGAGTCCGACGATTGCTTCTTGATCAGGATCGCGGCATCGGCGGCATCGAACCCCGACAGCGTCGCGCTGATCATCTGGTCGGCGCCCTTCGCCACGGTCGCGTTCCCCGGCTTCACCTCAATGCGGTACGGCGCGGCGGCTTCAACGTCCCTGGAGATTACGAAGATGGCCGACAGCGTGTGACGGAAATAGGACGGACCGAACGTGAAGAGCGCCACGGCGGCCGCGGCGACCGCTCCGGCGATCCAGACGTATCGCTTCATCGGCTCGCGCTCGATGCGCTCGCCCTCCTGAATCTGGTGCACGCGCTCGATGGCGTTCTCGATCAGGCGCCGAATCAGTTCGGGCGACCAGTCGCCAGGGCGCTCGCTCGCTTCCATCGCGCTGAGGATGGTCGAATCCAGCGTCGGCTCGTGCTCTTCCAGATACAGCGCAACTTGTTCGTCCGTGACCTTGCGCGACAGCGGCCTCGCGAAGAACCACGCGCCGGCCGCGACGAGCACGAGGCCGGTGATGATGCGGAAGGCCAGGATCGCGCCGGGTGTGAACTTCAGCGCCTCGAGGGTGTAGGCAATCGCGATGATGGCCAGCAGGCCGGCGAGCAGGAAGCCGACGGCGCCGCGCAGGGCCAGTTTGATTCGCCAGCGCCGGCGCACTTGCCGGACCACTTCGAGCAACTGTGCGCGGGCATTCGATTCACCCATTAGCTGATCCCCCGGTTCCAAATGTTACAGACGTTCTAATGGTTTCAACGGAACGCCTGTTCAACGTGCGACGCGTGAATATCGGTGCGCCAGAACAGTCTCAGCGATCAGGAGCAGGATACCCGCGAACAGCAGGTACCACCAGACCCGTTGCGCCAGTTCTTGCGCCTCATCGGGTAAGACGTCTTGAGCTGACGTTGAGCCGGTCGGGCTATTTCCAGTCACGGCAGCGACCAGTTCCTTGGGATCCATCCGGTCGAGATTCGATTCGGCCAGGCTGACGTTGCTGGCAGCCACAATCATCGGTCCCGATTCTCGTCCCGCGCCGCGAATTTCGTAGAACCCCTGCTCCGTCAGTTCCAGCGCGGCGGTCGCCGGCGCCGTACCACCAGGGACCGCGGCGACCGGTTGCGCCAGGTCGCGACGCTGACCGGCCGGCGTCAAAATCGTCCGACCCGCAGCGGCCCGCGCCGCGCTGCCCGACGTGGCACCGGCCGCGATCTCCGCCGCGTCGATGTCGAGCACCTGGCCGATCGTCAACCACGCCGGTTGTTCCTTGAAGCCGGACAGGTGACGCCCCAGTTGATGCACGAATGGCAGGAACATCGGCTTCAGCGCGAGGTCGTTCCAGTTCAGGTCGAGCGTGGACGCGTAGACGATGACGCGGCCGCGGCCCGCCGTTCGCTCGACGAGGGCCGGCTCGCCGGTGTCGAATCGCGCCAGCACGCTGGCGTCCTTCGCGGCGCCGAGCGTGCGGTAGGAGTAGAAACGCGCGCTCGAGAAATCGCCGCTGCGCGGCGCGCGAAACGGCTCGAAGATCGCGTGACCGTAATCCATGCCGCTCAAACGCGCCGCCGCGCCGCGCGTGCGATCCACCGTCGGCCCGATCGACGCCGGCAGCCACGCGACACGCGATGCCGGCCAGGACGCGCGCTGTCCGGTCGCGACGAGCAGGCCGCCGCCGCCTTCGACGAAGCTGACGAGTTTCGCGGCGACCGCATCGCCGATCGGCACATCGTTGAGCATGATGACGCGCGCGCGATTCATGGCATCGCCCGCCAGTGCCTCCGGCGATTGCATCGCCGTCTCGAATCGCGGCGCTTCGCCAATCGCGAGCGCGCGCGTCAAATACAACGTGGCCTCGCTCGGGCCTTGCGACACCGCCATCACCGGCACCGGCGCGGCCGGTGTGACCGTGAAATTGAAGACGTTGTCGCGCTCCAGGGCGTCGACCGACGAACCACCGGCCGCGCCGAGCCGCACCATCGCGCGGGTATTCGGCGCGGTGATCGTCACCGGCGCGAAGGACACCGATGCCGACGCTGTCGGCGCCACGCTGACCTTGAGGTCCTGAACCACACGGCCGTCCATCTCGAGATGGATCGGCACATCCGCCGCCGCGGTTGCCGTGCGATTGATGACGTTGGCGGTGACCGTGACGCGCTCAGGTTGGCCCGCTTCCCGCGATCGCAACAACGCGACGGGCGCCAGCGCCAGGCTCGCGCCTTGCGCGCCCTCCACGACGGCGGTCGTGATCGTGGTGCCGCCGGGCAATCGCAACGTGTCGTCGGGCTGCCAGCCGCCGCGCTGGAAATCCGAGACCAGCACCACTTCCTTGCGCGGCAACAGCGATTCGGCCAGCAGGCTGCCGGCAAGCTTCATCGCGGGACCGTACTTCGTCGATCCCGGACCAGGCGTCGCGGCGTTGATCTCCGCGACCGCGCGCGATCGATCCGGCGTCGATCGCAGTGCGACCTCGGCGGTGTCGGCGAACAGCACCAGCGAAATGCGGTCCGCCGGCGTCGCCGACTGTATGGCCTGTGCGGCGGCGGTCTGCGCGCGCGACCAGGTATCCGCGTAGCCCATGCTGTAGGAGCGGTCGAGCAGCACCACGATGTCGCGGGCGCCGCCGGCCGCGGCGGCGACGCTCGATCCCCGCAGGAACGGCCGCGCAAACGCCATCACGATGAGCGCCATCGCGCCGAGTCGTAACGCCAGCAGCAACCAATCACGGATCCGGCGACGCTGCACCGATTCGTAGGGAATCTTGCGCAGGAACATCAGCGATGGGAATTCGACGACGGACTTGCGCTCGCGCTGGGTGAGATGAATCAGCACCGGCACGGCAAGCGCCGTGAGGCCGAGGAGAAACAGTGGCGTCAGGAAAGACATCTAATGGCTCGCCTGTTCGCTCGCCGAAGGGGCCGTTCCGTAGGAACGGCCCAAAAACGTTGGTCGCGGGACATCGGTCGTTCGCGAGAAACCTTTGACGCGCTCCATTGATTACCTGGTCCTCGCCAACCGCTGCCGCATCGACAGGAAGCGGAACAGTGCGAAATCGAGCGGCATCGCGGTGTTGAGCAGCATGTAGTCCACCGGCTGTTGCGCCGCCCTCTTGCTCAGCGTGTCGATGTGGGCCCGGACCAGCGCTTGATAATCCTCGGCCAGTTTCGTCGGCACGATCGGCATCTGATCGCCGCTCTCCATGTCCTCAAAGCTCGCCGGCTCCGCGAAGGAGAAGTCGAGTTCCTGTGGGTCCAGCACGTGAAACAGCACCACGTCGTTGCCGCGATGCACGATCGGACCGACGGCGTGAAAGATCTCTTCCGGCTCGGCGTAAAAATCGGAGATGACGACGATGATCCCGCGGCGCCCGAAGTGCTCGGCCAGTTTGCGCAGCGGCGCCACCAGCTGCCCGGGGCGCGCCGGCGCGGCGCGGTCGAGCGTGTGCAGCACGACGTCGAGATGCTTTGCTGACGGCGGAATGTGCTCGACCACCGCTTCGTCGAACGTGATCAATCCGACGCGATCGCGCTGGGCGTTGGCGAGATAGGCCAGGCACGCGGCCAGCGTCTTGGCATATTCAAGCTTGCTGATGCGGCTGCCGAAGCCCATCGACTTCGACACGTCGAGCAGCACCGAAAAGTTGGCGTTCGAGTCCGCCTCGAACTCCTTGATGTAGTACTTGTCGGTGCGCGCAAACACACGCCAGTCGAGGCGGCGAATGTCATCGCCGGGCACGTAGCCTCGGTGCTCGGCAAAATCTACCGAGGCGCCGAAGAACGGCGACCGGTGCGTGCCGTTGATCAGCCCGTCGACGACCGTCTTCGCGATCAGCTCGAGGTTCCCGATCCGCGACAGCACCACGGGATCGATGAACTTCGCGCCGGGCATCGTGCTATTGGCCATATTTCTTCAACCGTCACAGCCGGGTCACAGCGCCCGCTCCTACATTCCGGACTTCGGCGCCGGGATGGCTTGCAGCAGCGTGTCGATCAGCGAATCGGTGGTGATGCCTTCCGACTGCGCGTGGAAATTCGTCAGCACGCGATGGCGCATCACCGAATGGGCGACGGCGCGGATGTCTTCGAAGCTGACGTGGTACCGGCCGCTGGTGAGCGCGCGCGCCTTGCCGGCGAGCACCAGGAACTGCGCGGCGCGGACGCTGGCGCCGAACGCGATCCACTTCTTGATCGCATCGGGGCAGGTCGGGCTCTTGGGGCGGCTGGCGCGCACCAGCGACAGCGCGTAGCGCATCACCGGATCGGCCACCGGCACGCGGCGCACCAGGCGCTGGAAGGCGACCAGGTCGGGACCGCTCACCGGCTTCTCGAACTTCGGCTCGAGGATCGCGGTGGTCGTCTTCACGACCATGAACTCCTCGTCTTCCGGCGGGTGCTCGATGACGATGTGGAACATGAAGCGATCGAGTTGCGCTTCGGGCAGCGGGTACGTGCCTTCGAGCTCGATCGGATTCTGTGTCGCGAAGACGTAGAACGGCTCCTCGAGCTTGTAGGTGCGGCCCTGGATCGTCACCCGGTGTTCCTGCATGGCTTCCAGCAATGCCGACTGCGTTTTCGGCGGCGTGCGGTTGATTTCGTCCGCGAGCAGGATGTTGCAGAAGATGGGGCCGGGAGAAAACACCATCTGCCGCCGCCCGGTCGCGGCGTCTTCCTGGATGATGTCGGTGCCGGTGATGTCGGACGGCATCAGGTCGGGCGTGAACTGGATGCGCGAGAACTTCAGATCCAGCACCTTCGAAATGGTATGAATCAACAGCGTCTTGGCCAGGCCGGGCACGCCGATGATCAGGCTGTTGCCGCCGACGAACAGCGTCAGCAGCACCTGGTTGATGATGTCGTCCTGGCCGATGATCTGCTTCTTGAGCTCGGTGATGATCTTGTCGCGGCCCTCCTTCATGCGGTCGGCGAGCGCAATATCGTCCGGAGCGTTCATCTCAATCGTCGTATCCAACCCCTACCCCCTTCGCCGTCAGTGCACGAAGTGCACATTGTGCACCGTGTGCACCCTTGTTAGTGCGTCATCGCATACACGACGTAATTCACGCCGAACTTGTACGCTTCGTTTGATAAGTCCACCGGCACATAGCCCGTGTCCGAGAATTCCCAGAGCTCACCGAGGTCATGATTGTTGTTGGCGATCGCGATCAGCCGCTTGGTCGGATCGTTGTCCTCGAAAATTCCCAGCCACTCCGTGTCGCCCATCTCGGCGTAATAGCCCGAGCGCGGATCGAGCGTGTTGATCTCGAAGAACGAATGAAAAATCGGATGCGTGGAATCGAGCCTGCGGAACGGCGCGTCGGGATAGACCCGCCGCATCTGGAACTCGAGGTTCTGCATGTGATTGCCGCGGAAGTCATCGAAAATGATGAAGCCGCCTTTCTTCAGGTAGCTGCGCAACGCTTCTAGGTCGGCTTCGCTCGGCACCCAGAACCCGGGTTCGGACATGTACGCGATCGGAAAGAGCGCCAGGTCCGGATCGTCGAGGGTCAGGATGTTGCCCTGGTCCACGACCGTTGACAGGAACGTCAGCTCGCCGAGGATTTTCAGGAAATGGAAATCGGCGCGCGGGAAATCGTGGTGCCACGGCTCTTCCCGTTGCCGGAACCGCCCCGCCGCCATGGCGTTTCCCGATCCGTGCCGAATCCTCACGAACGAAAAGCGACCGTCGTACTCCGCCTTCGTCTCATCTACCGCCGCGTCGGCGGACCGCTCAGCACGGTCGCCCGAACGTTCGTCCCACGATCGTGAGACCTCTGTAGAACCTGCGTCGAACGCGCGTGAGACGTCCGTAGAACCTGCGTAGAACGCACGTACAGCCTCCGGCGAACCCGAGCTTCCGCCAGCCACACCGAGCGTGATCACCAACGCGGCACAGCCGTTAAGCCAGCCCGACGACACGTCGATACCCCCATTCCGCGCACAGCAGGCCGACGAGCAGCATCAGCACGATCGGCATGTGCCAGAGTTCATGCTCCTCGACGGTCGTCACCCCGCGGCCGGTGTAACGCAAATCGTCGGCAAGGGTCGAGGTGTTCGCCGATTGATAGAAGCGGCCGCCGGTTTCGTCCGCGATGCGCCGCAACGTGGCCGCGTGCATCGTCGCATCGAAGTACTCCGCTTCGCCTGGCGCGGCGCGGAAGTGGGTGACGGCGCTGCCGACGCTCTTCCCGGCGCGCGTCGCCTCGATCTTCGCTTCGTACCAGCCCGGGGCCTTGGTTCCGATCGACGCCTGGTACTGGCCGGCGTGTTCACCGTCCCACGACAGCGGCACGTCCGACACCGTGCCGTCGGGCGCCGTCACCGTCGCGGTCACCGACGCGTCGTTCAGTTCCACGAACGACGGATCGACGACGTTCGCGGTGAGCGTGGCGGCTTCGCCGGGCTCCACGCGTTCGGTTGTGAGGGCGGGTTCGACCTGGTCCGGCACGCCGTCCACGAGCCATCGCAGCAACTGCCGCCAATAGTTCTCGTGCGTCATGTCCTCGACGGGAATCGAGGCGTGCATCTGCCACATCCACGAATCCTGCGGCAGGAACGCAAACGACTTGCCGCGGCCATAGCGCTGGAAGATCAGCATCGGCCGTTCGGCGCGCGATTCGTCAGTCCCGGTGAGCAGCACCGTCGCGCCCGGCTTGACTTCGTCGATCCGGTTGACCGCGGTCACGACCGGCAACGTGTTCCACCGTTCGGTCGACGCGGCTTCGGTGGCGCCCAACTGCGTGACGGCCGTCGCCATGCCGGCTCGAGTCGGCTTCACGTTGAGCCGCATCACCGTGCCCTTGGGCTGCACCTTGTTGCGGTCGAGCACCACCGGTAGTACATCAGCGACCGCGGTGCCGGCGTAGCCGCCCTCCGAGAACGCGCGCGGGCCGCCGAGCATCAGCAGGCCTCCGCCTCGACGGTCGACGAACTCGTTGATCATCTTCAGTTGATCGCCGGTGAGGGCGGCGGCTTCGAGGCTGCCGATGATCAACGACCGATAGGCAAACAGTTCCTCGCGCGTCTTCGGAAATGCCGCGACCAGCTCGTCAGGCCCGTCGACGCCCTGCCGCATGTACTTGTTGTCGGCGGTGCGGATCAGGCTGGTGACGATGATGTTGTCGCCTTCGGGAATGGCGCGGCGAATGAACTTGTATTCGAAACGGGGCTCGCCCTCGAAGTAGAGAATCTTTTCCTTCCGATCGCGCACGTCGATCAACGCTTCGCGGGCATTGTTCTCGGTCACCAACTCGCCCTGTTGCGGCGAGACGCGGAAGCGCAGCACGCGCGGGCCCGCCTCATTGACCGTGAATCGCACCGGAATCGACGCCGGCGTCCCGGCATTGGGCAGCGACACCTGCTGCGTGCTGACCAGCGTGCCTTCATCTTCCACGTCGAGCGTGACCTGCTGCCCGTCGAAGCCCGACTGCGACAGCACGACGTCGACCATCAGCGTGGTGCCTTTGAGCGCGGTCTTCGGCGTGACGACGCGGCCAACCTGGATGTCTTTCGACAGCGTTTCTCTGCCGACGCCGACCGTGAAGACCGGCAGCCCCTCCGCCTTGAGGCCGAGTATGGCATCACCGAGCGCCGCGTCGGCGGTGTCGGCGCCGTCGCTCACCATTACGAGTCCGGCAACCGGCAGCCCGGCGAGCTCCTGCCGCACGTTCGACAGCGCCGCGCCCAGGCGCGACTGCGATCCACTGAATGTCAGATCGCTTTCCTGAGTGGTCCGGGTCGCCGCGCTCGAGAAGCGGAACGTGCGCACGGTGAAGCGTTCGGACAGTGACCTGAGCAGCCCCCGATCGTTGGCGCCAAACTCGCTCTTCACGAACGCCGAACGCGGCTGGCCATCGACGTCCGCGATCTGCATGCTGCGCGAATCGTCCAGGAGCACCGCGAGGAAATTCTGCTGGGGCACGGCGGCCTTCACGACGAGCAGCGGCCGGAACATGCAGATCAGGATGATGCCGAGGATGGCGAGCCGGATGGCTGCGAGGGTCACGCGCTGGCTGGTCCGTCCCGCCTTCGCCGAGGCCACGGCGGGCAGGCCCCTACCGGCGAAATACGCGTAGATCGTCAGGCCGGCGGCGAGCGCCACGGCGGCCGCAGCGGCGTACGACCCGGTCGAGGCGGCAAACCGGAACTCCCCTTGACTGAAGACGACCGGGGAAAGCTCGAAAAAGAATCTAAAAAGGGCGTCGAGCACGAATTTCTCAGGATTCTACTTCGGGTGGGCGGGCCGAAGATGGCAGAGATGAGACAAAATGCGCCATGCCACAGCTCACTCGGCGCTCATGGTTGAGCCTCGCGGCAGCAGCGTTGCCTGCCGCCGCCTTCCCCGCGTCGATGGCCGCTCAACAACTCAGACGCCAGTCTGTGATGAATGGCCGCCGCTATTTGCAATACGACGTCTTCACGGACAAGCCGCTGGCGGGCAATCAGTTGGCGGTGTTCACCGACACCGCGGGGTTGCCCACCGAGCAGATGCAGGCGATGACGCGCGAGACCAGGTTCTCGGAATGCACGTTCGTCCAGCCCGCGGAGGCGGCCGGCACCGATGTGCGCCTTCGAATCTTCGGCCCGACAAGCGAACTGCCGTTTGCCGGCCATCCGGTGATTGGATCGGCGTTTGCGCTCGCGGACGATGGGGCAATCGCGGTGGGACGAAAGGAATTCACGTTCGGCCTGGGCATCGGTCCGACGCTCGTCGAACTGGAGTGGGGCGCGGACAGGTTGAAGTTCGCGTGGATGACGCAGCAGAAACCGGTGTTTGGACCAACCCTGAATGCGCCGGGGCCGCTCGCCGCCGCCCTCGGCGTCGACCCGTCGGCGCTCAGGCCGGGCGTGCTCCCGCAGGAAGTGAACTGCGGATCGCCGTTCTTCATGGTGCCGCTCGTGTCGCGCGCGGCGGTGGATCAGGCCGTGGTCGATACCCGCGCCGCGGCCGCGATGTTCGAGGCCGCCAGGATCACGCGGCGCGGGCTCTTCATCTTTTCGACCGAGCCCGGCGCCGACGGCGCCACCGCTTACAGCCGGATGATGGGTGCAAACGAAGATCCGGCCACGGGTTCGGCTAGCGGGCCGCTGGGCTGTTATCTCGTGAAACACGGCCTGGTGCCGGCGGACAGAGCTGGATCGATCGTCAGCGCACAGGGCGTCAAGATGGGCAGGCCAAGCCGGATTCACATCAAGATCGATCAGTCAGGCGGCGAGATTTCTCGGGTGCGAGTGGGTGGGACGAGCGTGCTGGTGGGTGAAGGCAGCCTGAGGGCTTTTTGATAGGATCACGCAAAGGAAAATACTGCGATGCTTGCGACGATTCCCGTAACGAAGACCACCGCGTCCCGATTGAGTTCCGAACTGCGTGACAACGCCGCGTTCGGCGCCGTCTTCAGCGATCACATGCTCGTCGCCGACTATGCCAACGGCAAGTGGGGCGAACCGAGCATCATTCCGTACGGCGCGCAAACGCTTGCCGCCGCTCCGGCCGTCGCGCATTACGGGCAGGGCATCTTCGAAGGCTTCAAGGCGTTCCCGCGTCCCGATGGCGGTGCGGTGCTGTTCCGCCCCGACGCCAACCACGCGCGCATGGCCAGCACCTGCCGCCGCATGGCGATGCCCGAAGTCCCGGCATCGATTTTCATCGACGGCACGATCGCCCTCGTCCAGCTCGATCGCAACTGGATTCCCGAAAAAGCCGGCAGCGCGCTCTACGTGCGACCGGTGATGTTTGCGACCGGTGAAACGCTCGGCGTCAAGCCGTCCGAAACCTTCCGCTTCATCATCGAGACGTGCCCGAGCGGTCCGTACTTCTCGGGCGCGGCCGACCTGATCGCTGAAGACACCTACGTGCGCGCGTTCCCGGGCGGCACCGGCGCGGCGAAGTGCGGCGGCAACTACGCCGGCAGCATGCTGGCGGCGATCGAAGCGCAGAAGAAGGGCTTTCACAACGTGCTGTGGCTCGACGGCATCGAGCGGCGTTACGTCGAGGAAGCCGGCCTGATGAATGTCGCGTTCGTGATTGGCGGCACGGTGGTGACGCCGCCGCTGAGCGGCACGATCCTGCCGGGCATCACGCGCGACAGCGTGCTGACGCTGCTGCGCGATCTGCAACTGCCGGTGGAAGAGCGCCGCATCACGATCGACGAGGTGTTCGAGGCCCATGCGAAGGGCACGCTCCAGGGAGGCGCCGGCATCGGCACCGCGGCGGTGATTTGCCCGCTCGGGCGGCTGCGCCACAAGGACCGGGAGATCACCGTGCCGGTGATGGGTCCGGACTCGCCGCTGATGCGCGCGGGAGCCGAGCTCGAAGCGATCCGACTCGGCAAGACAGCCGATCGGCACAACTGGCTGGTTTCAATCTAGCGAGAAACGCAACTACGAAGGCACGACCCTCCGAGGGAACGCGAAGCAACCTTTGTCAGGTTGACTTCGTGCTTTCCTTCGTGAGCTTCGCGACGTCTGGTTGCGTTTTCAGGTCGGAAGTCCGGGCGGGGTTTCGGATGGGTCCTGGCCGACGACGACCGTCCACGGCCGGATCTTCCAGGCCTTGACGATTCCCGATTTCACATACGGGTCGTTCGTCGCAAAGTTTTCGACCACCGCCCGATCGCTGACGCGAAAGACCAGGAGCGCCTCGGCAGGCTCGCCCAGCGCTCCCGCCATGACCAGGTCCCCTCGCTGATGGGCGTTTCGAACCTCCTGGAGATGGGCCGGTCGAAACGGAGTGCGTTTGTCGACGAAATCGTCGACGACGTCATAAGTCAGCACGAAGTACGGCATACGGTCGATCCTATCTCTTCAACAATTCATCCAGGTTGTGAACCTCGCCGTTCGTGATCACGGTCCGCACCTTTCGGGCGTTCCTGACGTCGATGATCGGATCAGGGAAACGAGCACCAGGCCACCAAGAACGAGCGTCCCGGCGGTTTTCATGTCAGCCCGGACGTTATCACTTCATGCCCACGAAAACCCGCGTGGCCTCAAGCCAGGACACTCGCGGCCACATACGCCCGCGCATCGACAGCGGCGAGAGCGCAGAGTTCGCCGGCGCGACGCGCTAGACGCTCTGCGCGCGCGCGGCGATCGTCTTCGCGACGACCTCGCCGTGGAACCTGCCGTTTTCGATGAAGACAGTTCCCGTCTTCCGGCCGGCCACCTGTCCACCTGTAACGAATAGGCCGGGGATATTGGTCTCGTAGGTCTCCGCGCTGTACTTCGGTTCCAGCGTGTCGGGATTGATCGTCACGCCAATGCGCCGCATGAACTCGGGATCGGCGCGATAGCCGGTCAGCAGCAGCACGGCCTCGGCGGGCAGGGTCACGCCGGTGTCGAGCACGACTTCGCTCGGACGAATCTCGGTGACGGTGGCATTGAAGTGCGCCGCGATGGATCCTTCCTTCACGCGATTCTCGATGTCGGGCTTGACCCAGTACTTGATCGAGTCGCCGAACGCGGCGCCACGGTGCACCATCGTGACGTGGCCGCCCGATCGATGAATTTCCAGGGCCGCTTCCGCGGCCGAATTCTTCCCGCCGACGATCACGACGCGCTGGCGGTAGTAGGCGTGCGCTTCCTTGTAAAAGTGCGTGACGTGCGGCAGATCCTCGCCAGGGATGTTGAGCATGTTCGGCTGCGTGTAATAGCCCATCGCCAGGACGACATTCCGCGCTTCGCGGACGCGCGTCACCCCGCGCGACGTCTGCGACTCCACCGCGAATGGCTCTCCCGGCCCCCCCGGCGGCTGGATCGAGATGACCTTCTCGAACAAGGCCACCTGCAACTGGAAGGTGTCAACGACCTTGCGGTAATACTGCAGCGCTTCGGCGCGGGTCGGCTTGTCATACGGCGTGGTCATGGGGATGCCGCCGATCTCCAGCAGCTCAGGTGTGGTGAAGAACACCATGTTGATGGGGAAACGCGCGATCCCATCCACGAGCGAGCCTTGCTCGAGGACGACGTAGTCGAGGTTCAAGTGCTTGGCGGCAATAGCTGTGGCGAGGCCGGATGGGCCGGCGCCGACGATGATGACGTCACGGACGGGCATGATCCACTAATTCTATGGTCTTAGGGACTTAGGGACTTAAGGTCTTAGCACCCTAGGACCCAGGACCCTAGGACCCTAGGACCCTAAGACCGTAAGACCGTGGCTCCCTAAGCCCCTTCGCGTCTCGCGCCTCCGGGCGTAAGATCGGCCGGAATGCGAACCAGATCCCTGCTTCCGCTGGCTGCGCTCGCCGTTGCGTTGGGCGTCACGATCTCCGCGCAGCAAGCGACCAGTCCCAAGCCGCAGGAGCCGGGCCAGGTCTTTCGCGCCGGGGTCGAGATTGTCTCAGTGGACATCGCGGCGGTCGACGGCAACGGCCGCCAGGTCACCGACCTGACCGCCGCCGATCTGCAAGTCGAGATTGATGGCTCCAAGCGCCAGGTGTCGACCGTCGAATACATCCGCTCGGTCGATCCGATGAGGCCGATCGGCCCTCCGCACAAGGTCGTCGTTCCCGACGAAACGTTTTCTTCATCGAACGCGAAGGGCGCGCCGCGCGGTCGGCTGATCGTGCTGCTGGTTGACCAGGGCAACATCCGCACCGGCGCTGCCCGCAGCTCGATGAACAGCGCCAAGAAGTTCGTCGACACGCTGACGCCGGAGGATCGCGTGGCCGTGTTCGCGGTTCCCGCTCCCGGAGAGGTCGTCGACTTCACCACGGATCACGACAAGGTCCGCGAAGCCCTGCTGCGCATCGTCGGCACAGCATCGGCACCGAAGGCGCGATTCAATATCTCGATCACCGAGGCGATGGCGGTGTACATGCACTCCGACGCCCAACTGGCGATCGAAGTGATGCTGCGGGAGTGCGGCGCGGTCGCCGCAAGCGAGGCGGAACGCTGCGAACGCGAGGTCGGTAACGATGCGGCCGAGATCGTCAACGAGATTCGGCGACGCACCCAGGACTCGCTTCACGGGCTGCGGGCCATCCTCCAGAGCCTTGCCAGCCTCGAGGGGCCGAAGTCGGTGATCTTCATCTCCGAGGGTCTGATCTTCGAGGGCCTCGGCTCGGAAACCGACGACATCGCGTCGATTGCCGCCGATTCCCGCGCCTCGCTCGACGTGATGCTGCTCGACGTGCCGATCTACGACGTCACGCAGGCCTCCAAGCCAACCACCCCGCGCGAAGATCGCGATCTGCAGGTGACGGGACTCGAACAGCTGGCTGGCGCCTCGCGAGGAGAGTTGTATCGCATCAACACGACCGCGGAGTATGCGTTCGATCGCATCTCGCGCGCGCTCGACGGCTACTACCTCCTCGGCGTCGAATCCCGGCCCGAGGATCGCAATGGCCGCCGGCACCGCATCAACGTCAAGACCACGCGGCGCGGCGTCTCGATTCGATCGCGCCGCAGTTTCCTCACCAGCGTGTCGGCGAAAGCGACAACGCCCGCTGATGCGGTGTCGCGAGCGATTCGATCGCCGCTGCCAATTAACGACCTGCCGTTGAAGGTGTCGACGTGGACTTATAAAGAGCCGGGCTCCGGCAAGATCCGCGTGCTGGTCGCTGCCGAAGCCGAACGGCTGTCCGACCAGCCTCTCGACTACACCGTCGGCATGGCAATCGTGAACCGGCAGGGCCGCGGCGTCGCTCCGCCGGTTGAACTGAAGAAGTTGAAAGAGAAGGCCGGCGACTCCGGCACCGCGGTGTTCTCGGGAATGCTGCTCGTGGATCCCGGCGAGTACCGCGTCATCGTTTCGATGGCCGACAGTGAGGGACGTGTTGGCAGCGTCGCGCGATCCGTCACGGCGTTCCAGATGGACGGTGCCGGTCTGTCGCTGGGCGACTTGCTGATCGGACCGCTCTCTACCACGGATGGCGCGCTCGAGCCGCTGATTGAACCGATGGTGTCGGGTCCGATGGCCGCGCTCATGGAGGCCTACAGCACGTCGACGGCCAACCTCGAAGCGACGCTGGAGATCCTGTCCGACGAGAAGAGCCCGCCGATCGCCAGCATGCCGATGCGCATCGCCCCCGGACGAGCACCGGAGATAGCGGCGATCAGCGCGCAATTCAATCCTGGTGCGCTGCCGCCAGGCCGCTACCTCGCGCGCAGCACGATACGACAGGACGGCAAACCGCAGGGTCACTTGATCCGGCCGTTCCGAATTGCCAACGCTTCGGGAGGCGCGGGGCTGACACCGGTCACCGGCGCCATTTCGAGCGAAATGGCGTCCGTCCTGCTCGGCGGCGTATCGAATTTCGACCGCAAGGAACTGTTGACACCAGCGATGCTGACGTCGGTGTTCGCCATGGCCGATGCCCGGTCCACCGGGTCCAGGGCGGCAGTGAAGGAGGCTCGCAGCGGCGATCTTGGCGGCGCCGCCATGACGGCTCTCGGCGAGAATGATCAGGCGCTGGCCACGTTCCTGAAAGGGCTGGAACTCTATCAGGGCGCTCAACTCGACAAGGCCGCCATGCAGTTCCAGAACTCGATGCAGATGCAGCCGACCTTTGCGCCATCACGCTTGTTCCTTGGCGCCTCGCTCGCCGAAGGCAACCGGCACAAGGAGGCTGCGGGCCTCATCCAGAGCGCCTCGCAGACTCCACCGAACGCCATCGTCGCGCGCATCGCCGGAGAGGAGTGGCTCAAGGCAGGCCAACCGCTCCTGGCCATCGAGCCGCTGGAACTTGCCGTCCAGCACGCCAGTGCCGATGCTCGATCGAAAAAGTTACTCGGCGTCGCCTACGTGCTTGGCGGGCGTCCCGGTGATGCGGTGACGATGCTGACGACGTATCTCCAGACGAATCCAACGGATGGGCCCGCCCTTCTCGCCGCGATCTACAGCACCTACAATCGCCATCTCGCCGCGCCGCAAACGGCATCGCTTGCCGCCGATCGCGCGAACCTGGCGAAGTGGTCGAAGGCGTATGCGTCGACAAAAGGGCCGATGCAGCCGCTGGTCGCGACCTGGGTGAGGTACGTGCAGGAGATTAAATAGGGGTTAGGGGCTAGGGGCTAGGGGCTAGGGGCTAGGGCAGTTGACAGTCTTCAAGAGGTTCACGATGAGACGCTCTCTGATGGTTTTGACAATTGCGGTGGCAGCTGTCACGTCTGCCGGCGCGCAGGAGAAACGACTCATCACCGAGTCGGACATCATGAAGTTCGTGTGGATCGCCGAGGGCCAGATTTCGCCCGACGGCAGGTTCGTGGCGTTCACGCGAGTGACGATCAACGAAGGCAAGGACGACTACGAGACGTCGTTGTGGCTTGTGCCGGCGGACGGGTCAAGCCAGCCGCGGGTGCTCACCTCCGGAACGCGCGACAGCAGCCCGCGCTGGTCCCCGGACGGCAAGTCGATCGCGTTCGTGCGCGCGCCAGAGAAAGATGGCAAGCCTCAATCAGCGCAGATCTACCTCCTGGCGCTCGACGGCGGTGAAGCGCGGCCGATCACCGACCTGCCGCGCGGAGCGGGCGGTCCCGTGTGGTCGCCAGACGGCAAGCGCATCGCGTTCAGCAGTTCGATGCGGCCGGACGACTATCCGCCATCCCCACCAGCCCCACCGGCCCAATCAGCCCCACCTGCCCCAAAGAGCGACATCCGCGTCATCACGAGCGCCGTGTATCGCGCCAATGGTGGCGGCTGGAACGATCCCGATCGGCAGTCGCACATCTGGGTCACCGAGGTGAGGCCAGGCACGGAAGTGGCCAAGGCGACTCAGCTCACGAGTGGCAAGTATTCGGAGGGTGGCCACGTCTGGGCGCCGGACGGATCACGGCTCTACTTCTCATCGACCCGCGTCGACGAACCGTATTTCCTCCAGGGCGATTCCGACCTTTACTCCGTCCCGGCTTCGGGCGGCGAAATCACGAAGGTCGCGAGCATCAACGGCAGCATCGGCGGTCCGCGCCCATCGCCGGACGGCAAGTGGATCGCCTTCAACGGCACGCTCTACGGAACGGCGGAACGCTCGTACGATCAGCCTGATCTGTTCGTCGCCGCGGCGGATGGCAGCGGAGCGCCGAGAAATCTGACCGCCGGATACGACTTCGACATCGGCGGCGGCGTCGGCGGCGATCAGCGCGCCCCGCGCGGCGGCGGCGCCGGCGGCGCAATCTGGGCGGCCGACGGCAAGTCGATCATCACCGTTGCCGGCGAACAGGGTTCCGCGAACCTGGTTCGCATCGATGTGGCGAGCGGATCAGTTTCGCCGGTCTATCGGGCCGCCCACACTGTGCAGGCCTATACCGCAACGCCTGACGCGAAGACGATCGCCGCCGTCACCTCGACCGGCACCAACATCAATGACCTGTTCGTCCTCGACGCCGGCGCGGGCGCTTCGAGCGCGAAGCAGATCACGCACGTCAACGATGCGCTGTTCAAGGGCATCAAGCTCAGCGAGCCGGAGCTGGTGTCGTGGACCAGTTTCGATGGCAAGAAGATCGAGGGCTGGGTGCTGCATCCGCCTGACTTCGACAAGTCGCGCCAGTATCCGTTCATCCTCGAAATTCACGGCGGACCGCACTCCGCATACGGCAATGTCTTCACGCACGAGTTTCACTGGATGGCCGCGAAGGGCTACGTCGTGCTGTATCCGAATCCGCGCGGCAGCAGCAACTACGGCCAGGACTTCGGCAACATCATCCAGTACCACTATCCCGGCGACGATTACAAAGACCTGATGGCCGGCGTCGACATGATGGTCAAGCGCGGCTACATCGATGCGAAGCGCATGGGCATCACCGGCGGCAGCGGCGGCGGCCTGCTCACGAACTGGGCGGTCACGCAGACCACCCGCTTCGCCGCGGCGGTGTCGATGCGATCGATCGCGGACTGGTCGGGCTTCTGGTACACCGCGGACTTCTCGCAGTACACGCCGTCGTGGTTCCGCAAGGCGCCGTGGGAGGATCCGACCGACTATGCCGCGCGCTCGCCGATCACGCACGTCGCGAACGTCAAGACGCCGATGATGTTCATCGACGGCGACGATGACCTGCGGACACCGCCGAGTGACGGCGGCGAAATGATGTTCCGCGCGTTGAAGTATCTGAAGGTTCCCACCGTGATGGTGCGGGTGCCCGGCGAGACGCACGAGTTATCGCGCTCGGGCAAGCCGCGGCATCGCGTCGAGCGGCTTCAGCACATCCTCGGGTGGTTCGACAAATATCTGCAGGGAAAGCCGGTCGCGACTTACGATTTGATTCAGTAGCGTCGTGTCGCTGTGGCCGCGTATGCATCAGCAAGATCGCGAATATCGCTGTTCTCCAGAATGCGCGCCCGAAGATCGGCGCGCGCACCGTTCAGCATCGCGCGGCCGATGTCGACATTCATGACGTACATGCTCCGGAAGGGCTTGAAGATCAGCCGCAGCACCGGGCGCAGCAGCTTTGTGAGCCCGGGCTGCGATGAAAACGGCTCGCCGTCGATCATCGCGGGCCGCCAGCAGACAGCCTCGACGGCATTGATCAAGTCGCGCTCGGCCTCAGCCTTCACCCGCGCCCACATCCAGCGGCTGTTCAGGCCGGCGCTGCCACCGCTCAAGTAGTGAAACGATGCTCGCGCGCTGCGTTCCCGCAAGAGCGTCGCGGCGGCCATCGGGAATGCGTGGTGAATGCGCCGGTAGTCAACTTCGGCCGGCACCTGGCGCACCGACACGCCCAGACAGAAGAAACAGGCGTCGACGCCGGCAAACTCCTGCGCGATGGGCGAATAATCGAGATAATCGTCGTGCGTGATCTCGCGGAGCTTCCCGTTCGTGACGCCGGTCGATCGACGCACCACCGCGCGCACTTCCCTTACCGCGGGATCCTGCAGGCACGCCTGAAGGACGCCGCCCCCGGCCAGGCCCGTTCCGCCAAATAGCAGTATCTTCAGGCGACCGCCTTGTCAGTCATCGAGAGACCTTTGTCGATAATCGCGAAGGCCTCCGCCAGCTCCGCCTCGGTGATGCACAGCGGCGGATTCGTGAAGAAGCCGTTCCACCTCACGAACGTGTAGAGTCCCTCTTCTCGGAAGAACCTGGCGAGCGCCTGCATCTCAGGCGAGCTGCCATTGAACGGCGCCAGCGGCTCCATCGTCTCGCGATTCTTGACGAGCTCGACGATACCGAAGAGGCCGATTGAGCGGATGTCACCGACGCACGGATGCTTCGCCTTCAGGCCGTCGAGCATCTCGCGCATGATGATGCCCGTCGCCCTGGCGCGCTCGATCAGCTGATCCTCTTCGTAGACGGCGATGGTCGCCAGCGCCGCCGCGCAGCCGAGGGGATGGCTGTTGTAGGTGAGGCCGCCGTAGAAGACCTTGTCCGTGAAGACATCCGCGAGCGTGCGCCGAATCCCCACCGCACCAAGCGCCACATAGGCGCTCGTCAATCCCTTCGCCATCGTGACGATGTCGGGCACGACCTTCCAGTGATCGAAAGCGAACCACTCACCGGTGCGGCCGAACCCCGACATGACCTCGTCGCAAATCAACAGGATTCCGTGCTTGTCGCACAGCGCCCGGACGCCTTCGAGGTAGCCGTCGGGCGGGACGTGGATGCCGTTTGTGCCCGTCACCGTCTCCATCAGGAAGCCGGCGATGGTCTGCGGCCCCTCGAGCATGATCACTTCCTCGAGTTCGGCAAGCGCGTCTGCTCCGGACAACGTTCCGCGCCGCGGCCCGTGGTACGGGTGCGGGACGTGAACGATACCGGGCATGCCGGGTTCCATCGCCCATCGGCGCGGGTCACCGGTCGCGGTGAGGCTCGCGCCGGTGCCGCCGTGATAGGAGCGGTAGCGAGCCAGGATCTTGTGCCGGCCGGTCGCGAGCCGCGCGATGCGAATCGCGTTCTCATTGGCCTCGGCGCCGCCATTGGTGAAGAAGAAGACCTCGATGTCGCCCGGGCAGATCTGCGCGAGCTTCTGTCCCAGCCTCGCCCGCACCTCGGTGGCCATGAATGGATTCGCATAGGCGAGCGTCGCGGCTTGATCCTGGATCGCCTTGATGACGCGCTCGTCCCCGTGACCGATGTTGACGCACATCAACTGGCTGTTGAAATCGATGAAGCGCTTTCCTTCCGGCGTCCAGAAGTAAATGCCCTTGGACTTGGCGACCGGAATCGGATCGACGTGCGCCTGCGCGGACCATTCATACAGCGAGTGTTGCTTTGACAGCGCCACCATTTCCTGACCGTTCATTTCCCCTCCAAGAGCAAGACGCAACCACGACGACTCGAAGCTGACGGTGCAAGATCACGAAGACAACTTCAGTACGGCCAGCGCCAGTACCTTCGTCGCGCTCAGAATATCGTCAATCGAGCAGGACTCATCCGGCTGATGCGCCAAATCCAACTCGCCAGGGCCATACGCGACACAATGCGGAACGCCCGCAATGCGGGCCACATGCTTGTGATCGTAGGTGCCGGGGCTGGCGACGAGAGCGGCAGGACGGCCGGTGACGAGCGTGATGGCGTTTGTCAAGGCACCGATTACCGGCGCATCTTCGGGTGTCCGCGTCGGCTCGAAAATCAGCCGATCTTCGATCGAGAACTGCACGGTGGGCATCCGTGACTGCGCCTTCGCCACCAGCGCCGCGATCTCCGCGCGCGTGCGCTCGAGGCCTTCCTCGAACAGGAATCGGCGGTCGAACACCGCGCGGCAGCGATCGGCGACGCACGGACTCGGGGTGTCGTCGACCGGCTGGCCGCCGTCGATGCCGTTGATGTTGATGGTGGCGTGGCGCGATCCTTCGGGCACGACGGGCATGTTCGTCACTCGCTCGAAGAGTGCGGGGCCGAGCTCGTCGCGAACCAGGTCGAGAAAGTGCGACATGCCTTCGATCGCGCTGACGCCCAGATACGGCATGCTGCCATGTGCAATCCGGCCCTGCGCCACGACCTCGAACCAATACACGCCGCGATGGCCGACGCACACCCGATCGACGCCGAAGGGCTCCGGAATGATCACCGCCTTGGTGCGTTCACGCGACAGAAACCGGTTCTCCGCGAGCCATGCGACACCGGCGAAACCGCCGCTCTCTTCGTCAACGGTCCCGCTGATCTCGACCGGCGACGCGAGCGTGATGCCGGCCCGCTGGATCGCCTCAACCGCGAACACCGCCGCGGCCAGTCCCGCCTTCATGTCGCACGAGCCGCGGCCATATAAGCGGCTGCCCGCGATTTCGCCGCCGAACGGATCGCGCGTCCAGCCATGGCCGGCAGGCACCACGTCGAAGTGGCCGTTCAGGTGAATCGCCGGAACGTCGCGTGCGCCGGCGCGCCTCCCGATGACGTTGATTCGCGGGTGCTGCGGTGTGTGTTCGACCCTGCCAACGGCCGGCAGCAACTGCACGTCGAGCCCGTGCGCGCGCAACTGATCGCCGATCACATTGGCGCAGGTCTCGTATTCGTCGCCTGGCGGGTTCACCGTCGGGATGCGAATCAGGCGCGAGGCAAAGTCGACGATCTCGTCGGCGGCGCGGTCGACTTCGGCAAGGACCCGATCGATAGGCATGCGCAAGATCCTACCGTGAGTGGCGGCACGAGACGGCCGTCACGTGTCGAGCGCGTGGCGCGGCGCCGCTGTCGCGCAGCGCGCGGTCTACTTCAAAACACCAGCCAACAGCGAAGCGACGCCGGCGCCCCCCGACTTCGTGACGTATTGCGTCAGGACCGGAACAGCCTTCGCGACCAGTTCTGGCTTCAGTCCGAGTTTCTGGAACGCCGCTGCCGCACTGGCCATGCCGCCCAGTTTCCCGGCAACGCCGCCACCGGCCGCGGGCGCCGCTTTCAGCAGTCCGTCGATGCCGGGTACGGCGGCGCTCACCTTGCCCCAGTCATCGGCGGGCAGGCCTCTCTTCGCCACGTCGAAGAGCGCGCCCGCAGCACCTTCAGCCTGTTGCGGTGTGGAACCCAGTTCCTTCGCGAGGCTGCCCACCAGTTCGGGGTTCGCAGTCTTCGACACATCCGGCGCCTGCGCGTGCACGCCGGCGATTGCCAGGAACACGCCGACGACGACACTCGAGATCAGCTTGGCCATGAGCCCTCCACGCGCACCCTACCGCCGCTCGAACGGCGATGCCTATTGGACCAAGGCACAATGCCGCAGGCCGCTCCGCCGGGAACGTCCGTGACGACGAGTATCATGTTCGTGACATGTTTCGATTAGACGGCAAGACAGTGGCGGTCATTGGCGCGGGTTCTGGCATCGGTGAAGCGGTAGCAATCGGGGTTGGACAGCAGGGCGGACACGTGATCTGTCTCGACCTTAATGCCGACGGAGCCGCCGCAACAGCTGCCGCAATCACCAACGCAGGCGGATCAGCCTACGCCGGCGGCGTCGACATCATCGAGATCACGTCAGTGCGCGACGCCCTCAGCACATCGCTCAACGGCCGCACGACCCTGGACGGCGTCGTCTGCACACCCGCGATCAATGTGCGCAAGCCGATCTTGAACTATACGGCCGAAGAATTCGAACGCGTCGTCAAGGTGAACCTGCTCGGCAACTTCAATGTGCTGCAAGCGGCCGGGCAATTGATGACCGCGCAGCGATCCGGCAGCATCGTGTTGTTCTCGTCGATTCGATCGATCGTCACGGAACCCGGACAATCGGTCTACTCGATGACCAAGGCCGGCATCGTGCAGCTGGTGCGGACCGCCGCCACCGAGTGGGGTGAGAAAGGCGTACGCGTCAATGCCGTTGGGCCAGGCGTGATCGAAACGCCGCTGACGGCGCCGATCAAGGCCCAGGCCGATTGGTACAAGGCCTACGCCGACAAGACGCCGATGAAGCGATGGGCCAAAGCGGAAGAGATGGCTGGCCCGACGGTTTTCTTGCTGTCCGACGCGGCAAGCTACGTCACCGGCACGATCCTTTTCGCGGATGGCGGCTGGCTGGCGAACGACGGAAGATTTGCGCCGCCGGGAATGTGAGTGGTCACGATCGGTTCATGAAGCCGCTCGTGGCCCGCGCGATGTTCACTGCCCTGCCTGGGCTCGCGTCCGACTCCTTGGCGGACTCGGCACGACCCTGGATTCGCCGGCGGTGAACGGCAACGATCGCAATAACGAGCGCCCTGGCGAAAGCCGCACGGCGCTGGTGCCAACCGGGGGTATCGACATGGTGCACACCTTCAGCGCGCGCGCTTCGCTTCTCGCCGTCGTGCGCTACGTGTATGTCCCCGGGCTGGAGAGCCAGCAATATCTGGGTGTCTGGCCCAATGTCTTGCGTGCGGGCATTGGATTGCGAGTTCGGGTCAACTAGTGGCGCGTCCTACCCTGCTCGGCGTTCCTTACGACGGCAGTTCGTCGTTTCTGCGCGGCGCGGCCGCCGCTCCTCGGTTGATTCGCACCGCACTCCGCTCGCCAGCCGGCAACGCCTTCACCGAGCGCGGCGCCGACTTGACGCTGTTATCCGACGCCGGCGACCTCGACCTCGGCGAAGATCCCGCTACCGCCCGGGCGCAGATCCAGGCGGGTATCCAGCAGGCGCTCGCGAATGGCTTTGCACCCATCGCGCTCGGCGGCGACCATTCGATTACGTATCCGATCCTGCGCGCCATCGCGAAAGAGCAGCGCTCCCTCACCATTCTGCACATCGACGCGCACGGCGATTTGTACGACGAGTTCGAGGGCGACCGCTTTTCGCACGCGTGCCCCTTCGCGCGGATCAGGGAAGAAGGCTTGTGCGAGCGGCTGGTGCAGGTCGGCATCCGCACGCTGACGCCGCATCAACGTGACCAGATCCGGAAATTCAACGTCGACACGATCGAGATGCAGCATTTCGCCGGCGGCGCGCGGCCGTCGGTGTCGGGACCCGTCTACGTATCGCTCGACATCGACGGCATCGATCCCGCCTTTGCTCCAGGGGTGTCGCATCGCGAGCCGGGAGGCTTATCGGTCCGCGACGTGATCGCGATGATTCACGCGCTGGGCGGCCCGGTCGTCGGCGCCGACGTCGTCGAGTTCAATCCCGCGCAGGATCTCGGCGGTGTGACGGCATCGGTGGCCGCGAAGATCACGCGCGAGATTGCCGGAGCGATGCTGCTGCAGCGTTAACGCCGGCGCGCGGTCTCACGACGAGAGACGCCTCACCGCGTGCGCGCCGGCACTCAGAGATACGACAACCACCATTCACGGCGACGTTCCTTGACGCCCGCGAACCAGCGGCACACCGGATACAGCAGCACGACGATCGCAATCCACACGGCATACGCCACCCACAGCGGATATCCGAGATCGGCGGGAAACGCCTTCGCCGGCCCGCCCATCGACGGGACCGGCTGCCACATGAACGCGAACGCCGATGTTCCGTACGTCACCAGAGCCAGAATCACCGCGGCAAGATGGGCCGCGAAGAAATGCAACACGAAATAGAACAACGGCACGCGTCCAAACACGATCAGCGGGTTGGTCCGCGTGAACGAGATCGAATCGAACCGTGACAGCAGGATCAGAGCCGGGCCGAGCGTCATCAACAGGAACGACAGTGAAGGCGGGTACTTCGTGACGTTCAGGAACGACACCAGCGTCATGGCCGGCGATGCCTGCGGCGACCAGCGTGCCGGATCGCCGTAGATGTTCGCGGCCCTCAACGCCACGAAAGCCACCGTCATCGCCACGCCGACGCGCAGGAGATGCTGTCGCCGAGCCTCCGGCGCCGTCGTGAACAGAAGCCCCAGGCAAAAGCCCAGGGCCATCACCGCGAACCACGGAATCAACGAGTACGGCGCGATGAAGATGCGGCCGGCGAACGGAATCGCACCGACCTGGTGCAGCAGGGTCCACACCGGCGCGAAGCTCCCCAGCGACTGCGCGCGAATCGGGTCGAGCGTGTTGTGCAAGACGACCGTGGCAAGACTCACGACCGCCAGCACGTTGATCGGCAGCCAGACCAGCGCGGCCAGGACGATCATGCAGGCGCCGAGCACGTACAGCACCAGCAGGAAGATCGGGTTCGTGGATGCCAGGTTGAAGTTGTAGGCGAACTGCATCAGCGTCAACTCGAGAACGATGAGCCAGAGGCCGCGGGTGACCAGGAACTGCGACAGGCGCCGCTTACCTGCGTGGACTGCGACCCCAGCCGATCTGCTCCGCTGCCAGTAGAAATACGCGCCGAGGCCCGCCGTCAGCATGAACACCGGCGCGCAGAAGTGCGTCACCCATCGGGTCAGGAACAGGATCGGCGTGGTCGTGGCCAGGTCGGTCGGCGAGCCTGACATCGCCCCGCGGTGGATGAAATCGCGGACGTGATCGAGCGCCATCACGATCATCACGGTCCCGCGCAACGCGTCGACTGACGCCAGGCGAGTCTTCATGAGGCGGCGACGCGGTTTCGAAGCACGACCGATTCGGCAATCTGCCGCTCGGAGACGGTCCAATACGTTTGCAGCAGCCGCAACTTCTCTTCGGGATCGACCAGCGTGAAGCCGCGGGCCTGGTAGAAACGAATCGCCCAGGTCGCCGACGTCCACGTGCCGATCAGGATCGGCCGTTCGGTCAGCGAAACCAGATGAGCGAGCAGCCGTCCGCCGCTGCCCTTCCCCTGCGCCGCGGTGCGCGTATAGGCGTGCCGAATCAGCGCCACATCCTTGACGTCCTGGATGCCCATGACGGCGCGCAATTCATCGCCGTCGAACTCACCCCAGAACCGCACGCCGCCGGCGATCTCGTTGCGCAGTTCCTCTCGCGGCATGTACGGCTCGTGCCAGCAGTCGTCGGGAATCTGGCCGCGGTATGCCTGGGCCCCGTCGTTGATCACCGCGAACATCGCGTCGAAATCCTGGTGGCTGCACAGTCGAATCATGGCCGCCATTATCGCAACGGCGGCTAGAATTCCGACGTGAAGCTTCGTGAAGAAATCCTGAATGTTGCGGAATCCCCCATGGTCAAGATCGCAACGATCGCGGAAGCCATGCCGGGATCACTGAAGCTCTGTTACGGCGAGTCGGACATGACCACGCCGGGATTCATCTGCGACGCGGCGACGCGGGCGATGGCCGAAGGCCACACCTTCTACACCCATACCGCCGGCTACCGGGAGTTGCGCGAGGCCATCGCCGAGAAGGTGTTCGAGCTCCACCAGGTTCGCTACGACGTGCCGGAGATCATGGCGACCGTGGGCGGGACGCTGGCGATTTATGCGGCGATGCGCGCGTTCCTGGGCCGGGGAGACAACGTCGTCATCGTATCGCCGGCCTACGCGATCTATTCGAACGTCGCGATCATGTCCGGTGCCGAACCGCGGCCGGTGGCGCTGTCGATGCGCGACCATCAGTTCGCACTGGACCTCGAACGCATCCGCACCGCCATCGACGCCAACACGCGGATGCTCATCGTCAACAGTCCGTCGAATCCGACCGGCTGGGTCATCAGCGAGGACGAACAACGGGCGCTCGCGGAATTGGCCGAGCTGCACGACCTCGTCATCCTCGCGGATGAGGTGTACGAACGGCTGGTCCATGAGAGTGTCGACGAACCTAAAGGTTCGTCGCTACAGGTTCCGCCGCTTCAGGTGGCGCCGCCCGTCGCCCCTTCGTTCGCGCGAGTCGTCGCGAATCGCGATCGCTTGATAGTGGTGAACAGCTTCTCGAAAACCTACAACATGACCGGCTGGCGACTGGGTTGGGCGCAAGGCAGCCCACGCACCATCAAGGCGATGTACAAGGCGGTGGAGTTCGTGACGTCGAATCCGGCGGCGATGGTGCAGCAGGCCGGCATCGCGGCGCTGCGCCAGGGCGAGTCGTATATCGAAGCCTTGCGGAGGCACTATGCCGAGCGGCGCGACCAGGTGAAGGCCGCTCTCGAAGTGCTGCCGGGCGTCTCGCTGCCGAATCCGCAGGGTGCGTTCTACGCCTTTCCGAAATTCGACGCCGCATCCGACTCCACGGCGTTTACGGCCGCGCTGATTCGCGAGACGGGTCTTGCGCTGGCGCCCGGCGCGGCCTTCGGCCGTGATGGCGAAGGCTACATCCGTGTATGTTTCGCATCCACACAGGCAACAATCGCCGACGCCATGGCTCGCCTGACGCAATTCGTGATGACGAATCGCCGATCGCGCTGAGTAAAGCTGTGGCAAGATCCGGCTCACTGGCCGGCTCCCGCCGCCGGTAACAAGGACAATTCAAATGAAGTGGATGATCCTCGCGATCTGCGCGGAGGTCGGCGTACTCGTGTGCTTGATCTTCGCATTCGACGGCGCGCTGCATTCGCTGTCGAGCGCGCGCCTGACCTGGGATCACGTCGCGGTGTCGGCGGTGTACGCCGCGGCGCGCGTGTACTTCTCTCGCCGGCGGGTCTCGCGAGCTGCCCCGGTTTCCGCGATTCTTCGCAGGACGGCCTAGCTCCGCTCGCTCAAAGGTCGTGCGCGTGGCGCCCGTCAGGACGCCACGCGCTCACCCGGTCCTACTTGGCCATCTTCCTCGCGTATTCGAGTTCTGGACGCTCCGTTCCGGCGTCCTTGCACATGTCGGCCAGCTGCTTGTAGAGCGTCTTCGCCTTCGCCGTCTGCTTGGTCGCTTCGGCGGACTTGGCGGCACCGTAGATCGCAAGGAAGCGATTCGGTTCCTTCTTCATCACCGCCTCGAACTCCACCAGCGCTTCTTTCGGCTGTCCGTTCTCGAGCAGCATGTAGCCGAGCATCTCGCGAGCCGGCGCGATCGGTCCGGGCGTCACGGCGGCCTTGTCCGTGAGATCTTCCATGTCGGCGGTTTCACGCATTTGCGCGATCGCCGGCGCCTTGCGGTTCTGCGCGAACATCTGCCACGCGTCCGCGCCGCGGCGCTGAATGTCGACCTGGCTCGCCCAGTACTCGTCCTTCATCTCCATCTCGCGATCGCGGAGGGCGGCGAGCTTGGCAATGTCTGCGGTCGCGGCTTCCGGCTTGCCGGCGCGAGACGCGCCGATCGCGCGCACGAAGTAGGTGATCGCTTCGGTATACGGCGTGCCTGGAGCCGCGTTCGGCTGGAGCGCCATCGCCTCAGCCCACTGCTGCCGCTCCATGGCGTAGCGCGCGGGAATGGCAGCCAGCGCAAAGGTGTTCGGGCCGGCGCCGGCTGCGCCCTGCGTGCCGGTCGCCATCGCCGCCAGCCGCGTCGCTTGGCCGACATTCTCCTTGGCCTGCGTATCCATACCCATCTGCAAGTAGGCGTAGGTCATGTAGTCGCGGGCATGCATCGCCTCGCCGATGCCGTTGGTCTTCTCCGCCTCGGTCGCCGACCGTGTGTTGGTGGTGACGGACTCTTTCCAGAACCCCACGCGGGTGAAGGTGTGGGACGGCATGTGGAGCGCGTGCGGCACGACCGGCGCGATGTCCGCGTAGGCTCGCGCGGCCGGCAGCGCCTTCGGCGCCAGAGCCGGCACGTCGTAGGCGTGAATGATGTAGTGCGCCAGGCCGGGGTGATTCGGGTTCTGCTTGTACAGCGGCTCGAGCATTTCCGCCGCCTGCAGCTGACGCGAATAGGTCTTGTCGGTCGGTGAGGCTGCTTGCGCGACCGAGAGCGCCCAGAAGATCCGCGCTTCCATGTCGGCCTTGTTGGCGACCGACGTGCGGCCCATGGCCTTTTCGTAGTCCAGCACGCGCTGGCGCTGCGTGGTCACGTCGTTGCTCGAAAACAGGATCGCCACCGCATCCAGATAGCCCTTTTCGCGCGTGGTCGGCGACCCAGTGGACAGTCCTTTGTCGATCGCGGCTTTGCCTACCGCGATGGTCTGCGGCGTGCGCTGTCCGGCGAACGGGTTGCCCCAGTGCGTCAACGCGATGCCCCAGTACGACATCGCGCAATTGGGGTCGTCCTTGAGGACCGACTCGAAGATGGCGCGCGATTCGGCGAACCAGAACGAGTGCAGGAGCGCGACGGCCTCGTTGAACTTGGCCTTCGTCGCCGGCGCGCAGGACGTTTCGAAATTGACGGTGCCGATATCCTTCGGCGCCATGCCGGCGTGTTGATGCTGTTCCCCTTGAGCCCACGCCGCCACCGGCGCGAGCACGATACACAAGCACAAGGCCGCGATTCTTTTCATAGCTGTCTCCTCATCACTTTCCAAATGACAATCGATCAAGGCCGATGCGCCCGTTGCTGATGACCAGCAACGGGTCGAGCAGCACGCGAATGTTGTCCAGGGGGTTACCATCGACGATCAGCAGGTCGGCTTCGTAGCCGGCTTCGACCGCGCCCGTCTGCTTGTCGATGCGCAAGAGCTCCGCATTGACGATGGTGGCGGCCTGGACCGCTTGCAGCGGCGACAGGCCCGCCGCCACGAGTTCTCCCGCCTCCCTGGATACTCTCGCCACACTGTTGGGACCGTAACCGGTGTCCGACCCGGCGACAATCTTGACGCCGTATTTGAGCGCCTTCGCGATCGCCGCCTTGAGGATTGGACGCATCATCTCGCCGCGCCGCTTCAAACCGGCATTGTCGTAGTCGCCGCCGGCCTCCGAAAGATCGTTGACGATATCGGCGGTGGGATCGAAGAAGGTGCCCTGCTTCGCCATCAACTGCAGCGTCTCATCTGTGAGGTAGGTGCCGTGCTCGATGCTGCGAACGCCCGCGCGCACCGCCGCGTCCGCACCCTCGGCGCCGTGCGCGTGCGCCATCACGGGAATGTTCTTCGTCGCCGCCTCAGTGACGAGGATGCGCAGTTCCTCCTGCGAGTAGACCTGCTTGCGGGGATCGGTGTCCGGCGTGCCGGCGCGCTCGGTGGCGAGCACCTTGATCCAGTCGACGCCCTTCGTCAGGTTGGCGCGGACGGCGCGGCGAATCGCGTCGCCGTTGCTCATGCCGCTGCCCAGAAGGTCACCAAGCTCGGGAAAGTCGATGAACATCTCGGGCGCGACGGACGGCCGCACGTGATAACCGGCGGCGAGCACGTCCGGTCCGGTGACAAAGCCCTTCTTGACGAGATCGCGCATGCCGACGTCCACGAAATTCGACACACCCGCGCTCCGGACCGTTGTCACGCCGCTCTCGAGCGCGGCGCGCAGTTGCGGCAGCGACGTGATGTGCACGTGCGCATCGATCAATCCCGGTAAGACAAAGCGTCCGTGGAGATCGAACACGCGCGTGCCGGCTGCGGGAGCGCCTGGACCGATCGATTCGATGCGACCGCCACGCAGGGTCACCGTCTGGTCCCGCTGGACTGTTCCCGTGCGGACGTTAAGAACGGCGGCGTTGGTCAGCGCGAGCGGATCCTGGGGAGCAGGGCCGCGCTGCGCCGCGGCAGACCCGAACCAGGCGGCCGCTAAGCATAACGAAAACAGAACGCGACGCATCGCGCCGAGAATATACGAGTTCACGTGGATCGGCCCAATTCCGACTATTTTTATCGGCATTGACCGTTCAGCTGCGCCTGCTGCCCAATCACCCGCGGTTCCGGCCCGCTCCCCGACTTCTGTGCAAGAACGTCAATAATCTCCGTAAAATACCGCCAGACAAGTACTTAGAAGGAGAGCGTCACACATGCACGCGCCAATCAAATACGCCGAGAAGGGCCTGTCCATCGCCGCCAATGGCATCTGGCAGGTGTTCTCGCAGCTGAACAAGATCAGTCCGAACCCGTCGATGACGCCCAAGTGGTCGGACAAGCCGCTGTTGAAATCGCACGAGAAGACGAAGCCACCACTGGGTTGGCCGCGCCAGACCGATTCGCTGTGCCCGACCTGCGTGCGCGAAGCGCGCCAGGCGATCCTCGATGGCACGCGGCCGCTCGAGACGCTGCTCAACGAGAAGGTCGGCGAAATCAAGGCGACCATCACCGAAAAGGACGGCAAGATCGTCATGGTCAAGGACTGCCCGCTTCACGGGCACTTCGAAGACACGATGGCGATCGACACGGCCTTCTTCAAGCACCTCGAAGAGGTGTTCCCGGGCCGGGACATCCGCGCGCACAACGACGAGAAGCTCCACAACCACGGCAGCAGCACGATCAAGCACGGCCGCGGCTCGGTGCTCACGGTCGACCTCACCAACCGCTGCAACATGATGTGCGACCCGTGCTTCATGGACGCGAACCAGGTGGGTTTCGTCCACGAGCTCACGTGGGACGACATCAAGACGGTGCTGGACAACGCCATCACCATCAAGCCGAAGCGCCAGATGTCGGTGCAGTTCTCCGGCGGTGAGCCGACGCTGTCGCCGTACTTCCTCGACGCGGTCCGCTACGCGCGCAAGGTCGGCTACAACTCGGTACAGGCCGCGACCAACGGCATCGAGTTCGCCAAGAGTCTGGATTTCGCCAAGGCGGCCGCAGATGCGGGCCTTCGCTACGCCTACCTGCAGTTCGACGGCATCGGTAACGCGGCCAACTCGCACCGCCGCGTCGGCAACCTGTTCGACGTCAAGCTGCGCGCGATCGAAAACCTGCACACCGCCGGCGTCGACATCGTCCCGGTCATCACCATCGTCAACGGCGTCAACAACGAACAGGTTGGCCGCGTCGTCGAGTTCGCGCTCGACAACCCGAAGAAGATCAACTTCCTGTCGTTCCAGCCGGTCAGCTTTACCGGCCGCGATGAAGAAGTGACGCCGGAACGCCGTGCGGCGCAGCGCTACACGCTGTCGCACCTGGCGCATGACGTGAAGAACCAGACGGGTCTCGGCGAGCCGGTTCGCGACTGGTTCCCGATCTCGTTCATGGGCACGTTCACCGACTGGGCCGACGTCGCCAAGGGCCCGGATCAGGAGTGGGGCAACCTGACCTGCGGCTGCCACCCGAATTGCGGCATCGGCATGGCCGTGATGATCGACAAGGAAACCAAGGAAGCGGTTCCGTTCACGGCTTTTGTGAATGCGGAACAGCTGGCCAGGGACGTGGCGCAGGTCACCGACGCCGCGCGCGGCCGGTTCCTGACGGTGACCGGCATGGCGCTGGCGCTGGCGCGCAATTACGATTCGTTCAAGTCGCCGACCCACTTCAAGCTGAGCGACCTGTTGAAGAAGTTCGACAAGACCTTCGGCGCGACCGGGCGCGACTACGGCAAGGTCACCGGCGATCGCACCAAGGCCGACATCGACAAGCGGCGCGCCGATCGCTGGAACTTCCTGTTCATTGCCGGCATGTGGTTCCAGGATCTCTTCAACTACGACTTCCGCCGCACCGAGATGTGCATCATTCCGTATGCGACGCAGATGGGTGAAATCTCCTTCTGCGCCTACAACACGGGCATCGGCTGGCGGAACATCATCGAGAAGATGCACATGACCGCTACGCTCACCAAGTGGTACGAGGAGCACGGGCGTCATGAAATCTTCGCCGGCAACAAGGCCGTGCCGTTGTCGTCAACGCAGCACTCGCTGAAGCTGAATGCCGAAGCGGTAGCCGCCGGCGCGCAGACCGACCTCGATCTCCTGGGCATCGCCAAGAACTCGCGCGAAGAAAAGATCGCCGCGCGCAAGAAGAAGGACATGACCCCGGAAGAGTTGCGCCATCACGCAGAGATGGAAGCGCTCTATCGCAAGGAAGTACTCAAGGAGCAGCCGGGCGCGCCGATCCTCCAGATCCAGGGTTTGAAGAAGGCGAACAAGCAGGATCAGGTAACGCACTAAGCCGACGCAGGTTCCCCACGAGGGTTCTACACGGGGGTTCTACACGGGGGTTCTACACGAAAGTTCTAGGGCCGGTGCCGAAGGGTGCCGGCCCTTTGTGTGTACGGAAGGTCCAAACATTCGAACCCACCGCCTGGAACCGACGTGCGGAACGATCGTGCAGAACGATCGTGGAGAACGATCGTGCAGAACGATCGTGGAGAA
>JADMIO010833465.1_pt1 | contig 58992 bp, 49 predicted proteins | sample 8958161 | NCBI WGS metagenome assembly JADMIO01 (sample SAMN16585339, study PRJNA669376) | soil metagenome | isolation source: Crop rotation soil | place: USA: Cullars Rotation, Alabama | collected 2011 | reverse complement strand
CGCGACAACTTGTCCACGTGGAATTCTAAGCTTAGGATCCCAATGTGCTGGAAAGATGAGGACGCCGAGGACGAATAGCGCCTGCGTGGACGTCCCCCGTTCCGTCGCCAGTTGTTGAGGAGTCCTCTGTGTCCGAAGTCCGCGACTATTACGAGACGCTGGGGGTGTCGCGAGACGCCTCCGCCGATGAAATCCGGAAAGCGTACCGGCGGATGGCGCGCGAGCACCATCCGGACCTCCATCGGGACGACCCGCACGCGGCAGACCGCTTCAAGCTGATCAACCAGGCGTACGAGGTCCTCTCCGACGACGAGAAGCGGTCCCGCTACGACCGCTTCGGCGCGGCAGGCGTGGACGGCAACGGAGCCGGGGGCGCGGGAGCCGGGGGCTTCGGGCCGTTCGGGGACATCTTCGACGTTTTCTTTGGCGCAGGGGGGCGCTCCCAGGCAGATGTCGGCCCAGAGCGGGGCTCGGACCTGCGGTATGATCTGGAGCTGACGCTGGAGGAAGTCCTCCACGGCGCCAGCAAAACCCTGACCATCCCCCGGATGGAGCATTGCTCCGAGTGCGGCGGCAACGGCGCGAAGCCGGGCACCCGCCCGCAGCCGTGTGTTACCTGCGCGGGAGCGGGCTACGTCCGTACCAGCCGTCAGACGATGCTCGGCGTCTTCAGCCAGATGTCCGAGTGCTACCGCTGCCACGGTCGCGGCGTGATCGTCACGGACCCGTGCCCGCGCTGTCGGGGGAAAGGCCAGGAGCGCCGCACCCGCGAGTTAACCCTGGAGATCCCGCCCGGCGTGGACGAGCGGACCCGCATCCGCCGTACCGGGGAAGGCGAGGCTGGTCCGTACGGCGGGCCTCCCGGCGATCTCTACATCTTCATCGGTGTCCGCAACCATCCGAAGTTCACGCGCCTGGGGCGGGACGTAGCATCCACCATTGAGGTCACTTTCGCGCGGGCGGCGCTGGGCGGACAGGTGGAGGTGCCGACGCTGGAAGGCGTCGAGACGCTGACGATCCCGGAGGGAACGCAGTCCGGCGACGAGTTCCGCCTGCGGGGCAAGGGGCTGCCGGAGCTGAACCGCCCCACGCTGCGCGGAGACCAGCTGGTGACGGTCTGCGTCCGCACCCCTACCAGCCTGAACGACCGCCAGCGAGCCGCTCTCCGGGAACTGGCCGAGGCGGGCGGGGAGGACCTGGCGCACATCGAGAAGCCGCGCGAGCAAGAAGGCGGCCTCTTCGAGTGGGTACGCAACCTCTTCACCGGCCACCACGACCGCGAGGAGTAGGCGCTTCCCCCATGCGCTGGGCTGAGATCTGTCTGCTCACCACCCCGTCGCTGTCCGAGGCGGTAGCGACGGTGCTAACGGAGGCGGGCTGCTCCGGCGCCGCCATCCACGATCCCCACGCCGTCTCCAGCGACCCGTTCGCGGAGTGGGTGGTCCGCGACCAGGACCGGCCGCCGCACCCTGCCCCCCACGAACCTTCCTGCGCCGTCTGCGGCTACGTCCCGGTGGGGGACGACCTGGAACCGTGCCTGGACGCGGTGCGCGCCGGTCTGGACGCTCTCCGGGAGGCGGGTCTGGACGCGCCGGAAGAAATCTCGCTGCGGACGGTGGAGGAAGAGGCCTGGGCGAATGCCTGGAAAGCCTACTTCAAGCCGCTGCGGATCGGGGAGCGGTTCGTGGTAAAGCCCTCCTGGGAACCGTGGGAAGCCGCGCCGGAAGACCGGATCATTGAGCTGGACCCTGGGATGGCGTTCGGCTCCGGCACCCATCCCACCACCGGCCTCTGCCTGCGACTGCTAGAAGGGTGCGTGCAACCCGGAATGCGGGTGCTAGATTGGGGCACGGGCAGCGGCATCCTGGCGGTCGGAACGGCGCTGCTCGGCGCGCGGGAAGTGGTCGCGATTGACCTGGACCCGAATGCCGTCCGCGCCGCCACTGAGAACGCGGAGAGGAATGGCTTTGCGGAGCGCATTCATGTCTCTGCTGCCAGCATCGAAGCCTTGCCGCCGGATGGTCTCTTCGATGTGGTGGTGGCGAACATCGTCGCCGCGCCAATCATCGCGGGCGCGGGCGAAATCCGGCGACGGGTGAAGCCAGGGGGCCGCGTCCTCGTCAGCGGCATCATCGACCAGCGCGAGGCGGAAGTCCGCGCCGCGCTGGAATCGACCGGACTGACGCTGCAAACGGCCCTGGCGGAAGCGGAGTGGCGGGCGCTGTTCCTGGCGGTACCCTAAACCGACAGTCGCGCCTCCGGAAGGGTTTAATGTTCACCTCCGTCTACCGATGTTGGTACCATGGATGCTGAAAGAGTCTCCGCCGCCCTTCCGAAAGGCCCAGACAGATGTCATTGACCATTGAACTGCCTCCTGGGCTGGAACAGCGGCTGCAGCAGGAAGCCGCACAGAAGAGAAAGTCGGCAACGGACTACGCGCTTTCCGCGCTGGAAGCGGAGCGCCGGGAGCAAAACCTGGGCGCGGTGGCGCTAAGGGGTTCGGGGAAGTAATTCGTAAGAAAAGGAGTGTCATTGCGAGGAGCGGAGCGACGTGGCAATCCCCCTGGAGACGGTACTTCCTCTCCCCGTACGGGGCGTGTAGACAGTACGGGGAGAGAGTACGGACATCATCGGGATTGCCACGCTCGTCGTCCCTCCTCGCTCGCAATGACAGCGTTTTTCTGATGTATGACTCCCTTGAACCCCTTAGTGAAGCAATGGCTGGCGGAGCCGCCGAACGAGGAGGACGAACGTAGCCTCGGAAATTGTCTTTCCGGCAAACAACCCGCTCGATGACGATTATGGGGCTTCCACCAGGACATCGCCTCGCTTCCCCTGCACGGCCAGTTGCCCGCACGCCGCCGCGATGTCCTGGCCGCGTTCCATGCGCTGCGTTACGGTGACACCCCGCGCTTCCAGCGCTTCCCGGAAGCGGCGGACGGCGTTACGAGAGGGGGCGTCGAAGTGGGTGAAGCTGTCGGCCGGGTTCCAGGGGATCAGGTTCACATGGCTCACTTTGCCTCGGACCAGTTCCGCTAACTCGGCAGCGTGCGCCTCGCTGTCATTCACCCCCGCCAGCAGCAGGTACTCCAACGTCACCCGGCGACCCGTAGTATCCGCGTAGTGGCGGGCGGCCTCCATCACCGGCTCCAGGCCCCACTTCCGTGACAGCGGGATCAACTCCGCCCGCAGCGGATCATTGGGTGCGTGAAGGGAAAGTGCTAGCGTGACCGGCAGGCCCGTCTCCGCCAGCGCGTGGATGCCCGGCACATGCCCCGCCGTGGAGACGGTGAGATTCCGGTAGGAGAGGCCCACTTCCTCGTGCAGCAGGCGTAGCGCCGCTGTGAGGGCAGGCAGGTTCAGCAGCGGCTCGCCCATGCCCATGACCACTACGTGCGAGAGGCGCGGGAAGCCGGAAGCTTCCGCCGTCTCCCGCGCCGCCAGCACCTGGTCCACCATCTCTCCCGCCGTCAGGTTCCGCGTGAAGCCCATCGTGGCCGTGGCGCAGAAGACGCAGCCGACCGGACACCCTACCTGGCTGGAGATGCAGACGGAGGTGCGGTCTTCGTAGGGCAGCACCACTGTCTCCACCTCGCGCTCATCCGGGAAGCGGAGCAGCAGCTTCGTCGTACCGTCCCCGCTGCGCTGGCTCCCCACGATCTCGCCACGCCCTATCGAAGCGGCCTCCTCCAGGCGCGCACGGAAGGCGGCGGGCAGGTCCGTCATCTCGCTAAACGAGCGGACCCCGCGCCCGTAGATCCACCGGGCAAGCTGCCCCGTCCGATAGGGGGGCTGTCCTAACCCCACCACGAACTCGGCCAGCGCGGCGCGGTCCATACCCAGCAGGGCAGTTTTCTCAGTCGGCGATGCCAGTACCGGCAGCTCCATCGGAATCCTCACAGGGGTGGGAAAGACAGGCGGCAAGCGCCCGCCTGCCACTCCATTATACCGGCCGGCCCACCCGCTTCTCGCTTCGCGGAAAATTGGCGGCAGAAGGAGGGGCGAAGCTTTTGACGCTTGCCCGGAACGGGGGTATCATGGGCTAGATCGGAAGGAGGTGATGACTAATCATGGATGACAGTCGTCGAGGTGACTGTAGGGGGTAATACCCTCACGCAGGTGAACTCCCTAAATCCCAACAGTTCACCGGATGGGGGACTGCGCAAGCAGTCCCCCATTTGCTTGTTCCGGCCACCCAGGTTTTCATTTCTCCCGGCGCTCCAGTCGGCGAGGCACGGCCAGGCGCCGTGGGAGTAGCAAGAATGTCAGAGGACGAAAAGCTCGAAAACGGCGCGCTGAATCCCCAGGGCGGCAACGGTCTCCCGAACGGCAGTGAGGGGGAAGAGGGCGACGAGGACGATTTCGACGAATTCATCGTCGGGATCACCGAAGAAGGGGACGTGAGCATCGAAGGCCCCGGCTGCGACCTGCTCCTCTCCCCGGAGGAAGCGCGGGAGCTGGGCCAGGCGCTCATCGAAACGGCGGACGAAGCGGAAAAGCCTGGAGAGTAAGCAGGCAGGGAGCCGAACGCTCCGCGCGGAACCGAACGGAACTGGATGGAGGGTGTGATGTCCGACCTGATCGGAGAGAGGTGCGAGGCATGCAACCGCGACGCGCCAAAGGTAACGGAGGCGGAGATCGCGGAGCTACAGCCTCACATTCCGCAGTGGGAGCTGACCGAGCAGGACGGCATCCCCCGCCTGGTGCGGCGCTACGAGTTCCCAAACTTCCTGACGGCGCTCCATTTCACCAACCAAGTGGGAGAGCTGGCGGAAGCGGAGGGGCATCACCCCGCGCTGCTGACCGAGTGGGGCAGCGTGACCGTTTCCTGGTGGACCCACAAGATCCGGGGCCTGCACCGGAACGACTTCATCATGGCCGCGAAAACGGATGCCCTGGAGACAGGGCCGCCGACCGAGTAACGCTTCGGCGGCGAGGAGCAGGACAATGGCGTGGCGCTTCGAGGTGGTGGCGGGACCGTTTGGCTTCACTGAAGGCCCTGCCTGGGACGGCGAGCGGCTCCTCTTCGCGGACATTCCCGCGAACCGCATCCTCAGCTTCCATCCGACCACCCGCCAGGTAACGACCGCCTACGAGGACACCCACGAGGGGAACGGCCTCATGTTCGACGCCCAGGGCCGCCTTTATGGCTGCCAGGGCGGCAGCGGCGGGCGACGCATCGTCCGGTACGAGCCGGATGGCAGCGCTACCGTCATCGCGGACCGCTTCGAGGGGAAGCGTCTGAACTCCCCGAACGATCTGGCCTTCGATGCCCAGGGCCGCCTCTGGTTCACCGACCCCCGCTACGGCGACTTCCGGGGCGACATGGAGCTGGACCACGAGTCCGTCTTCCGTCTCGACCCGCAGCCAGGCGGCGACTGGGCGCTCTCCCGCGTTACCTGGGACACCACCCGTCCGAACGGCCTCCTCATCTCGCCGGACGGCGGCACACTCTACGTAGCGCAAAGCGAGTACGGGGTGGACCGGAAGCGAGAACTCCGCGCCTACCCGATCCAGGCAGGTGGAACCGTGGGCGAGTACCGGGTCCTCCACAACTTTTATCCGCACCGGGGCATTGACGGGATGTGCCTGGACACCGAGGGGAACATCGTCGCTACGGCGGGCTGGGAGGAGAGCGGTCCCGGCCCGATGATCTATGTCTTCGCGCCGAACGGCCGCGTGCTGGAGACGCATCCCGTCCCATTCGACCGTCCCACGAACTGCACCTGGGGCGGGGCGAACCTGAGCACGCTCTACGTCACCACCGGCACCGGCCATCTCCTGGCAGTGGAAACCGAGCGGCGCGGTTTTCTGATCTTTCCGTAGGCAGGGAACAGGGATCAGGAGGCGGGTGATGCATCGGGGGCCGGGTCAGGTTAAAACCCGGACCCTATGCGCTACGCGATACGCCTCCGCGCACCTGATGACCGCACTACCTACTGCTGCCCATCGTCCGCGAAGGCGGTCGGCCCTCGGCGCATAGGGTCGTGATTTCGAACCCGACTTGGCTCCTGGCCCACCTCCCGCTACCGCCCGCACCACAATGCCTGCTTGCCCGACCCCTGACCCCTGATCCCTATGCACGCCTTGCTGACCCGCTGGTGGGAGCTGCGACGCAGCCCAAACCCGCGCGTGCGGGTGGGATGGTGGGGCTTGCTGGGGGCGCTGGGGCTGTCGGCAGTCTTTCCCCAGGCGGCCCCGATAGCCTGGCTGGTCGTGTGGATCACGTTCAATGTTCTGCTGGCGGTGGTAGCCGCCGCGTGGGGCATCTTTCGTCCCCGCCGGGTGATCCAGGGCTGCCGCGCCGCCGTGGGCTGGGGTTTGGGGCTGGCCGCGCTGCTGGCGCTCTGGCTGCTCACCTGGATTCAGACGGTCCTGCCGGAGTACGTGGGCGCGGAGTTGACCCCGGCCATCGCGTTCGTGATGGGCGTGGCGGTCGCCGTCCTCTGGTTCCTGGCGCTGCTGCCGGTTGCCCTGCTGGGCGCGGCCATCGGCGCCTTTGCCACCCGGAGCCGCCCGGACGCCGACGTTGGCCCGGTCCGAGGCGCGCGCATCTTCCTGGCAAGCCTGATTGTGGCGTTGAGCCTTCTCGCGGCGGTACCGCAATACCTGGAGCGACTTCAAGCGGCCCTTGCCGTTTCGGCTCCCTCCGTCACGCTGGCGCTGGTACTGCTGACGCGCCGCTCCGAGTGCGATCCGTTGGTGTTGTTGCAGCGCCTGGGCGATTGGCTCTCGCGCCGTCTGATCTGGCGGTCGCGGGAGGAGGCAGCAGGGCAGCGCCGGCGGATCCTCGATTTCCGGGGAGTAGCGTTGGGCCTAGCGGCGGGGGCGCTGGCGGCCCTGATTGGGGCGAGCCCGGTGCTGGCCCCGGTGCGGAACGAGGTGCTGGTCGCCTTCATCCGCCTCCGCAACCAGCCGGTGATTACCTCGACCATGCTCCCCCGAATGGGTCGCCCCGACGAGGCGGCCGCCCGCGCGGCGGCGCAAATCGTGCTGCTCGATCTGGACCCGGACACCCGCCGCCGGATCGCCGCCACCTCCGAGGCCAGGGTACAGGCCGAACTTCTCCGGAAGCTCCGGCGCTGGGGGGCAGAGCGGGTAGTGCTGCTGCTGCCAACCCTGGCTGTCGGGTGGAACCCCATTTCCACCACCCGCGCGGATACCCCGCGCGCCACCTCTGCCTCGGTCGCCCAGACGATGAAGGACCTGCCCCTGCTGGAGCGGGCGCTGCGGGAGACAGGGAACGGAGTGCTGGCCGTGCCCCGTCTCCGCGTCCCAACGCTGTTCACCGTCGAGCAGAAGGCACCGGAACTCTCCCCGGCAGAGGGAAAGGCGATTCAGCGACTGATCCAGGCAGCGGGCGCTGCCGGAGAAGCGGACCTGGACACGATTTCCGCCCGCCTCCCCGCGATCCCCCTGGCCTGGAAACCCCACCGCGACCCGATGGACCGCTTCCGCCTCCCTTCGGTACCACTGCTGCTTGCCTTCCCCAGCCGCATCAATACTCCCGTGATCGGCGCGAGACCGCAGGCAGGCGGCACGCTTCCCGTAGCAGTCCGTCCGGTTTCCACGATGGCTCCGGGGGAGGTACTGGTGGATTTTCGCGCCTCGGAGCCAGGCCGAACGTTTCCCGCTGTCTCCTACTCCACCGTGCTCAGCGGCGCTCCGCTCTTCCCGCCCGCCACAGAGGGCGGGCCTCCCAACGGGGCCGATCCGTTCGTGATCGAGGGACCGCCCGGCACTCCGGGAGAGGAAAAGCCAGTCCCGAATCCGTCGCCGCCAGCCCTTCCTTCCCTTCCGCCAGGGACGCCGCCGGAACGCTTCTTCCGGGGTAAGATCGTCTTCCTCGACTCCCTGCAAGGGGGGTTGCGCCCTACGCCGGTGGGCTCCATGTCCCGCGCGGAGCTGTTAGGCATGGCGACGGTGACCCTGCGGGCAGACCGCCAGATCCGCCGTCCACCCGACTGGCTGAGCCTGCTGGGACTGCTGGGCCTGGGCGCGCTGATGGGGGTTCTTTGCGCTCGTCGCGCGCCGCTCTCCGTGGGGGTGCGCCTGGCGGCGGCGCTGGGCTGCATCCAGGTAGGCGCAGTCGCGTTCTTCCTGGGCGGCTCCGTGTGGGTAGACCCGGTTCCGCTTGGGCTGGCGGTGCTAGGCAGCGCGCTGCTGGTAGGGCAGCTGACTTATCTGCTGGAGCGGAAAGAGCGGGAAGACAATCGGCAACTGCTCCAGCGGTTTGTCGCGCCGCAGGTGGTGGAGGAGCTGCTGGGCCGGGTAGACGAGCTGGGCCTGGGTGGGCAGCGGCAGCGCCTTTGCGTGCTGTTTGCCGACGCGCGGAACTTCTCCGCCTACTCGGAGCAGAATGCGCCAGAAGAGGTGGTGGAGACCATCAACGCCTACATGACCGCCATGACCCAGGCGCTCTTCGCGCACAAAGGGATCCTGGACAAGTATACAGGCGATGGTCTGATGGCGTTCTTCCGGATCACGGACTCCTCCGGCGTGGGTGTGGCGCAGGCGGTTCAGGCCGCCCTGGCGATGCGCGCCGCCGCCGTAGCCGTCTCCGACCATCGTCGCGAGCAGGGCCGTTCCACCTTGCCCATTGGGATCGGCATGCATTATGGCGAGGCGATTGTAGGATTGGTGGGCAACCCGGACCGCTGGGACTACACCGCGCTGGGCGTGACAGTAGTCATCAGCCAGCGCCTCCAGGGCATTGCGGCGGGCGGCGAGGTGGTGGTCAGCGAGGCGCTTTACCGGACGGCGGCGGAACGGGTAGTGGCGGAAGCGGGCGAGCCCGTTCTCGTGAAGGGCCTCGCCGCCCCGGTAACGCCCTACCGTGTGCTATCACTCGCCGCGCCCGGCGTTGCGTCCCCTCTCGGTGCGGAGTAACTGTTGCTCCCGCGATTCGCTCTCTTTTTTAGGAGAAGCCGCCGCAGCGCCTCCGGGTCCGTCTTCGAGGCGTGACGTGGGTCGCGGGGGAGGTAGCGGAACACTCGTAGCTCGTCCATCGGCGCGGGGGCAACGGCTTCTCGCAGCGCAGCTTCTTTCTCCGGGGTCAAACGTCCCGCGGCCGTTTCTACGCACAGCACGGCCCGCTGTTCGGCGGCTCCGGCAGGCATACCCACGTAGGCGGCGTGCGTGATGCCCGGCTGTGACCCCGCCCGCGCCTCCACCGGCAGCGGCCACCAGACCGCCCCCGCTCGCCGCACCCGCTCGCTCACGCGCCCCATCAGGCGCAGTCTTCCCTCCGGGTCGAAATAGGCCGCGTCGCCGGTGCGATGCCAGATGCGCTCGCCATCGCGGATCTTCGTGGCGGCTTCCGCTTCTGCGCTATCCAGGTAGCTGCCCAGCACATGCGCTCCGCTCACCACAATCTCGCCTACTTCCCCCAGTGGCACTTCCCACTCTGCCCAACCCGTGACGCCCAGGCAAATCGGCCCATCGCAAGGTTGTAGAAGCCGCACCGACAGCCCCGGCACAGGACGCCCAGCGCAAAGACCGTCGCCGCCATCCCCAGCCGCCAGCAACTCCTCAACGCCGATGCCCGCAATCGGCTCCGCTTCTGTGCTGCCGTAGACGACGTGAACCACTCCCGTCACCGCCTGCTGAAGACGCCGAGCCAGCGGGGGCAGCACGGGAGCGCCGCCCGTGAAGAGGGCGCGCAGGGGCAGCCGTTCACCTCGCGCCAGCGACCATTCCGCCAGCCGCGCGAAGAAAGCGGGAGAGCCGCTGGCGGTGGTCACTCCCTCCGCGAGGAGTTGGCGGTGGATGGCGGCGGGATTCAGTACCGAGGGGCGGCGCGGGTCCCAGTCCGGCAGCACGGTGGTCACGCCCAGCGCCAGGTTGTTCAGTACGAAGATCGGGAGCGTGGGGAGGTCCACGTCCATCTCTCCAAGCTGGAGGTACTCCGCCAGCGCCGCGTGCTGGGCGCGGAGAAAAGCGTGGGAGCGGGCCGCCGCCTTCGGACGGCCAGTGCTGCCGGTAGTGAAGGTAATCAGCGCCGGGTCGTCGGGCGCGACGAGATGCGGCGGGGTAGGAGTGCTGCCGCCGCGCCAGGGGTCGCCGGGGCGAGCGGTGAAGTGGAATGGGATCTGACGGATCGCGGGGCTGAGCAGCCGCAGAAGCTGCGCCTTAGGGCTGCCGAGGAAGGCACGAGGCTTCGCGGCCCGCACGGCGGCGTCCAATCGGTGACGGTCCGCCCAGGCATCTACGAAGACGGCGGGAGCGCCCAGGTGAAAGCAGGCCAGCAACACCCGGTACAACGCCGCCGACATCGGCACGAAAACCAGGACCCGGTCGCCCGGCCCCATCCCGGCAGCACGCAACTCCGCCGCCAGGGCCACCACACCGCGCTCCAGCTCCCCGAAGGTGAGACGGTGGGGACGACCGCGCCGGTATTCGACCAGTGCCGTCCGCTCCGGGTGGCGAGCCGCCCTCTCCCCCAGCAGCGCCGCGACGTTCAGGTTCACGGCGTCCATTCGTAGAGAGCATAGCGGCGGAAGATGCGTCCGCCGTACCGCCGCGAGATCGCCGCCGAGGGGTTCTGCGAGTGCATCAGCGCGTGGATGACCGACCGAAAGCCTCGTTCCCTCGTGCGAGCGTAAGCCTGGTCGGAGAGGGCCGCGCCCAGTCCCAGGGCGCGGGCATCCGGGGCGCTGGCAACACTTTTCAGGACTACGCGGGCCTCGGGGCTGTTCCCCTCCGGGTAGGCCAGCGCGAAGCCGAGGAGCCTCCCGTTCGCATCCTGAGCGAGGCGCACGAACTGCGGGTCGATCCGCGCGAGAAGCGGGCCATAAATCGCCCCGAATTCCTCGCGGGAGATGGGCCGGTAGTATGGGTTCTCCGCGAAGGCGGCGGAAGCAAGAATATAGAGAGCATCTAGCTCCCTTTCTCCATCGGCAGGGTTCAGCGGGCGGAAGCGGATGCCTTCCCGCTCCAGCCGCCGCGCCAGCGCCGCCGCGCCAGGTCGAGGCGAAAGGTCTTCCACAATCCGGCTCTCGTACTCAGCGGCTACACGGAAGTCGGCGGCGAGGAAGTATTCCGGGTACTCAGGTCGGTTCGTCGGCTCGCCGGGGAAAGGCGGCTCGTCGCTGTCTCCGGGCAGCGCCAGGCGGTAGCGGCCCCAGGTGCTGCCGTTCATCGGGCCGAGGAGACGGACTGCAGACGGCTCCGGGGCATCAGCGCCACCGTAGCGCAGTAGTCGGACCGCCGCCGCCCGCTCCCGCGCCGCGAACCAGCCGAGGATGCCGGTGGGACCCTCTTTCCCCGCGAAGTTTCTCTCCACCTGGACGGCGGCTCTCGCTGCGGGATGACCATCTAGATACCGCACCTCGCAGACGGCGGAAGGCGGTGGCGGCTCTTCTGGCTCATTCCCATCGGCAAGGGAAGCAAATGCCTCCAGGAACCTGGGGCTTGCCTTCCCCCAGACCGCCAGCTTCCGTGTCAATCCCGGCGGCGCATCCACGTTCTACTCTCCATCCAGATGCGCCGCCTTCTTCCCACGGCTACCGCTCTTTCGGATTCGGCTCGTTGGCCGGTTCCACCTTCACCGCCACGGCTGCCCCTTCGCCGATGAGGACCGAGGCAGAGGCGTTATCCCAGCGGACCGGCGTGCCCAGCAATTCGCTAGCGGCGCGGATCGGAATGTAGACCAGGCGGCCCATCTGCACGGGCGGCGCGTCCAGCGTTCGGCGATCAATCACCTTCGCCCGCTCGCCGGGGGCGGGCATCTCCAGCGACTGCGCTTCCAGGTCTCCCACCGCAAAGCGGACGCCAGTGCCGTCCGTCTTCCATGCGTACACCGCCCGCTCGCGCTGGTTCCACACCACCTGCGTCCCCAGCGAGGTAAAGAGCGCCCGCATCGGCAGCACGGTCCGCGCAACCGCCTTCAGCATCAGCGCGTCTTCCGGCAGCTTCACGCCGTTCACCAGCACCGGCACGGGCTGCACGGCGGTGGAAAACCCTCCTTGACGCGGGCGTGCCAGGACACTTCCCGCGCTTGCCGCCAGGGTTACGCCCAGCAGCAGCGCCACACAGTTCTGATAATTGTTCATCAGTCCCTCCCCAGGCAGTCGCAGCCCGACAATCAGGCGCGAGAACCTGTCCCCGATCCGGCCTTACCCGGATTGGTCAGGGAGCAAACTTGAGGTAGGTTCCGGGGGAGCGGGGACGCGACGAGAAACGGGGAACCGCCAGAGCAGGACCGGCGGCGCGGCAGCCGGATCGCGGGCGTTCAGACGACCTCGCAGCCAGCCTTCTGTTGCCCAGAGCAGCGCCAGCGGAGGTATGGCTGCCAGCAATCCCCACGCTCCTCCCACCAGCGCCGCCATGTTCAGCCCCAGGTAGAGGGCGGCAGCCATGCCCGCATCCAGACGCCGCCAGCGCCAGGCGACGAGCAGCAGCAGCGCCGCCAACAACGGCTGCGCGGCCAGGCGTACCGTCAGCCGGGCTGCCGGGTGGGGGACGAGGAAGGAAAGCAGCGCCCCTGCCGCCAGGGGAATCGCCAGGTTGTCCAGACCCCACCCGCACAACAACTCCACCGCCACAAGCGGGAGGGCCACCAGCGCCGCCAGCGCCAGGCAGTTCCCCCACGGCAGCGGTGTCAGCGCCTTCAGCGAAACTGCCAGGGTAACGAAGGCTGTGAGGCCGAAGAGGGCAGAGCCTTCCACGCTGCGAGCCGTTGCCGAGTCGGCGTATCGTTGCCTGCCCACCGTGCCGCCCAATAACGCCGCGGCTGTATCCGCCAGGGTCAGGACCAGGATGCCGCATGGGTAGTAGACCCACCGCCAGGAGGGGACGGAGAACGCCAGGCAGACCGCGGCGATGAAGGCGAAGTCGCCGAGGGAGGCACGGCGGGCGGCGTGCAGACCGGGCAGCCACCCGCCCCGCCGCGCCGCCAGCAGGAACAGCGCGAACCCGATTCCCAGAAGCCAAACTGTAACCGCGTGCGCGAAAAGCCAGGGGAATGTGGTGGCCGCTAGCCCGGTCGCTACATGAACCGCCTTCCTGCTTGCTTCCGGACGCGCCCCGCGCCAGCGCAGCCCTTCCGCCACCGCGAACGCCGCGAGACAGCCCACTGCCATTCCCAGCGCGCGCGTCGTCTCCCCGGCGAAAGTGCCGAACGGCGGGAGGAAGCTCAAGAAGCTCATTGGTTGGCTCCGGGAAGGATCTCGTCCACGTGCAGCGTCTCGTAGAGGCCGAGCCGGTCGCGGGCGTGGAGCGCGGCAGCTAACTCCGGCAGCGGGCGGGCGCAATCCGACAGCGCGACAGGGCGGCTCCGGGGAACCAGCAAGTTCCAATAGACGAAACGCGCGCCGGGCCTTGCCCGTTTCGCCAGGGAAGCATACCAGCGTGTGGTTTCTTCCGGCGCGGCATACTCGAAGATGTTCGAGAGGTTGAAGCCGTCGAACGGCCCGGCCAGGGCTTCTGGCCCCGCCTCATCCGCCCGACCCTGAACGAGGCGTAGACGGTCCAGCCGCTCCCGGATCGTCGGCAGGTACTCTGGGCGCAGGAAACGCGGGCGGGCATGGGGCCGGTACCTGCCGGTGAGCATCCGCGCCACGTAGGGGCTGCCCACCGATCCCGGCCCCGCAAGGATTTGACGGGCGCGCTCCAGCAGCCGCGCAGCCACATCTCCCCGCGCGTGCGCCAGGAAAGCAGGGTCGCGACCCAGGCGGCCTTGCGCCGCCCGGCTGAAGAAGAGGCGGAACAGCAGCCGCCAGCGCGGAGTATCCCACCGTTCCGCATAGAAGCGGGCGCGCTCCTCCGGGTCTTCCAGCGCCGCCAGCCGCGTCACGGTGGCGCGGGAGTGGATCAGCGGCAGCACGCGGCGGCGGAACAGTTCCTGGTATCGCTCGAACTTGCCCGCGTGGAGGATGCCCCGCGCCACATCGCGGGGGCGAGCGTCCCAGAAGGCACGTGTTGCCGGTGAGAGGACGTCTCGCAGGCGGGCGTAGGTGGCGAGGCGGTCACTCGCCGAGTCCGCCCCCAGGAAGGCGGGGAAGGCATAGTCGTCCAGGTGGCGCAGCGCCACAATCCGCAGTTCCAGGCAGGCCAGTTGGGGTTGGCTGACATCCACCGCTACTACTTCTGCCGGGTCCAGGGTCAGCAACGCCAGGGCGTTGTCCCCGGCGGAGGCGATGGAGAAGAGACGCCCGCCGCGCGCTACCGGCGCCAGCGCCTCGCAGAGGACATCGGCGTCCTCCCACACGCTCGCGTAGCGGACGAAGTCGAAGCGGGTCTTCGCCAACGGCTTCGAGGGCACCTCAGCCGCCCTCACCACCCACACGACGGATCACGCCGGTCGCGCCATCCATCTCCACCCGGTCGCCATCCCGCAGCGTCTCCAGCAGCCCCGCGACCCCCACCACGCATGGCAGCCCGGTCTCCCGCGCCACGATGGCGGAGTGGCTGAGGAGGCTGCCTCGCTGCACCAGCAGACCTCGCGCCAGCGGGAAGAGGAGCGTCCAGCCCGGATCAGTGCGCTCCGCTACCAGGATGTGCCCGCGCAGGTCGCCAGACGCATTCGGGTCGCGGACTACCCGCACGGGAGCAGTGACACGACCGGGACAGCAGCCCACACCACGTAGCTCTCCCTCTCTAGCCGGGGGCGGAGCAGCGGGGGTTGCCAGAGGTCCCTCCCCAGGAAGGCCGAACGTCTCGAAGCGATCCGGGGGCGCAGCTTCTCGCTCGTATCGCGCGAACTCCGCCTGGCGCAGCGCAACCAGGCCGCGCAGGTCTAGCGAGACGGCAGTGCCTTCCACCACGCCGAACACCTCGTCGCGCGTCAGGTAGAACACCTCGCGGGGCGAGTCCAGATGTCCTGCCTGCGTCAGCGCCCCACCCAGCGCCAGGAAGATGCGCCGCACCACCCCGAAGACGCGAGTCCGCTCGAAGCGGAGGTTCTCCCGGTCGCGCACGCGGGCGCGAGTTCCGGCCAGCACCCGCAGAAAGAACGTCCCGCGCAGGCCGGAGAGGGCTACGAAGACCTGCTCCTCCGCCGCACGCCGGATTTCCGCCTCGACCGAGCCACAGTTCTTCGGCGGCGCCTTCAGGTACGCCCGAAGCATCCCCACCAGCGGCGCGGGGTCCTCGGAAAGCGGGATCGTCTCGAGCTTCAGTTCGTTCGCGCAGCGCTCCCCGAAGCGATCCAGGTAGAGGGTCAGATCCCGGTGGATCGTGGCGCAGCCCGGTTCGTGGGGCAGGCGTTGCCAGAGCGCGGCATTGTCCGGCTCGGCGGCAAAGAGGGCCAGCGCGGCGGGAGTCTCCGCTACCTGGCGAGCCAACGCCGCCACCCGGCGCGCCGGTTCTGCCGAGAGCAAGCCACCCTCGCCGCAGAGCAGGTCGTTGATTAGGGAAGGGGAGGCGCGCGGCAGCCACCGCTCCACCAGTCGTCCCAGCATCCCGAAGTAGATCATCGTCAGGAAATCGTTCACCAGCGGCGCGCGCCATTGCCGCAGCAGGTCCCGCTCCAGGCGGGAATACAGCGCCGCCAGCCGGTCCGGGGACCACGCTGTCAGGTCCGCTCGCGCCACCGGGCCCAGCGCCCGGTCTACGGCCGCATGGAAACGGGCAATCTCCGCGGGCAGGCGGCGGTGTTCCCGCGCCAGCCGCCCGATCATCCGTACCAGCCGCAGGGTATCGTGGACCCGTCCCGCCACCGGCGCGGCGTGGGGAGGGTCTTCCAGCTTTTGGCGCACGCCCATCATCCGCTCCATGAAGGCGCGGTTCACGGAGTAGCCGGGCAGCAGGGAGAGGGCGCGATACCAGTTGAGCAGATTGTAGTAGACCCGCCCGCGTACCAGGCCCAGCATGTTGACGAAGACCGGCCGATGCTCGGCTAGCAGCGCCTCCTCCACGCCCATCAGGCGGCAGAACTGGAGGTAGACCTCCTCGTACACGCCTCGCGCGAAGCTGAAAGTGAGCGGCAGGGTGACGCCTGCGTAGCTCTCCACGATGTTGCTGTTGTCCCAGACGCGCCGGTCGCCGTCCGGTTGCTGGTCCCGCAGCGTGGTGATTGGGCGGGCCTGAAGCAGCCAGAGAGGGCGCGCGCCGGAACCGTCCGGCCCGTAGCACCATTCGATGTCCTGTGGGTGACCCAACCGCTCGGAGACCGCCGTCGCCAGAGCCGCCACCTCCAGCGCCTGTTCGTTCGACAGCACCGGCGCATTACCGACGATTCGCTTTTCCCTCAGGATGAGGCGAGGGTAATCCACTCGGTACAGGTCTCCCTCCACGTCGCCGGAAACCAGCCCTTCCCCCAGTCCAGGGGTCGCGCCGATGACCACCACGTCCCGCGCGCCGGTCACCGGGTCGGCGGCAAACGCCACGCCGGAAACTTCCGCATCAATCAACTCTTGCAGCAGGACTGCCATCCCCGTCCGCGATGGCTCCTCCGATGCGTCCGCCCTGGCTGTATAAGCGACGGCATGGGCCTCACCGACTGACGCCCTCACCCGGTAGATCGCGTCCCATAGCGCAGGCTCTTCTCTGGCGGGAACATCCAGCACCGAGAGGAACTGCCCCGCGTAGGAAGCGCGCGCGCCGTCCTCGATCACCGCCGAGGAGCGCACCGCCAGCCGAGACTGATCCAGGCCCGCTTCCGCCAGCGCCGCCCGGAGTTCCGCCTGCACCGCTTCTTTCGGCGCGTCCTGGGCTGCTGTGGTCAGGACCAGCCAGCGCGGAATGACAAAGCCCGCACCTGCCAGTCGCGCCAACCCCAGCGCCTTCCCGCCGATCTGGTGGATGTCCGGTGGATCGACAGCGCCAGGTCTCCAAACAAACGCGCTCATGGGGAGCAGTATAGAGCCACCCAACGAGGAATACAGCCCGTGAATCTCCTCGCTTCTACCTGTCGCAGCCCTCTTCTTGATCCGACGGGGTCCCTCCACGCCCGCGAGCAAGCCGCAACAAAAGGGTCGCGGCAGAGGCAGCCAAGCGTGTAGACTAGGGCAAATTGGCGGCGGGCGGGCGGCAAATAGGGCCGGATGAGGCAGCGTCGCGGGGAAGAAGCATGAAGAAGATCGTACTGGCCTACAGCGGCGGGTTGGACACCAGCGTCATCCTGCCCTGGCTGAAGGACCGCTACCCAGGCGTGAAGCTAGTGGCGTTTGCGGCGGAGCTGGGGCAGGGCGACGAACTGAAGAACATTGAGGAGAAAGCCCGCCGCAGCGGCGCGGATGAGGTGGTGGTCCGCGACCTGCGCCGCGAGTTCGCCGAGGAATATTGCTTCCCGATGCTCCGCGCCCATGCCACCTATGAGGAAGATTACCTGCTCGGCACCAGCATTGCCCGCCCGATCATCGCGAAACACCAGGTGCAGGTGGCGCACGAGACCGGCGCGGATGCCGTAGGCCACGGCGCAACCGGCAAGGGCAACGATCAGGTCCGCTTCGAGTTGACCTACATGGCGCTGGACCCTACCCTCCAGATCATCGCGCCGTGGAAGGACCCGACCTTCGAGCTAACCGACCGGGAAACCGCGCTGGATTACGCCCGCGAAAAGGGCGTTCCGGTGGAGCAGAGCCGGGCGAAGATCTACAGCCGGGACCGGAACCTCTGGCACATCAGCCATGAGGGGGCGGACCTGGAAGACCCGGCGAACGAGCCGCAGGATGGGCTATGGACGATGTCGGTGCCGGTGAGCCAGGCCCCGGACGAGCCGGAGTATCTCGAGGTGGCCTTCGAGAAGGGGAACCCCGTATCCATCAACGGGGAGCGCCTACCTGGTGACGCGCTGATTGCGGCCCTGAACGAGCGGGGCGGTCGGCATGCGGTGGGGCAGACGCAACTGGTGGAGAACCGACTGGTGGGGATGAAAAGTCGGGGCGCATACGAGACACCGGGCGGCAGCATCCTCTACGAGGCGCACAAGTCGCTGGAGCACCTGTGCCTGGAGCGGGACACTTACCATTTCAAGCAGCAGGTGGCGCTGCGCTACGCGGAATTGACCTATTACGGCCAGTGGTTCCACCCGCTGCGGGAGGCGATCCAGGCGCTGGTGGACCACACCCAGCAGGTGGTGAATGGCGTGGTGAAGGTGAAGCTGTTCAAGGGGCAGGTGACCACGGCCTCCGTCCACAGCGACACCAGCCTGTACGATCCGCAGCTTGCCAGCTTCGCCATGTCCGGCTACGACGTGACGGCGGCGCGTGGCTTCATCGACCTGTTCGGCCTGCCGATGAAGGTGAACCGCCTGCTGCGACAGCAGGGGGAAGGATAACTGCACCGGATGCGCGGCTCCGGGTGGAGAGCATCGCCTGGAGCTGCGCTCTCAAGCCGCCGCGAGCAACTCGCGCCAACAGTGACTTGTGGACTCAGAATTGAGGGTCGAACTCAGGCTCGTCGTTCGCCAGCAATTCAACCAGATTCCGCGCTCCATGCACGACCCGCACCACTTCGAGTACTCCGTTCCACTCCCGATACAGAATTAGATGGTTCGGGAAGCCAGTCACACTCCAGCGCCGCAGCCCCACAATGGTTGAACTCGGATGCATGAGTTGGGCGCCTTTTCCGGGCATTTCCGCGAGTCCGGCAACGGCGGCATCGACAGCCTGGAGAAATCGTTCGGCTGTCGCAGGCCGCTCCAGGGCGAGGTGCGCGTGTTGCTCAACCAGATCCGCTCTTGCGCCCCGCGAGTAGGAGAGCCGGAGCGCCACTACGTCCCCTCGGTTCCGTGCTGCAATTCTCTTTGCCGTCGTCTCGATTCAGCACGGATTCCATCCCAGAACTCAGGAGTGGGATCGAGGCCCTCCCCGCGCTCCAGGCTCTCAATCGCAGGCAGCACTTCTCGCTCCAGGAACGCCACTGCTTCCTTTCGGCGCTCTGCGCGTTCTTTGCGAATGAGTTCCCGAATGAACTCGCTAGTGGTGCCGTAATCCCCTTCGCTCACACGCTCTTCGACATAACGTAGAAGGGTGTCCGGGAGGGAGATATTCATCGTTTCAATCGCCATACCTTATCGTGCCGCCGATGGCCTGATACGTCAACTTCTTTCGGTTCTGCGTTCAGGCTCACCGTCGCGCTGATTGCCCCAGCACCTGTACCTGCACGGAAGTAGTAACGATAGTAGGATTTGCCTGGTTCGGCGCGGGATCGTTGATTTTGCCGGTAGCGCGGACGCGGACCCGCGTGTTCACATATTTGTTCCGGGCATTCACCACGCCGCCCGGCTGCGATTCCCACGCGGCCTGCAGCGCCGCTTCGATCTTCTCCTGGTCCTTCATGTCCTCGAAGTTGAAGAGGGTGAAGTAGCGGTCCAGGCTCCGGTCGCCCTTCGGGTCGGGGTCACGGAGGCCCCAGATGGCGCGGTTCAGCACCGGGCTTTTCGGGAACCAGACCAGCTCGCCTTCCATCGTCCGCTCCTGGTCGTGCAGGTCGTGGATGCGATCCGTCACCACCAGTGGCTCCCGGCCCCGCGAGCGGTCCGGGTCCAGCGCCAGGTGCAGCGGACGGGGCGGCTGCTTCGCAACGGCAAAGCGAAACTCGATCCGGTCTCCCCGGAACAGCTTCCCGACTTCTTCCCGCAGCTCCGCATCCGGCGGCACCTGCACCGGAATGACCTGGCCGCGCCACTCCACCACCAGCATCCCGCCGTCTTCCGCCAGCGCGTGGACCAGCGCCCGCAACTCCCGCCTGCCCCGCAGCGCGCGCCGCAGGTCGGTGGGCGGCGGGTCCTCGCGCGCCGCCGAGATGCCAGGGTCCCATTTCTTCCCCGGCTCCACGCTTTCGGCGAGGAGGTGCGGCTGGGAGCTGGGGTTGCGGATCAGGCGACCCTTTACCAGCACTTCCTGGTGCCGCTCCAGGCCCGCTAGCACCGCTTCTACCTGCGGGTTGGCGGGGGCCAGGGAGAAGTCGAAGCTGTGGAAGAAGTTGCCCGGTTGCCGCCAGGTGAAAACATACGTCCCTAGTTCCTGGTTCGCGCCGTGGACCCGGCCCCGCAGCCCCTCCCTGGCAGCCATCGCGGTCAACTCCTCCAGCGTGGCCTCGTGGTTCGGCTCCTGCGCTGCCGGGGCGGAAGCATCCGACTTGGCGGCAGGCGGCTCAGCGGCAGGGACGGCGCGGAGGCTACACAGCAGCGCCAGTGCCGCAACGCCTGCCGGGAGTGATCGCTTCAGAACCATCCAGGTCTCCTTCTCTCGCCGCATCCCGCTTCATCTCCGTCAGGGCGCGCCTGCCGCCTCCCCGCCGTTTCCATCCACTTCGACAGCCCTCGTCTTCCGGCGGTTTCGACTCTGCGTCGGCTTCCGGCGATGTTCTACCCACTTCAGCACGCCTGTCACGAAAAGACCCAATGGCAGCAGCCCCGCCACCGTGTAGAGCGCCTGCGTTACCCAGCCGCCCGCCGTGCCGTAGTGCAGGGTGCGAATGGCAACGATGACTTTCCCGCTGGGAGCATCGTTCTGCTCCTCCTCCACGCGCAGTACTCTTCCCGAGTACGGGTCCAGGTAAGCGACGGCATTCTGGAACAGGCCGAACCGCCGGATGCAGGTATGGAGCGCCGCTGGCTGGTCCGGCTTCAGCGGGCGGAAGAGATACCGGGGCGTTCCCGCCACCCCTTCCGCGCTGCGGACCGCTTCCAGCAGTCGGTGCGGCGACCCGCTTACCCGCACCTTCGGCGGGGGAAGCTTCTTCGGGCTACCGGTGAGGTGGGAAATCACCTCTCGGATATGGAGCGGGCCGTCCAACGCCATCGCCGCCGCGGTGAGCGTGACGGTCAGCAGTACCGGCCAGAGGTAGATTCCCAGCAGGTTGTGCCAGTCGTAGAGAAGGCGGCTGCGGCTTGCGCCTCGCTGCACCGTCAGACGCGAGCGAAGCTGCCCCCGCGTGCTCGGCCACCAGAGCCACAGCCCGGAAAGCAGCAGACTCACCAGTCCCACGGCTCCCATGCCGCTGAGGAGCGTCCCCCGCGCGGCCAGGAACAGTGAGGTGTGCAGGATCTGCACGAAGCCGCTCACCGTGTGCCGCATCATGATCACGCGACGAACCTGCGCCGTGTAGGGGTCCATCAGCAGCATGTGGACATCGTTCGGGTGGTTCACAAAGTCGCCGTAGACGAAGAGATACGGGGTGCGCGGATCGGTGTCCAGGTAGACGCCCGCCAGGTCTTCGTCGCGCAGGTACGGCAGCGCCCGCCTCGCTTCCGCCACCACCACTTCCAGGGGCGCGCGTTCTCCGACAGGTTGAACGGGAGCCAACTGCCGCGCTTCCCACCGTAGTAATTCCTGCTTCCAGGCCATCACGCTGCCGCTCAGGCCCATCATCAAAAAGAAAATCCCCAGCCCCAGCCCTGCCCAAAGGTGCATCAAAAGGACGCCGCGCCGGAGCCATTGCACGATGGACAGGCGGCCTGCGAGCAAGGGGCGAGTAGCACGGGAAGTCGCGGAGGAGGGCACAGGGTTGGGAGCTTTCCCCGCCGGAAGGTAGGCGGCGCATCCCTCTTCCTTACCACCTTTTCCCGCTGTTTCGCTGCCTGCCAGAAGCAAGTGACGGTAAAGGGACGTTTCGCACCGGCAAGCTGCGGCAAAGCACAGTGGACAGGTACCCGTTTGGCGGCAAACTATGGATGGCGATGAAGCGCGGAGGAGCAGGGCCGGGAGCATCGCGGGAGGAGCCAGGATGGCGAACGTATTAACCGTGGTCTGGTTCGTAATTGCCTACGTAGTGATGAACAGCGCCATGCAGGTTTGGGCGGGCTTGATGCTGCCCGGCCCGGTGGAGCGGGCGCGGGAGCGGGTGGAGCGAAAGCCGGTCGCGTGCTTCTTCTGGGGGGCGCTGATCCTGGCTGTCACCGCCGCCGTCTCACTGAACCTGATCGCGGGCGGGCGACCCGGCCCGGTGCAGCTTCTGGGGTGGATTGTTGCCGGTCCGATGCTGGCAGGCTCTATCGTAGGCGGCGCGGCGTTCTCGCAGCTCCTCGCTGGCCGCATCCAGGCCCGCCAGCGCACCGAGGCACCGATGCTCGCACTAGTCGGCGGCGCGCTCTGCACCACACTGGCAAGCCTCCTCCCGGTGATCGGCTGGTTCGTTTTCATCCCCGTCGTAGGGATGATCTCTATCGGCTCTGGATTCCCCGCGTTGTTCAAACGCCGCCGAGGAGCAGACAGCAGACAGCAGACAGCAGACAGTGGGTCCCCCGCTATCGACCCGAAATGGGCGGGGATCAGTGGGCTGCAAGCAGCAGAGAACGACCAGACCGCAGTGGGCTCCAGTAGTCATCCTTCGGTGACTGTCTGGCAGTAACCGCGGGATGTCGCTGCAGCCGCAACTACAGGAGACCATATGAGCCGAATGCGGTCCTACCGAGATCTGATTGTGTGGCAGCGGGCGATGGACCTGGTGATCGCCGTCTACCAACTTACTCGAGACTGGCCTCGAGAAGAAACCTACGGACTGGTGTCACAAATCCGCCGAGCTGCGGTCTCCATTCCCTCGAACATTGCGGAAGGGTAGGGGAGACAGTCTCCCAAGGAATTTGCAAACCACCTCAGTATTGCCCATGGCTCACTGGTAGAAGTGGAGACCCAACTCCTGATCGCCGAACGGCTGGGGTACTCCAATGGTGACGCTTGCGGCTCAGCCCTGGCGCAAGCCGCCGAAGTAGGACGCCTGATCAACGGTCTTGCCGCCGCTCTCCGCGCCTCTAACGGTGGAACAGAATCGACTGGACGCTAGGAAATCGCTTCTTTACTGTCGATCCCTCTTCAGCAGACAGCCGGGGCTGTTCCCAACTGACTGCTGTCTGCTGACTACTGTCTGCTCCCATGAAAATTACTCGCTCGCAATTCCTGGGCGCGGCAGCCGTCACGGTGGGCGGGCTGTCGCTTTCTGGGTGTTCGGAGATTGCGCGGCGGCTTTCCACCACGGAGCTGCCGGATCACCTGGGGGTAGCGGAGGCGCTGCCGAACGACCCTGCCTGGCGCGTGCTGAACCGCGTGGCCTACGGTCCCCGACCTGGCGACCTGGAGCGCGTGCGGGCGATGGGCGTGGGCGCGTACCTGGAAGAGCAACTTCACCCGGAGCGGATCGAAGAACCCCGCGCCGCCTGGATGCGTCTGCTGCCGCTGGACACCCTGGATATGGACGCCGCCGACGCGGAAGACTGGGAAACCGCCAGCTACCCGGAAGTGGGAAAAGGCCCGGTGGCGGTGGAGCTACAGCAGGCGAGCGTGCTCCGGGCGGTCTACAGCGCCCGGCAGTTGCAGGAGGTAATGGTCGAGTTCTGGAGCGACCACTTCAACGTGAGCCAGTTGAAGGCGGAGTGCTCCTGGCTGAAGACGGTGGATGACCGCCTGATCCGCAAGCACGCGCTGGGCAAGTTCCGCGATCTGGTCTGGGCCTCCGCGCACAGCCCAGCGATGCTGTTCTACCTGGACAACGACAAGAACCGCCGCCGCGACCCCGCCACCGGCTCCGGTGCGAACGAGAACTACGCCCGCGAGCTGCTGGAGTTGCACACCCTGGGCATAGGTGGTGGTTACACCCTCCGCGACGTCCAGGAAGTGGCCCGCTGCCTCTCCGGCTGGACCTACAAGAAGGGCCTCAGCGCCTGGCCCGGTGACTTTATCTTCCGCCCGGAGTACCACGACGATGGCCCGAAGCGGGTCCTGGGCGTGACGATTCCTGCCGGAGGCGGCAAACACGATGGGGAGCAGGTAATTGACCTCCTCTGCCGCCACCCCAGCACCGCGCGCTTCCTTGCCCGCAAGTTGTGCCGTCGCTTCGTAGCGGACAGCGGCCCGGAGCCCCTGATCGAGGAGCTGGCAGGCGTGTTTCAGAAGACGGACGGCGACCTCCGTGCGGTGCTGTCCGCGCTGTTCCGCAGCGAGGAGTTCCTGACAGGCTCCGACGCGAAGTTCAAGCGCCCGTTCGATTTTGCGGTTTCTGCCCTCCGCGCCGTGAACGCGGACACCACCGGCGACGGAGTACTGCCCTACCTGGAGCGGATGGGCCAGCTTCCCTACAAGTGGACGATGCCGGATGGCTACCCGGACCGCACCCCTGCCTGGACCAGCAGCCTGCTAGCGCGCTGGAACTTCGCGGTAGACCTGGCACGGAACCGGGTACCCGGCACGCAGGTTAACGCGGCAGGCCTCTCCCATGCCACCGGCGGCGCCACCCCCCGCGAGGTCTGCGCCGCCCTCTCCCGCCTGGTGCTGGGTACAGAACTCCCGGAACCCAACCTCCGCGAGCTGATCGCGCTGGCCGGTAACCCTACAAAAGCACCCACCGAGGAAGTCACCCGTCAATGGCTGGCACTCCTCCTCGCCGCTCCCGCCTTCCAGTGGCGGTAATGCTCTTTCTGAACCGCAGAGTTACCTATGCCTAGGGGCACCAGGAATGAGTGAAAATCCCACAGTTGGTGGCTATTTTCAGAGCAGACGCAGAAGACGCAGAGAGGGGACCGGAGTTTCTATCCACAGATTGCACAGATTACACAGATTAAGAAAGGATTGACCTGAAGCTTTTGAGGAGGGTTATCTACGTGGCTATGCGCGTAATCCTGAATAAGTCGCACGCCTATTCCCTTTATCTGTGTAATCTGTGCAATCTGTGGATGAACCGTTCCCTACTTCCCTCTCCCGTCTTCTCTGCGTCCTCTGCGTCTGCTCTGAAAATAGCCACCAACTGTGGGATTTTCACTCATTCCTGGTGCCGTCAGGCATAGATAACTCTGCGGTTCAATTCAGGAAATAGATAATGAAAGTTTCGCGCAGGTTTTTGTTTAATCCGGGGGTGGGGGCGCGGGGGGATGTGCTGATTGCCGTGTTCCTGCGCGGGGCGATGGATGGTTTGCATACCGTGCCCCCGCACGCTGATCCGGCGTACCGAAAGCAGCGGCCCACGCTGGCGCTGCCGGAGCCGGGGAAGCCGAACGGCGTGGTGGACCTGGACGGCTTCTTTGGGCTGCACCCGCTGCTCGCGCCCCTACGGGAGTTGTTCGCGGCGCGGCGGCTGGCGATTGTTCACGCTTCCGGCAGCCCGGATACCACCCTCTCCCACTTCGAGGCGATGCAGACGATGGAGCGTGGCGTCTCCGACGGGAACAGCACCGCGACCGGCTGGATCAGTCGCCATCTCGCCTCGCTGGCGAACGGGAACGGCTCGCCGATCCGCGCCATTGCGTTCGGGGACGTGTTGCCGAAGTCCATGCAGGGGAGCCTGGGCGCTTCCGCTGTCCGCTCCCTCTCGGAGTTCCGGCTCTCCGCGCCGCCGGAGTGGGGGGCGGGGTTCCACCACGCGCTGGCGGGCCTCTACGCAGGAGGCACGGACCCGGCGCGGGCGGCGGGCCGCTCCACCCTCACCCTGTTGAAAAGCCTGGGGAAGCTGGACCCGGAACAGTACGCCCCGGAAGGCGGCGCGAAGTACCCAGAAGGAGACTTCGGGCGCGGGCTGCGGCAGACGGCGCAACTCATCAAGGCGGACCTGGGCCTGGAGATCGCGTCGGTAGACCTGGGGGGTTGGGATAGCCACGTCGCGCAGCCCACGCTGCTGGAGGGGCTGATGCCGCAACTGGCGCAGGGCCTGCACGCCCTGGACAGCGACCTGGGCGACCGGATGCGCCGCGTGACCCTGGTAGCCATGTCCGAGTTTGGCCGACGGGTCCACGAGAACAGCGGCCTGGGCACCGACCATGGTCGCGCTACCGCGATGTTCCTGCTGGGAGGCGGCATTCGGGGCGGGAAGGTTTATGGGACGTGGCCCGGTCTGGAGACGGAGCGGCTGGACCGGGACGGCAACCTTCGCGTCACCACGGACTACCGCGACCTGCTCGGCGAGATTGTGGAGCGGCGGCTGCGAAACCCGCAGGTGGGGAAGGTGTTCCCGGACTACACGCCCCGTTACCTGGGGCTGACGGCGTAGATGGAAAGCGCGGAAGCGTGCAGAGCCGCCGCTCAGCTTCTGCCGTCCTCGCCCCTTTCCGGGCCACAAGGTAAAGAAGCCCCGATCCAACTATGGATCGGGGCTTCTTTGCGTCTCCTCGTAGTTTCAGGCAAGCATGGGGCGCTGCCAGTTAATAATCGTAGCGGTCGTAGCGCCGGTAGCCAGGACGATAGTAGTCTTCCTCGATGATCCGGCGCTCGTAGACCCGCCGGGGAGGAGGACAATCGTCGTAGCGATCGTAGCGGCCACGGTCGTAGTAGCGATCGTCGTAGCGATCACGGGAGTAGTAACGGTCACGGGAGTAGTAGCGATCTGAGCCGCTATCACGCCCGATCACGTACCCGAGCACTCCTCCGACGATCAGCCCACCAAGAACCCCGTCGCCGTGGCTGCGCCCGTGACGGTAGTAGCTGCGACCATAGTCACGGTAGCCACCGCGACGAGCTTGGGCGGCGGGCGCCATCATACCCAGCGTCACCACCCCAGCGAGTGCCATGCCCAGGATGCGTCTCATCCCCAGTACCTCCTTGAACGAAAGACGCAGAGAGTACTCTTTATCGTCTTTACCGCGCGTCGACAAGCCGTGAGGTATGGAGAATTATTCTCAAAAATTACCCGGAACCGCGCCTCTGGCTCTTGGGTCTGATATTGCGCGATAGCGGCTCCGGCTCGCTATCGCTCTCGTCGGCGCAGTGCCGCGCGCCGAACGCACGTTCTATAGACAGTCAGCCGCCGAAGCGGAAGGGAACTTGCCACTCTACGCTTGTGGCGGTTCTGCTTCCTTTCGCTACTGCGAGCCCTGCCTGTACGGGGGACCACCCAGCCTCACGTACGGAGCGGCGACTGCTGCCCCTGGCCCGGATCAGCGCCCCCGCCGCCACTGCGATGACAAGGGATGCGTGGTGGGGAGGTCGTTGTAGCACGATGCGCGAACATCGTTTCGCTTCGTTGCGGCGCGCTCCCTTCCGTTGATGGTCTCGAAGCGGACCTTCTCGTTGCTGGGAGCCGGGCGCTTGCTCCGAAGCAATCACCATTGCGTCACCGTCTTCCACCGCCAACCCCCGTCACCGAGCGATGGGGTGAGTTCTGGTCAACGGCGACCTGGAAGGAGATCTGCCGATATGAGTTCCCCAGTGGCGGGAAGCCCCCACATCAGCCGCAACAGCCTCGGCTGGCGCTTCCCGTCTAGCAGCGTCCATTTCTCAACCCTGGTAAAACAGGCGCTCAGTTTCGTCCTGCTGTTCCTGGCGACATTGCTGTCGTCTGCCCCCGTTTGGGCGCAGGAAGCCGGAGGGCATGGGGGCGGCGAAGCCAACCTCATCGTGCCCCCGCTGAACAACCCGGCTGTCACCTTCCTGGGGATGCCCGGCTCGACCCTGCTGATGTTCGGCCTGGTCGTCTGTCTCCTCGGCGCCGGATTTGGTCTCTGGATCTACAAGCAGCTTGAGAACGCTCCCGTCCATGAATCCATGCTCGCGGTCAGCGAGCTGATCTACGAGACCTGCAAGACGTACCTGATCACTCAGATCAAGTTCATCGCGCGACTCGCGATCCTGATCGGCGGCATCATCGTCGTCTACTTCAAGTTTTTCGCCAAGGACCCTTCCGGCAACCTTTTCGGCTGGGACCGGGTCGCCATCATCCTGCTATTCGGGCTGGTTGGCATCGCGGGCAGCACGGCGGTCGCCTGGTTCGGCATCCGGGTAAACACCTTCGCCAACTCGCGCACCGCCTTCGCATCGCTGGGTGGCAAGCCCTACCCCTGTTACGCCATTCCGCTGAAAGCCGGGATGAGCATCGGCATGCTCCTCATCTCCGTCGAGCTGCTGATTATGCTCTTCATCCTGCTCTTTGTCCCTGGTGACTACGCAGGTCCCTGTTTCATCGGCTTCGCGATTGGGGAATCGCTGGGCGCTTCCGCGCTCCGCATTGCGGGCGGCATCTTCACCAAGATCGCTGACATCGGCGCGGACCTGATGAAGATCGTCTTCAAGATCAAGGAAGACGACGCGCGCAACCCCGGCGTCATCGCGGACTGCACGGGCGACAATGCCGGTGACTCGGTCGGCCCCAGCGCGGACGGCTTCGAGACGTACGGCGTGACGGGCGTGGCGCTCATCTCCTTCATCCTGCTGGCCGTGCCCGATCAAGCCACGCAGATCCAGCTTCTGGTCTGGATCTTCGTGATGCGGATCGCGATGGTGGTGACGAGCGCGCTGGCCTACTTCATCAACGAGGCGCTGGCGAAATCCAAGTACGGGGACGTGGATGACTTCAATTACGAGCACCCGCTAACGTTCCTCGTCTGGCTAACCTCGGCGCTCTCCATTGTGGCGACCTTCGTCATCTCCTACCTGCTCATCCCGCATCTCGGCGATGGCACCCTCTGGTGGAAGCTATCCGGGATCATTACCTGCGGCACCCTGGCGGGCGCGATCATCCCAGAGCTGGTGAAGGTCTTCACCTCCACCGAGTCCAGCCACGTCAAGGAAGTCGTCACCTCCTCCCGCCAGGGCGGAGCGTCGCTGAACATCCTCTCCGGCCTGGTCGCGGGCAACTTCAGCTCGTTCTGGATGGGCATGGTGCTCATCGTGCTGATGGGCGCCGCCTGGCTGATCAGTCTCCAGGGCCTGGGCGCGTTGATGACCGTGAACGCGCACGACGCCAGCGCGGTATTCGCGTTCGGCCTGGTCGCGTTCGGCTTCCTGGGGATGGGACCGGTCACCATCGCGGTCGACTCCTATGGGCCGGTGACGGACAACGCGCAGTCGGTCTACGAACTCTCCGTCATCGAGAGCCTACCTGGGATCGAAGCGGAGATCGAGAAGAAATACGGCTTCCGGGTCAACTTCGAGCGCGCCAAGCACAATCTCGAAGCGAATGACGGCGCTGGCAACACCTTCAAGGCGACGGCCAAGCCGGTGCTGATCGGCACCGCTGTCGTCGGCGCCACCACCATGATCTTTTCGATCATCGTGACGTTGACGCACGGGCTGCAGAACGAGTTGATCGCAAACCTCTCGCTGCTACACCCGCCGTTCCTGTTAGGCCTCATCGCGGGCGGCTCCGTGATCTACTGGTTCACGGGCGCTTCCATTCAGGCGGTCGTCACCGGCGCGTACCGGGCGGTGGAGTTCATCAAGGACAACATCCGGCTGGACGGCGAGAACAAGGCCTCGACGGAGGACAGCAAGCGGGTGGTGGAGATCTGCACCCTCTACGCCCAGAAGGGGATGTGGAACATCTTCCTGGTGGTCTTCTTCGGGACGCTGGCCTTCGCATGCGTCGAGTCGTTCTTCTTCATCGGTTACCTGATCGCCATCGCCCTGTTCGGCCTCTTCCAGGCGCTCTTCATGGCGAATGCGGGAGGAGCCTGGGACAACGCGAAGAAGATCGTTGAAGTCGAGTTCAAGGACAAGAGTTCGGAGCTGCATGCCGCCACCGTCGTCGGTGACACGGTTGGGGACCCGTTCAAAGACACTTCCTCCGTCGCCATGAACCCGGTCATCAAGTTCACCACGCTCTTCGGCCTCCTGGCCGTGGAGCTGGCGGAACAGTTGCCGACGGAATGGCGCCTCGGGGCAGCGGTCGTGTTCCTGCTCGTGATGCTCTTCTTTGTTCACCGCTCCTTCTACGGGATGCGGATCGAGACCGGAGAGCAAGCCACTCCTACGGGGTCGGCAGCAGTGCATACCTAGCCCGTTCGGTTCGCCCCTAGTCAGAACACGAAGGCTTCCGGATTTCCTCGGCCGTGGAGTCCCGGATGCCCGGCAGACTTCCTACGCACCATCTCGATAGCTCTGGAGCGTAGGAAGTCTGAGCCGGTTGATTCCCGTCATCCAGGGTGTTGGGCCATGGACCTTTCGGTTCCGCCACGCAGCTCCCCAATGGGTCACGCAACGGTGGCATAGACTGCCCGGTTCCTCTGAGCATCCCTCGCTGACTTCCTTTTCACCGACGAGACGCAGGGAACACCGAGAAGACAGGAGGGAGCCGGTCCTCACTCCTCTTTGCCGCCAAGCGGTATTCTCCCGATCATTGATCCGCTGCAGCGGGAGTTGGGCTATACGGTAGAGCTGTAGCGACGGCGGGTTCCCGCCAGCGCCGCCGCTGCCAGGATCAGCGCCGCCAGCGTTACGGGCCAGTCGCCCAGCCGGACGTAGGGCGTTATGTCGGTCCGCAGGGGCAGCTCCCCGGTCACCACGCCTTGCCGGAACATCGCTAGCGTGCGGATCGGTCGTCCGTAGGGATCGATCAGTTCCGAGATCCCGGTAGCCGCCGCGCGGGCGACGCCGCGCCGGGTTTCCACCGCCCGCAGCGGCGCGAAGGCGGCGTGCTGAAGTCCCGCCGCTTCCCGGCCCACCCATCCGTCGCTGGTGAGGATGGCGAGCATGTTCGCGCCTCCCAGCACCAATCGCCGGGAGATGTCGCCAAACGCGGATTCAAAGCAGATGGAAACGCCTACCCGCCCGCGCGGCCACGGCACGGGCGTCCAACTTCGACCGGGCGCGAGGTCCGTAGCGGGCATTCCCATTGCCACGGTCCAGCCTAGCAACGGGCGCGCGGGCAGGTACTCCCCGAACGGCACGATCCGGACCTTCGCGTACTGGCCCAGCACGGCGCCTTCCGGCGACAGCATCACGGCGGCGTTCGTATCCTGACCGCTATCCGGGTCCACCACAAAGCTGCCGACCAGCAGGTGTGTGCCGGTACCGCGCGTCAGGTCACGCAGCCGGACCTGGGTCCATGCTTCGCGGGCGGCGTCGTCCTTGCAGGCGGCTTCCGGCCAGAGGATCAGCTCCGGCTTCTCCGCCAGCGCAGTACGAGTCCACTGGGCATAGTCCTCGAAGTTAGAGACACATTCCACCGACGCGACGGTGGTCGCCTCGGAATGGCTGGCCTGCACCAGCGCCAACCGCACCGTCTCGCTTCCGCCACCGGGCGCCGCCAGGATCAGTGCCGCGCGTCCCAGCAGCAGCACCAGCAGCGCCGCCGTCCCAGCCAGCCAGAGCTTGCCCGCACGGTGCGTCTCACTGCTCCGACGCCAGCCAACTAGCAGCAGGGCGAGCGCGGCGGCGGTCAGCGCCATCAGGAAGCTGAGACCATATGCGCCGCAGAGGTCCAGCATTTGCAGTACCAGGGGAGCGCGGTGCTGGGTCGCAGCGAGCGTGCCCCAGGGAAAGGCGAGCGCCCCCTGCGCGTACAACCACTCCACGAGTACCCAGCCAGAAGCCAGTACCGGCGGCCACCACGCCGAGCGGACTCGTCGGCAAAGGGCAGTACTCCCAGCGAATACCGCGCCGGAGAGCACTCCCCGGTAGACGCCTGCCGCCAGGTAGCCAGGCGGCGCAAAGGCGGCAAACCAGGTCGCCAGGAACAGCAGGCAGAGGCAGCCCCACAGCCAGCCGCCCCCGAACACCCGTCTCAGCCGAAACTCTCCAGCAGGACGCCCCAACTCCCCGGCGAAGAAGAAGAACAAGGGCAGTGGGACCAGCCACCCTAGCCACCCCAGGTCGGCGGGCGGAGTTGCGAGCGCCAGCAGTCCTGCCGAGCCAGCTACCAGGCCGAGAGAAGCAAGGACAGCCAGCGCGGGATGGGTTCCGGTTCGAGGCAATCCCTTGGCGGCAGTGGACGAGATTGTGCTGAGCGGGATCATGGCTGGACTCGCCCGTCCAGCACGTCCTGCGGGTGCGCGGCGATGATTTCCCCATACCGTCGGAAATCCGCGACGTTGAAGGTAAGCAGGTGCGTGACGTTGTGCGCGAGCATCGCGGCGACCAGGCGGGCGTCATACACCTGCACCCCCTGCACCTGATGGGCCACGACCAGGCGCCGCCACTGCGTGCGAACTTCTAGCGTGTCCGGAAGGAACAGGCCGAGACGCTCAATCACCCGTACCCGTCGCTCAGTCTCGGCAACTGAAAGACCCAATCCTCCGCGAGCAGTCGCAGGGCGGGTACAGACACTCCAAAATTCAGTCAGGCCCTGGAGCGTAAAGTAGAGCAAACTCCCGGCTCTCGCCAGGGTGCTGACTGCTTGAAGCGTCAGGGTGTACTGCGGATCAGTGCGATCCACACCCCGCAGCAGAATATTTGAATCGAGAAGCCAGTCTGCCATCAGTCGTGGTCAGCGTAGAGCGCTTCGCGGCTAAGGTCCTCGTCAGTGAGCGAGGGCAGCCCTTCGCTTCCCACGGCAAGGAGTGCCCACGTCCGCTGGAACTCCTCTTCCGAAAGTTGTTTTGGCTTCGGAGATTCATCGGCGTGCTCGATGACGGTGAGAACGTATTCCTCGACGCCCAGCCCCCGCGCCTCCGCTTCACCGCGTAAGCGAGCCTCCACTTCCGGTTTCAAATCAAGCGTAATCGTCATTTCTGCTGCTCCCAACTCAGTATAACCGAACCGTTCGGCGAGTTCGGGCTTGCCTGTTGTTCTCCAGGAGGCATTGGTTTGCTAAACCGCGTCCTCAAGCTGATTGCTTCCACGGCAGAGTGGGGTAAGGTTCTGGTGTCCCTTCCGAGCAAGGTTCCCCAATAGCCTGCGGTTGCGTTCGCCGATCCTCCGAGACGATGGCCGATTCACTTGAGCAGTTTTTCTCTCCCTGTCCGCGCGGCCTGGAGGAAGTCCTGGCCGCCGAACTGGAAACGCTCGGGGGCAGCGAGGTCCGTACTGTCGCCGGCGGCGCCCACTTTGTCGGCGACTGGACCGCCTGCTACCGGGTGAACCTGAACAGCCGCATCGCTACCCGCGTGCTGTGGCGGGTGGCGAGCGGCTCCTACCAGGGAGAGCCGGAAATCTACCGCCTCGCCTACGAACAGCCGTGGCTAGAGTGGTTTGATCCACGCCAGACAATTCGCGTCTACGTAACGGGCGTGCAGTCTCCCCTGCGGAGCCTCGAGTACATCACCGTCCACATCAAAGACGCGATCTGCGCTCGCTTTACGGACCAGTGCGGCACGCGCCCCAGCGTAGACCGGGAGACACCCGACGTCCGCATCCATGCCTTCCTGGACCAGGACACGGCAACCCTGTACGTGGACACTTCCGGGGAGCCGCTGTTCAAGCGCGGCTACCGGCGCTCCTCCACGGAAGCGCCGCTGAAGGAGAATCTGGCGGCAGGTATCCTACGCCTGACCGGCTGGGAACCGGGCACCCCCTTGCTGGACCCAATGTGCGGCAGCGGCACCTTCCTGGTGGAAGCGGCGCTAATGGCCCTGAACATCCCTCCCGGCAGCACCCGCCGCTTTGGGTTCGAGCGGTTGAAGACCTACCGGAGCAGCGCCTGGCGGCAGATCCAGGCGGAGGCGCGCTCCCGGCAGTTGCCGCTCCGCCCGCTCCCCCTCTACGGCAGCGACCAGCAGGGCAGCGAACTGGCGGTAGCGCGGCGGAACCTGACGGAAGCCGGGCTGGGCGAGGCAGTTCGGCTGAAGCAGGCGGACGTGCTGCGGCTGGCCCCGCCGGCGGAGAGCGGCGTGCTGGTGACGAACCCGCCCTATGGGGTCCGGCTGGGTGAGCAGGAGCAGTTGGCGCAGCTCTATCCCCGGCTGGGAGACGCGCTGAAGCAGAACTTCTCCGGTTGGGACTGCTTCTTCCTCAGCGCCGACCCTCGCCTGGCAAAGCTGATCGGCCTGAAGCCCGCGCGCCGCATCCCCCTCTTCAACGGCGCGTTGGAGTGCCGCCTGCTGGAGTACCGGATGGTGGCGGGCGGGATGCGGAAGCGGCCTTCCGACGAGCCAGGAGAGCAGTGATCCAGGTGGCTGGGGATTGTCTTCGGAAGGAAGAGGATTGGGCCGGGATGGCAGGTTTTACTTTCGGCCCAAGTACCAACGGTAGATTTGCAGCATCGGGGAGGAAAGCCGCGCCTTCGCGGTCCCTCCCCGTTGAAAGCGGCTAGCGTCTATGTCGCCCGATCCCTTCGCTGCCCGCGCCCGCGAACTGGATGCCGCCGACGAGCTGGCGCCGTTCCGCTCGCGCTTCGTAGTCGGCGATGATGGGCCGATCTATCTGGACGGCAACTCCCTGGGCCGCCTGCCGCTGGCCGCCGCCGAGCGAGCGCGGGCCGTGGTCGAGCGCGAGTGGGGCGAGCGGCTGATCCGGGGCTGGAACGAAGGCTGGTGGTCGCTGCCGGAACGGGTGGGGGCGAAGATCGCGCGGCTGATCGGCGCGGAGCCGGACGAAGTAATCGTCGCCGACTCCACCTCGGTGAACCTCTTCAAGCTGGCGCTGGCGGCGCTACGGGCGCGGCCGGAACGCCCTGTCCTCCTCTCCGACGACCTGAACTTCCCTTCCGACCTCTACGTGCTGGCCTCCGCTGCCCAATCCGCAGCCGGAGACTGTCGCCTGGAACTGATCCGCTCCCCGGTTGGGAGGACGCTGCCGGAAGCGGGACTGGCGGAGGCGCTGGAGCAGCGAAGGGATGCTGTCGGGCTGGTGGCGCTGTCGCACACGGCGTTCAAGAGCGCCTTTGTCCATGACCTGGCAGCGGTGACGACGCTGGCCCACAACGCCGGGGCATGGATGCTCTGGGACCTCAGCCACTCCGTCGGGGCGATGCCGCTGGAGCTGCGCGCGGCGGGCGTGGAGCTGGCGGTCGGCTGCGGCTACAAGTACCTCTGCGGCGGGCCCGGTGCGCCCGCGTTCCTCTACGTCCGCCGCGAGCTTCAGGAGACGTTGGGCAACCCAATTGCCGGGTGGATCGGCGGGGCCGCGCCGTTCGCCTTCGAGACGGAGTACGCGCCCGCGCCGGGGCTGCGGCGCTTCCTCACTGGCACCCCGCCAGTCCTCTCGCTGGCGCTGATCGAGCCAGGCGTGGACCTGCTACTGGAAGCGGGACTGGACCGCGTGCGGGCGAAGTCGGTGCGGCAGACGGAGTTCCTGATTGAGCTGTGGGAGGCGCTGCTGGCCCCACTCGGCTTCGAGCTACGCTCCCCCCGCGAGGCGGCCCGGCGCGGCTCGCATGTGGCGCTGGGGCACCCGGAAGGCTGGCGGATCAACCGGGCGCTGGTGGAGCGGCTGAACGTCATCCCGGACTTCCGCGCTCCCGACAACCTGCGGTTGGGCGTTTGCCCGCTATACACCACCTACGGGGAACTTTACGCGTCGGTGCGGGCGCTCCATCAAGTAGCGGAAGAGCGGCTGTACGAGGCTCTTCCACTGCAACCCGTTGGGGTGACGTAGGTCTTCCCTGCCGGAAGACAGAATCACCTCCTCGCGGAGAAGGCTCCGCCCCTTGTCCGAGCATCCGCTTGTCGCAACGCTCCTTCGCGCTGCTCCGCACTGAAGCCGAACTCCACAGCATCCGCCCGGAGTGGGAGCGGCTGTACCTGGAGAGCGCGCCCCGCAATCCCTTCCTCAGTCCCGAATGGTCCGCCGTTTGCTGGGACCGGTGCCGCGCCCACGCCCAACCATTCCTGTTGACCCTGCGAGAAGGATCGCGCCTGGTCGGGCTGGCACCGCTTCGCCGGGAGCGTCACTGGGGATTCCGACTCCTGCGGTTCCTGGGCGACGGGCGCTCTGATTACCTGGGATTCCTCTCCCTTCCGGGTAGAGAAGAGATTCAGGAAGCCCTCCTCGGCGAACTCGCCCAGAGGCGCAACGAGTGGGACCTCGCCCTGCTCCGTCACCTTGCCGAGCCTTTCTCGCGCCTCCACCTGCTTCCACTGCCGCCGGGACTGCACGGCAGCAGCGGGGGAAGTCACGTCAATTCATTGGTCGCTCATCCCGGCGGCTGGGAGACACTGCGGGCGACGGGTCCTGGGTGGCTGGGGCGGATGGAAAAGCGGCTGCGGAAGTGGGAGCGCCTGGGTGGGAGCGCCTGCCGGTACGTCGGCGCGGAGGCGGCGGCCCAGGTACCGCGGGTGGCTGCCATTGAGGAACGGTCCTGGAAGGGTCGCGCCGGAACGGCCCGTTTCTGCTCCCCGGCCGGACAGCGTACTTTACGTCAGGCGTTGCTGGAATTGGGAACGCGGGAAGAGATGGAGTTGTGGCTGGCGTTCTACCAGGGAGAGCCAATTGCCTACGAAATCAACCTGCTTACGCCGGAGCGTATCTGGCTCTACCAGGGCGCGTACGAGGAATGCCACCGCAAACTCGGCTCCGGCTCGATTCTGGAGTTTTGCTCGATCCGTCATGCCTGGGAGAAGGGTGCGCGGGAATACGACTACCTGAGCGGCGAAGAGGAGTACAAGGAGGAGCGGACGGATTCCGTGCGTGAGGTCTGTCGTCTGGCGTTGTATCCGAATACCCCAGTCGGACATCTTCTCGGCAAGCTGGTAGTCCGGGGGGCGTGGCGGTTTCGGTAGCCAGATCGGGCAGGCTCCTAAAGTGAGCGGTAGGGAGAGGTGGGGGAACTTTCCTGGTCCCTTGCTTCGCTGCGAAAAGCAGCAAGTGAAGAAACCAGGAGTTTCGGCTGTGATCGTCCGCCCCTTCCCCGTCCTCTCCTTCCTCTCCGGATCGCGCGTGCCGAGATCCGTGCCGGTAGCCGGGTGCAGTCCCGGCATCCTGCACCTGGCCTGCGGTACGGGGCTGCGGTCGGCGGGAGTGCAGCGGCACATCGGCGATCTTGCCGCCGGATTGTCCGCTCTGGGAGTGCCTACATGGGTCGCCTGCCCGCCAGAAAGCTGGCTCCATGGCTCCCTATCGCCGGATACCCGCCATGTCCCCTGGCGCGACTCCGCGTTCTCTTCCCAACACAATCTTGCTCTCCTGGCACGGACCATCGAAACCGGAGGTGTCCGCATCCTCCATGCCCACAACCGGACGAGCATGCGGGTGGCGCTCTGGCTCCAGCAGCGGTACGAGTGCAGCGTTTTCGTCACCGCCCACACGATGGTTCCTTACCCGGAGTATCACCTGGCGGACTACCGGATCGCCGTATCCCGCGCCGCGGCGGCGCGATACGGCCTGGACTTCGAGACGGATACCTCTGCCGCCGTCATTTATGGCGGGGTAGACACGGAGCGTTTCCGCCCCCAACCTGAGCTGCGAGACTCGATCCGGGCCGGACTAGGAGTTCCGCCGGACGCGCCGCTGATCGTCTCTACGGCGCGGTTGGCAAAGAAATCGAACGCGCGTTGTTTTATGGAAGCCGCCGCGCAGGTGCTTCGCAGGTGCCCTGCCGCGCAATTCGCGTTGATCGGCGATGGCGTCTGGTCAGAACGAGCGGAGGCGCGGCGGCGACGAAAGCGGTTGGGGCTGGATGCCTCCCTACGCTTGCTGGGAGAAAGAGTGGACGTGCCGGAGCTACTCTCCGCGGCCGATGTTTTCGTGCTTTGCTCGCGGCAGGAAGCGTTGGGCCTCTCGCTGCTGGAGGCGATGGCGTGCCGGGTTCCGGTGGTTGCCAGCCGGGTGGGGGGGACGGTGGAGGTGCTGGAAGATCAGGTATCCGGTCTCTACGCGCTGCCTCAGCCGGAGGAGGTGGCGGGGAAAATCCTGGAGCTACTGAACCACCGAGAAGGGGCTGTCGCCATGGCCCGTGCCGCTCGCGCCCGCGCCTGCGAGCGGTTCGACCTCGCCCAGACAGTGGAGCGACACCAGGCGCTCTACCGGGACTTCCTCGTCTAGCATCCCTCGCTGCATGGCCCTCCGTTCCTCCCCCCGCGTCCCGATCCTGACCTACCATCAGGTCGGGGAGTTTCCTGCCGAGACGGTCCGCCGCCAGCGAGGGAACTATGTGCGGACGGAGCGGTTCCGGCAGCACGCGCGCCTGCTCCGCGCCCTCGGCTATCAGGCAGTCCGTCTCACACAGGTAGGAGAGTGGCTGGAGGGGAGAAGGAAGCTGCCGCCCCGTGCCGTGGCCTTCACCTTTGATGACGCCTACCAGGGGATCTTCCATCACGCCGCCCCGGTGCTGCGGGCGCACGGCTGGCCCGCGACCACCTTCGTCGTGACCAGAGAGGTGGGAGGCCGCAACACGTGGGACTTGCCGAAAGGGATCGCGCCCGCGCCGTTGATGGACGGTGCCCAACTTCGCGCGCTGGCAGCGGAGGGATGGGAGATTGGCGGCCATTCCCATACTCATCCGCGCCTGACGGAGGCCGATAACGCAGCGCTGGAGCGAGAGGTTAGCAACCCGCGTCAAGAATTGGGCGCGCTGATGGGGGAGGAACCGATCTCCTGGTGCTATCCCTATGGGGCAGTGGACGAGAGGGTAGTGCGGGCAGTCCAGGATGCCGGATATCGTGTTGCTGTCACCCTTGCGCCCGGCGCGGTCCGACGCAACTCGCCTCCCCTGTTGCTGCCCCGCGTCCACGTCGGGTACCGCGTGACCGCGCCGTTGCTTCTCTGGCGGTTGCTCCGGGCCTGACGGACTACCTGCGGCCAGCCAGGAACACCTCCACCAGCCGCCGCGCCGCGTCTCGCGCCAGCATCAGGGTTCTTTCCAGCGCCTTTTGCAACAGAAGAGGACAAGGGTCTACTGGTGATACTTCACTACTATACCCACCGAAAAAGTAGCGGATGTGAGGTGTGCGGCAAAGAGGATGCCAGCCAAACGTGGTAAATGAAGGTAGACCATGAGCTTTGATATTCACTTCCTGACGGGGCGATTCGGCGAGGCTCCGATTGAACCGGGGGATCCACCTAGAAGGAAGACTCGAACCGGCCTGCCCGAGGAATTCTTGACCAACGAAGAGTTGGCGGCAGTGGAGCAAGTTTTCAGACAAGCCTATGCAAAGGGGCCAGATGACTTAGGCTGCTACACTATAGAACTTGAGGACGGTGGTAGCGCAGAGGTCTACGCCAGTCAGCTTGCTCGCGGCTGTATGGTGGCTCTTCGAGGAATAACTCCCAACTTGTGCCAGTTCCTCTTTCACTTATTGAAGGCAGGAAACTGGGTGATGCTACCGGTCATGGAAGATAGCATCGCCATTACCACCGCGCCGGAACGCTTACGAAACATCCCAGATAACTTCCCGGAGGTAGTCATCTGCAACTCTCCTACAGAACTTGGCGCTTTGCTAGCTCGTGGAGTATGGGCGTGGTCGGAATACCGAAATCAGGTTCTTAGAGACCAGTAGATATATCGCTCCCGGCCAGGGCGACACTATCAGAAACTCTTTCAGCCTTCTGTCATCGATAGCCATTGCTGAATGGAGACTGGCTTCATCACCAAGGCAACGGCCTGTCATCTGCTGCGACCTGTCAGGAACACCTCCATCAGCCGCCGCGCCGCGTCTCGTGCCAACGCCGGGGCGCGTTCCAGCGCCTCCTCTAGCGCCATCGGGCCGGGGACAATGCTGGCGACACTTGCCAGTCCCGCCGCGCGGTAGTCGCCCAGATCTGCGCCGAGAGAGCCGCCTAGCGCCAGCACGGGAACTCCCGCCTGCCGTGCCCGCTCGCCAATGCCTGCCAGGGTCTTGCCGTAGGCGGTCGTTTGCCCGTCGATGCGTCCTTCCCCGGTGAGGACCAGGTCCGCGCCGCGCAGGTGTTCATCGAAGTGGACAGCATCCAGCACCAGACGCACGCCGCGCTCCAGCCGCGCCCCCAGGAACGCCAGCAGCGCGAAGCCGAGGCCGCCTGCCGCGCCCGCGCCGGGTTCGTCGCGGAGATCACGGTCCAACGTTTCCGCCGCCACGTCCGCAAAGTGCGCCAGCGCCCCGTCCAGTACGGCAAGCTGCTCCGGGGTGGCGGGATGATCCGGGGGGAACTTCTGCGGGCCATAGACGGCTGCCGCGCCGCGCGGGCCCGTCAGCGGGTTCGTCACATCGCAGGCGACGACCAACTCCACGCCGTGCGGTGAGGCAAAGCCGTCCAGGTCCAGCCGCGCCAGCGAGGCTAGCGCCGCGCCGCCCGGCGGTAACTCCTGCCCTTCCGCGTCTAGCAGGCGCGCACCCAGCGCCCGCAGCATCCCCGCGCCCCCGTCGTTGGTGGCGCTGCCGCCGATGCCGACCAGCACGCGGGGTCTCCCGGTTTCCAGGGCAGCGCGGAGCAGTTGCCCCACGCCGAAGGTAGAAGCGCGGAATGGATCGCGCTGGGAGGGCGGGACACGGGAAAGGCCCGCCGCCTCCGCCATCTCTACGAATACCGTCTTCCCGTCACCCAACAATCCCAGCCGCGCGGAGAGGAGAGCGCCGAGCGGCCCTTCCACCTCGTGAGGGGCGAACTTCCCGCCCGTAGCGGCAACCAGCGCCTCCAGGGTCCCCTCACCGCCATCGCCCACCGCCAGCTCAACGACTTCCGCATCCGGCAGCGCATCCCGCACCCCGGCGGCCAGCGCCCGCGCCACCTCCGGGGATTTCAGGCTGCCCTTGTAGCTATCCGGCGCGACCAGCACCTTCATTTTGAGGAGTGAGTATAGAGAAGTGAGGAGTGAGTGGGAGCCATCTTCACGATCGGGGGGAAGGCCACCGACACTCGTTTCTCACTCCTCTATACTCACTTCTCCTCTAGATGTTCAGCTTGCCCGTTACCGCCTGCTCCACGGCGCGGCGGACCAGCACGCGGGTCAGCGGCACCTTGTAGGCGTTTCGGGAGAGCGGGGAGGCTTTTGCGAGGGCAGCCTCGGCGGCGGCGTTCGCCGTCTCCTTGCTGAACGGCTTCCCTTTCAGCGCCGCTTCCGCTTCCGGGCTACGCCAAGGCTTCGGCGCGACCCCGCCCAGCACCACCCGCACGTCCTGGATGACGCCCGCCGCATCCGTGCGGGCGCTGACCGCACAGGCGGAGACGGCCCAGTCCATCGAGTCCTTTTCCTTGAACTTGATGTAGGTGCTGCGCGTGCCTCGTGCGGGGGCCGGGACGAGGATTTCCGTCACGATCTCCCCGTGGTTCAGGATGTTCTCGCGGCGCGGGTTTGCGGCAGGGAGGATGAAGAACTCCTCAGCGGGCACTTCCCGCATCTTGCCGTCCCGGTCCAGGTACTTCACCTTCGCGCCCAGGGCTACCAGTGCGGTCGCGCAGTCGCTGGGGTGGACGATGTAGGAGGGACCGCCGCCCAGGATCGCGTTGTACTTGTTGTCCCCGTCGTCCTCGGCGGCGTAGCACTGGTTGCCGCCCTTCTTGATGCACTTGATCGCCTCATCCCGATAGTACCAGCAGCGGGGCCGCTGGCACAGGTTTCCGCCGATGGTGCCGATGTTCCGGATCTGCGGGGAGGCGACGCTTTCCGCCGCTTCCGCCAGGGCGGTGTAGTCGCGGCGGATCGCAGCGTGCTTCTCAATGTCGGTCAACGTGACCAGCGCGCCGAGCGTGAGGCCGGAGCGGTCCACCTTCAGCGTGCCCAGGCCCGGCACACCCTTCAGGTTCACCACCCGGTCCGGCTCGATGATGTGTTCCTTCAGCTCACTCAGCAGGTCAATGCCGCCCGCGAGGAGCTTTGCCCGGTCCGCGTCCTGTCCCAGCGCCTGGGACGCGCCGTTCAGGTCCGTCGCGTTCAAGTATTCGAATGCTTTCATACCTGGGCTCCGTTCTTCCCGGCCAGCGCCGCCAGCACCTTATCCGGCGTCGCCGGCTGGACGGGGACATGCACGCCGATAGCGTTGAAGATGGCGTTGGCGATGGCGGCATGAACGCCGATAATCGCGGGCTCGCCGATGCCGCTCACCTTCCCGGTGGGGTTGTCGTAGACGATGGCGACGACCCCGCGCTCCTCGGGTCCGAGGGTGCGGTAGGGCGGGTCCATCGTGATGTTCACGCCACCCGCCTCCATCGCGCCGCACAGCTTGTAGTACTCCAGGTTCGGGTTCAGCATCCGTCCGGTCAGGTTATCCATGTGGCGGTTTTCCAGGATCGCCGTGCCGATGCCCTGGATGATGCCGCCCGTTACCTGGCTCTCGGATTGCAGCCGGTTCAGCACAAAGCCGCAGTCCTGGATGCCGACCACCTTCAGCACCGTCACCTTGCCGGTTTCCGTGTCCACGGCGACTTCCGCGAAGGTGCAGCCCGCTACGCCGCTGGATTGGAGGTCTTTCACCCACTCGCCTCGGGCTTTCAGGCCGGAGGCGGGGAGGGTGGCGCACAACTCCTTCCAGCCGATGGACTGGGCGGGGTTTCCCCTCACCTGGTACTTCGGCCCGGCGACCAGTTCCACGTCCTCCGGCTTCACCTTCAGGTGCGTGGCGGCGGCCAGGGTCAGCTTCTCGCGGGCGTCCACAGCGGCCATCTTCACCGCTGGGGCAACCGCCGCCGTGGTGGTGGAGCCGCCGGAAGCATGGCCCATCCCGTAGTTGGTGTCGCCGACGTGGGGCGTGACCCTCTTCAGGTCCAGCCCCAGCTCCTCCGCGACAATGCCGGAGACGTAGGTGCGCGCGCCGGTGCCCAGGTCCTGAACGCCGTTCATGGAATCGACGGTGCCGTTCCGGTTCACGACGATGTCTACCACCGCGCCCTCGCCGCCGCCTCCACCCCAGGTAGCGTTGCCCACGCCGATGCCGCGCTTGATGACGCCGGGAGCGGCGCCGGGCGTCTTCTGCCGCCGGTCCCACCCGATCACCATCGCGCCGATTTCCCATTCCCGCAGGCGCACCGGGTCGCTGTGGTTCTTGCGGCGGAACTCCAGCGGGTCCATGTTCAGCTTCGCGGCCATCGAGTCGAGGGCCATGTCCCAGATCACGGCGGCCTGCGGATGCCCCGGCGCCCGGAGCGCGGCGGTTCCGCCCGTGTTCGTTAGAATGGCGGAGCGCTGGGCACGGGTGTTCTTCGCGGGGATGATGTAGGCGCCGCTGTCCATCGGCGTGCCCGCGTTACTGGTGCCGCCGTTGTTGTAGACCTTCGCCTCGCAGGCAGTGAGGGTGCCGTCCGCCGCCGCGCCGAGCTTCAGCTCGGTGCGGACGCCGGGACCCCGGTAGTTGGCAAGCTGCTCGTCTTCGCGGGTAAGGAAGAACTTCACCGGCGCGTTCGTTTCCTTCGCCATCTTCAGGGCCATCTGGCCTTCCGGCCCTAGCCCGAACTTGCTGCCGAAGCCGCCGCCCATGTGCTGGCAGATGACCCGGACCTTGTCCGCGCCGCCCGCGATCCCCGCCGCCTCGCCCCGGCAGCCGAAGACGAACTGGGTGGAGGACCAGAGGGTAACCTTGTCTCCGTCCCACTTCACGGTATGGCCGTGGGTTTCCAGGCAGGTGTGGAGGCGGGTCTGCGCTTCATACAGCCCCTGGGAAGTGGCAGTCGCGTTCGCAAACGCTGCGTCCACGTCCCCTTCCTCGTTCTTGCCGGGGAACTGGACGTTGCCCTGCGTGTCCGAGCGGACCTTGGGCGCGGCTGGGTCCATCGCCTTCACCAGGTCCACCACGAACGGCTTCGGCTCGTAAGTGACCTTGATAGCCCGGATTGCGTCTTCCGCAATCTCCGGGGTGATGGCCGCTACGGCCGCCACGAACTCCCCGTGGAACATCACGGAAGCGCCCGCGCCCTTCATCCCCTGCACCGACTTCACGCCGGGCATTCGCTTCGCCGGCTCCAGGTCGATAGCGGCGATGCGGGCGGCGGCGTAGGGGCTGGTGAGGAAGCGCCCATACAGCATCCCCGGCAGCACGATGTCGGAGCCATACTTGGCGCGGCCCGTTACCTTGTCCGGCCCCTCAAAGCGGGGGTTCCGCTTGCCCAGGATGCGGCTGGTTTCCGGGTTGCCCCAGGAGGGGGCGCTATCCGGGAACTCGCCGGATACTTCCCGCTCCGCGCCGTTCTCTGTGATTGTAGTTTTGACTGTTCGAGCCACGGCTAGGCCCCTTTCTTAGACTTCGCGGCGGCCAGGGCGGCCTCGAAGATGCGGGGGTAGGCCCCGCAGCGACAGGTGTTGCCGGAGACGCCCATCTTCACTTCTTCCAGCGTGGGGTTCGGCTTCTCATTCAGCAGCGCGGTCATGGACATCACGAAGCCGGAGGTGCAGTAGCCGCACTGGTAGCCGTCTTTCGCCACCATTTCGCGCTGGACAGCCGTCAGCTCTCCGTTCTTCGCCAGCCCTTCCACGGTGGTGATCTTCTTCCCCTGCACGTCGATGGCAAGCAGCATACAGGAGTAGGCCGACTTCCCATCTACATGCACGGTGCAGGCCCCGCAGGAGCCGCGATCACAGCCGATCTTCGCGCCCGTGAGCGCCTGGTCGGGCGGCAGCGGCGTGTGCCCCACGCCCCGCAGGACGTTTACCAGCGTGGTGCGCGGCTCGATCTCCACGGTGCGGTTCGTACCGTTGATGTTCAGCGTGACCTTCGTGGGGCCGGGTCCCGCCTGCGCGGGTCCGGCAGCGGCCGGGGCCGCGACCGCTTCGGGCGGGTTTACCAGTCCGCGCGCGCCTGCCAGGGCGGTAGCGCCCGCAGCGGCTGCGCCCGCTCCCTTAATGAAGGAACGGCGCGTGACTCCCGCCCGTGGCGAGGCGGGGGCGGAGGCTTCTTCCGTCGCCGGTTTTCCGGCGGGGTCGCGAGTCTCCATGTCCGAGGTGTTCATGGCTTCTCCTGGTTATTTCTCCCCTCCCGGCGGTGCATCATCCGGCCCAATTGAGTCAGGAGCGATGGTTGCAGCCATCACTTCTGAGTAGTTACCGGGACGGTTCCGAGAGGGGATGAGGTCTCAATCGAACGAGTTGAAAAGTGAGCAGTGGTTGCAGAAGGTGGACGGGTATAGGTTCAATGTGCGAACCGACATCCCTGCTTCTGCATGGTGACAGTAGCACCGCCCCTTGTGGGCGTCGCCGTGCTGTTGCTCCGGGTGCAGCGGTAGTTTCCCGGCTGCCTCACGGGACCTGCCGCATCGCCGAAGGTAGGGTGCCTCGCCAGCACGCAGTACCACGTCGCCAGAGGCGGGCATACCCTCGACGGCCACAAGGGCCTATGCTACTGTCACCACACCCAAAGGGGGAGGTTACTTCTGCTTGAATCCCACCTGGATCTCTTCGCCTTCCACCTTTACCGGGAACGGGTCCAACTCCCACCCGGCGGCATCCGGGCACTGCCCGTCGGCAGCACGGAAGCGGAGGCCGTGGTAGACGCAGGTCACGCAGTCCCCGTCGAAATGCTCCGGGTAGATGGGAGCGCCCGCGTGGGGACAGGTGTTATCGAAGGCGGTCCACTCGCCTTCGCGGTGGAAGATCAGGATTTCTACGCGCCCGTGGCGCACCAGCTTTGCTTTGCCTTCCGGCACATCGGCAACGGAGGCGAGGGGGACCCAGTTCAGGGCCTGAGAGGAATCTTGCATCAGTATCTACGGAGCCTGCCGAAAACGAAAAGCAGCGAGGCCTACTTCACCATATCCGAACTGTGGCCGGGGAAGGCACGGCTGCTGGGGTCGATGTGCGTCTTCGCGTAGTTCGCGGCAACCGCCGCCTCACTAACACCAGTGGCGATCAGTTTCAGCTTCCCATCATAGGTAACCACGTCGCCCGCCGCGTAAACGCCCGGCAGGTTCGTCTCCATCCGCCCATTCACCTTGATGGAGCCGCCCTGCATCTCCAGGCCCCACTCTTTGATCGGGCCGAGGTCGGCGCTGAAGCCGAGGGAGAAGATGATCTCTTCCACCGGTAAGTCGCGCTTCTCGCCGGTTTTGTTGTTGAAAATTCGTGCCCCGGTGATGTGCTGCACGCCCTGAACCTCTTCCAACTCCCAGAAGGTGTTCACGGAGACGCTGCTTTTCATTACCTGCTCGACCGTCTCTTCGTGGCCTCGGAAGCGGTCCCGGCGGTGGATCAACGTTACAGACGTAGAAATCTTCTCCAGGTGGAGCGCCCAGTCCAGGGCGCTGTCGCCGCCGCCCACAATCAGCACGTTCCGGTCCCGGAAATGCTCCGTTTCCTTCACGAAGTAGTGGGTGCCGCGCCCTTCCCACGACTCCAGGCCGGGGATCGGCAGCTTCTTCGGCGCGAAGCTGCCCGCGCCCGCCGTAATCATTACGGTCTTGGTCAGGTGCTGATCACCCTTCTCGCAGGTAATCAGCCAGGTGCCGTCCTCCTGCCGCTCTAACTGGGTTACCTTGTGGCCCAGCAGCGCTTCGGCCCCGTACTGCAGGCCCTGCTCTGCCTGGTCGCGGACCAGGTCTTTCGCCAGCACGCGGGGAAAGCCGGGCATGTCATAGATGTACTTCTCCGGGTAGAGAGCCGTCAGTTGGCCGCCCAGCTCCTCCAGCCCGTCCAGGATTTTGGTACTCATCTGGCGCATCCCGGCATAGTACGCGCCGAAGAGGCCGGTCGGGCCGCCCCCGATTACCGTAATATCAAATAACCGTTCGTCGATCAACGCCGCTCTCCTGGCCGTTCCGGTCCCGCGTGCCGCCGCGCCGCCACCGGGGAAACGCGAACTTCTGCGCCCCGTTCACCCACCGCACCCCGGCATCCTTCTGCGAACAGTAGCTGAGGCACGATCTCCGCCTGCCAGCGTCTTTGGAATTGCACCACGGAGCACACAGAGGACACGGAGAGGAACGAGAAGAAGGCCTAGTTCTTCCCCCGCAATTCTCCGTGATCTCCGTGCTCTCCGTGGTGAGACTCCGAAACGGCGCGGAAGCTGGCTCAGGGACGCTTAGCAAATGGCGGAGATAAGCTGGTGAGGAAACTCCGCCAGGAACGGGTAGCATGGGGCGGACGAACTGTGAAAGCGTGAAAAGAGGACAGGGCAGTTTTATGGCGGCTCAGGGGATGCGATCGGCGGGCGGAGCCGGGCGGCTCTTTGGGATTGAGACAGAGTACGGGATTCTGGTGGAGGGCCGGGGCGCGGGCGACCTAATGGAGGAGTCCCGCCTGCTGGTGCGCGCCTACGCGGAGGCCACCGGACGCCCGTCGGCTGGGCCGTGGGACTACCGGGTGGAGGACCCGCGACGAGACATGCGCGGCTTCCAGGTAGACCGCCTAAGCTACGACACGCGCGATGCGGAGTTCGACCGCGCCCCGTCCGCCCGTCACCGCCACCTGAGCGCGGAAGAAGAGCGGGCCGACCGGGTACTGGCCAACGGCGCGCGCCTCTACAACGATCACGGCCATCCCGAGTATTCCACGCCGGAATGCCGCACTCTCCGCGACCTGGTTACCCACGACCGGGCAGGGATGGAGATCCTGCTGGCCTGCGCCCGCCGCCGGGCGGCGGAGGCGGAGCGAGAAGTCTCCCTCTTCAAAAACAACACCGACTTCCACCAGGCCAGCTACGGCACCCACGAAGGCTACCTGGCCGCCCGCTCCGTTCCCTTCGAGACGCTGCTGTTCGGGATGCTGCCGTTCCTGGTGACGCGGCCCCTCTTCGCGGGGGCGGGGAAGGTGGGCGTGGAGACGGATGGCCCCTTTGCGAAGGAGTGCCAGTTCCAGCTTTCCCAGCGGGCGGATTTCTTCACGGAAGTTGCCAGCGTGGATACCCTGGCCCGCCGCCCGATCTTCAACACCCGCGATGAGGCCCACGCCGACCCCCGCGCCCACCGCCGCCTCCACGTTATCTGCGGCGATGCGAACATGAGCGAATGGGCAACGTCTTTGAAGGTCGGGACCACCTGCGCGGTGCTGGAGCTGATCGAGAGCGGCTGGGAGCCGCTGTTCCGCCTCCGCGACCCGGTCCGCGCGATCAAGCAGGTGTCACGGGACCCCGCCCTCCGCTGGATACTGGAGTTGGAGGATGGCCGCACGATGCGCGCCACGGACCTCCAGCGGATCTATCTCCAGGATGCGAAGCGGCTGCTGGACGGCTCCGGCGCGGACATGGCCTGGACCCTGCGCGAGTGGGAGCGGGTGCTGAACGACCTGGAGACGGACTGGCGCGCGACGACCGACCGCGTGGACTGGGCAGCAAAACGGGCGCTGCTGGAGTCGTTCATTGAGGCGGAGGGGCTGTGGTGGGAGGACCCCACGCTGCGGAGCCTGGACCTGGAGTATCACCACCTGGACCCGGAGCGGGGCCTTTTCCTGGCGCTGGAAGAGAGCGGCGAGATGATCCGCCTCTCCGACCCGGACGTGGTCACGTGCGCCACGGTGCGCCCGCCCGCTGATACCCGCGCGGCCCTGCGGGGGGCGCTGGTGGAGCGGTTCGGTTCCGAGATTGAGCGGCTAAGTTGGGGCCGGGTGGGACTACGAGCCGGAAGCGAAACGCGGTGGATCTCCCTGCCCGCCGAGTGGGGCGCGGACGCGGGGCGCGATACCGAGGCAAACGGCGGTTTGCCGAACCGGCTCCGCGCCGCTAAAACTGTGGAAGAAGCACTGGTATTGATGCCGCCGAACGGTGGGTAGCCTTTTGGGGAGAAAGACGAGATTTGGGAGCCTAACCCCCCGGCCCCCTTCCCTCCGAGGGAAGGGGGAGACTACCGCGAACAGTACCTGGTGCGGCTGCCGTAGTCTCCCCTCTCCTCGGAGGAGAGGGGCCGGGGGTGAGGCCCAAAACGGAAAGCACCACGACAGGCGTTCATTCCAAAATCTGCGAAATCTGTGAAATCTGCGGATAGTTCGGAAAACTACCGCAGGCGGGAGAGGAGGCACTATGCGAACGGGCTATCGAGAATTTGTGGGGCAGGAGCGGATGCCGCTGCCTGCCTCGCCGGACCCCATTACCCGGCCCGGCGACGACAGCGGCCCGAAGGCGCCAGACGTGAAGCGCCCGGACCCCAGCGATCTGCTGAAGCGGATGCGCCGGGTGGACCCGGAGCAGGCCAAGCGTTACCGGCAGCGCAGCGGTGAGTAGGGCAGGGCGGATGGAGACTACAATCACGCCACGTCCCGGGGACTTCCTGACGCTGCTGGGCGGCACGACGAGCGCAGTCCCTTCAGGCGCGGACCTGTCCGTACCGGAGACGCGGGGCGGGGCAGAGTCCATCGACACGCACGGAACGACCGTCATCGCGGTGAAATTCCGGGATGGCGTGCTGAACGTGGGGGACCGTCGCGCTACGGCAGCCAACGCGGTTGTCTTCGACCGCGCCGAGAAGGTGCTGCCGCTCGACGACTACACGCTGATCGCCATTTCTGGCTCGTTCGCGCGGGCGCTGGAGATTGTGCGGTACCTGAAGCATTCCTTCCGCTACTACGCGCGGCGGGAGCTACAGGAGATGAGCCTGGACGGGAAGCTAAGCGAGGTCTCCCGCGCCATCGCTAACAACCTGCCGATGGCGCTCCAGGGGATCGGCGCGTTCATCCCCATCGTCAGCGCCTACGATCCGCGTACGAACGAAGGCCGGATCTTCTTCTACGATGGGATGGGCGCGCGCTTCGAGACGGCGGAGTTCGGCGCGGCGGGCTCCGGCTCGGAGCGCATCCGGGGCGCGTTCGATTACATCGTCCGCACTAGCAAGCCGTTCCGAGAAATGACCCTGGATGAGGCGCTTGAGCAATGCCTGGTGCTGCTGGACATCGCGGCTGACCTGGATTCCGCGACTGGCGGCTTTGCCAAAGTGCTGCCCATCGCCAAGGCCATTAGCGCCGATGGCATCCAGGAGATCACCCAGGAGCAGATGCAGAAGATCGTGGCAGGCTTTTCGGGGAGCAGACAGTAGTCAGCAGACAGCGGTCAGTTGAAGAACACCGTACCCCCATAGCGTGCGGTGACTGTAGCATAGGCCCCTGTGGCCGTCGAGGGTATGCCCGCCTGCGGTGACGTGATGCGCTGTTCCGGCGAGGCACCCGGCGTAGGCAGTACGGAAAATTCCGTGGTCAGCCCAGGCGGTATCGCTGCACCCGTGCCAACAGCACGACGACGCCCACAAGGGGCTATGCTACTGTCATCATGCGAAGCGGGATGAGTAGCGGGAAAAGGTTTAATTCGGTATGTCTTTGACCCCTTACGACTGGAACCAGTCGATCCAGACCCGCTCCGAATACATTGAGGAGCGCCTGCGGGACGGCAGCCCCGTGGTCGGCATCAGCCTGCCTGCCGGGGTGCTGCTGGTGAGCATTCACCGGGCGCACCGGAAGATTTTCGAGATCTACGACCGGCTCGTCTTCTCCGGCATCGGGAACCAGTCCGACGTGGAGATGATGCGGAACGCCGCGATTGACTTCGCGCACCGGGAAGGCTTCAGCCGTTCCCCGGACGATGTCACCGTGCAGCGGCTGGTCGGGTCATCGCTCTCGCCCGCGCTGAAGAAGGCGTTCGGCGACCCGTTTACCGCGCCGTTCGTCTTCCGAGGTCTCTATGCGGAACTGGGGGAGACCCAGGAGGCGGACGCCTTCTATGCCCTTGGCTACGACGGCGAGTATCGAAACGAAGACCGCTACACCGTCATTGCCGGGACGCCGGAAGCGGAGAACTCCATGATCGACGTTCTCCAGAGCGGGCTGGACAGCGTTCACGGCGCGCGGGGGCTGGAAGGCAAAGAAGGAACCGCTGCCGCCGTGAAGCTGGCGCTGGAAGCCTGGGGCACCGGGCGGATGCGGGCGCGGCGGACCATTCCCGGCGGCATCGGCGCCCACGACGAGGAAGAAGAACTCCACCACGAGGCGAGCCTGGACGAGACTCTGCGCGAAGCGATTGCGGACGGCAAGGTGGAAGCCGCGCTGCTGGAGCGGAATACCGCCCGCGAGAGTAAGTTCCGCCTCCTGCGCGAGGAGGAGTTGGCCCCGGCGCTCCGCGAGTACCGCTGATGCCTGCTGGTAGTCAAGGCCGGGGCGGCGGGCGCGGCGACCGTCCCCGGCGCAGCGTGGCCCGTTCTGACCCCCATCCCCGCGCCCATCGGAACGAACGACCCGAACGTACCCACTCCCGGCCCAACGCGGCCCGAGGGAAGCCCGTGAAAGACAGGATCCTGGACCGCCGCATCTTCGGCATTGAGACGGAGTTTGGCTGCCTGGTGCATGACCCGGCGGTGGGGCCGCCGGAGCAGGTGGTGGAGCGGGTGAAGAACCACGTCTTCCTCCAGCAGAAGCTCGGCGTCATTGATCTACACGCGCGGGATTACACCTTCGAGCCTGCGCGAGCGGGGGGCTTCCTACTGAACGGCGGGCGGCTCTACATCGACGCGGTGGGGGACCACGAGGAGTACGCCACCGCCGAGTGCTCCGACATCTTCGACCTGGTGGCCCACGAGCGGGCGGGGCAGCGGATTCTCCAGAACGCCCTCGTCGACCTGGGGCTGGATGGGGCGGTCAGCTTCCACAACAACAGCGTGGACCACTTCGGCGGCCACACCTTCGGCTGCCACGAGAACTACCTGGCGCGGCTGGACGAGGACTTCTTCCGGGACGCGGTTGCCTATCTGCTCCCGTTCCTGGTGACGCGGCAGATCTTCACCGGAGTGGGGCGTGTGGGCGGGCACCGGCTGAACCGCACGGACTTCCGCAACAACGTGATGGAGATCAGCAATCACGAGGCGGATTACGTCTGGGTCCACAACTTCTACGCCGTGGAACTGGACAAGAGCGTGGATTTCCAGCTCTGCCAGCGAGCAGACCACATCCTGAAGACGGTCGCCTCGAAGGTCCGCTTCAACCGCGCCATCATCAACCCGAAGTGGGATAGCTACTACAACTTCAGCAACATGCACCGCCTGCACTTGCTGTTTGGCGAGGCAAACCTGAGCGAGTGGGCAAGCGCGATGAAGGTCGGAACCACCTGCCTGGCGCTGGACCTGGTAGAAGCGCAGGTAGTGCCGCCGGAGACGCAGCTTGCAGACCCAATTACCACGCTCCGCTCCGTCTCCCGCGACCCAAGCTGGCGGTGGCCGGTGCAACTGGCGGATGGGCGCACGATGCCCGCCGTAGACCTCCAACGCCTCTACCTGGAAGCGGCGCAGCGCTACCTGAAGGGCCGAGACGCGCAGACGGACTGGGTGCTGCAGGAGTGGGATTACGCCCTGACCGGCCTGGAAGCGGACCCGATGCTGTTGGATGACCGGGTGGACTGGGTGGCGAAGCGGAAGCTGCTGGAGATGTACCGGGCGGCGGAAGGGCTAGACTGGCACGACCCGATGATGTACAGCCTGGACCTGGAGTACCACAACATCAACCCGGAGAACGGCCTCTACCACGGTCTGGTGGAAGCGGGGCAAATGCTCCGTGTTCTGGAGCCCGAGCGCGTTGAGCAGGCAACGACTACGCCGCCCGCCGACACCCGCGCCTCGGCCCGGGGGCAGGTGATCCAGGGCATCCTCAGCTCGCGGGCGAAGAAGTACGTGATTGACTGGGACAGCGTCTACCTGGACCGAGACCGCTTCCTGGACCTCCGCGATCCGTTCTCGAACCACGCGCGGGCGGCAGCGCAGTTCGTCCAGCAAATGTAGGGTAGATCAGTGGTCGGTGGTCGGTGGTCGGTGGTCGGTGGTCAGTGGCCGGTGGTCAGTGAAGGCATCTGGCGTCATACCGCTGCGGCCTGGATCGCTGGCCCCAGGTCTGGCGGGTTGGACTCGCGGATCACTACCTGCGGCGTTCCGTGCCAGGCGGCGCACGCCTTCACCGCCCCACCGACCTCTGCGACCAGCGCGTCGGTGATGGCTACGCCTGGCTCCAGGTGAAGCTGCCGCACCTCGAAGATGCCTTCTTTCCGGTGCGCCTTCGGGCAGAGGCGACCTACCAATGCGCCCCGGTGGAGGATCGGCAGGGTGAAGTAGCCGTATCGCCGCTTCGCTTCCGGCGTGTAGACCTCGATCCGGTAATCGAAGCCAAACAGCTCTCGTCCGCGCTGGCGGTCCCAGACCACTGGGTCGAAAGGCGAGAGCAGCGTGGTGAGCGTGGAAGACAGCGTTCCGGCTGCGGCAGCTTCCGCGAGGCCTCGGTGGTCCTGGTGGACGTAGAACGGCTCCGTGTCCAAGTCCGGCACGCGAACCGGAAAGAGGATCCCCTCGTCCGTCAACTGTTGTACGACTGCCGCCATGCCCTTCTTTGGGCGGCGGAAATAGTCCGGGACCCACCGCGCCTGAGCAATGCCCAGCGCCCGAATTGCCTTCTCCGCCAACCGGCGCTCAATCTCGGCTGCCGTAGGGAGATCGGCATCACTCCAGCCGGGCAGCTTCCGTTCCTGGAGATCGTAGACGCGCTGGAAGCTCTCCCGCCGCGCGATCATGACGACCCCGCAGCGTAGCAGCTCCTCTAACGCAATCTTCTCGTGGGTCCAGTCCCACCACACCCCGGCAGGACCATTCCGCTGCTGCAACTGCCCAGCCCGGACCGCTCCCTCCTGCTGGAGATGCCCCAGGACTCGCTCTACCACCTCTGGGTGCTGACTGAGCCAGCCCTCGCGGGTGGAATGGGCATGGCGGGCGAGCATCGCCGGGCGGTAGAGCGGGAAGTCTTCAGTGGGCAGGAAGCAGGCGGCATGGCACCAGCCCTCGAAGATCGCGCCTTCCGCCAGCAGCTCGTCCAGCCAGGCCGGATCGAATGCCCCGAGGCGGCTCCAGAGGACCAGCAAATGGCTCCGCGCGATGATGTGGATCGAGTCGATCTGCAGCGCGCCCATCCGCCGGATTGCCGCCAGCAAGTCTCTCTTCCCGGCAGGAGAAGAAGGCGGCTGCGAGAGTCCCTGGGCCGCGAGGTGGAGCGCCCGCGCGCCCGCAAGAGAGAGTTCCATGATCCTGGTTAGCCCATGTGCTCGAAACGTGGCGGACGCGGAAAAGGCCTCCACGTGAGGTGATGGAGGCCCTTTCGGGATGCTGCCGCTCCAATGTTAAACGGCGCTTTCTACACGCCTTCCATCGCGGCGCGACCCAAGTCCCGCTCGGTGAGGGTGCGGCTGTCCTCGCGGAACAGCGCGGCGAAGGCAATCAGGATGACGGCGGCCATGATGCAGGGAGCCATCCACATCGCCTGCCAGTTCACCACTTCCTGCGCGCCGCTTCCGGTGGTATTCATCTTTACCCAGACTCCGGCCAGTTGCGCGCCGATTAGCATTCCCAGCCCCTGCGTCACCAGCACCAGGAAGCCCTGCGCCTGCCCCCGGATGGCGTTCGGCGCTTTCTTATCCACGTATATCTGCCCGGTGACGAAGAAGAAGTCGTAGCAGATGCCGTGCAGCAGGATACCGCCGATTACCATCCAGTGAACGTTGCCCGCAGCGGCCCCGGCAAACAGGCCATACCGGACTACCCAGGCCAGCATCCCCACGGCCAGCATCCACTTCACGCCGAGCCGCGCGAAGAAGAACGGCATCACCAGCATGAAGAAGAACTCGGACATCTGCCCGAACGACATATTGAACGCCGGGTCCGCAAAGCCAACCGCCTTCACAAAGACCGGCGCGTAGGAGTAGTAGGCGGCCAGCGGGATGCAGATCAGGAACGAGCAGAGGATGAAGACCGCAAACGCAGGCTGCTTCATCAGCGCCACGGAGTCGAGGCCCAGGATGTCGCGGGTGGAGGTTTGCTGACCCGCCGCTGGAGGCGGCGTGTGGGGGAGGGTGAAGCTGTAGACACCCAGCAGCAGACTGGCCCCGCCCGCCACGTAGAACTGAACCGGCGAGTCGTCCGCGTGAAGCATCTTGCTGACGACGATGTTTGCGACGATCCAGCCAATCGTCCCGAAGACGCGGATCATCGGGAACTGCTTTTCCTGGTCGGTGAGGTTGTGGAAGGCAAGGGAGTTTGTGAGGCCGAGGGTCGGCATGAAGCAGAGGGTGTAGAGCAGCAGCACTCCTACCAGCGGCCACTGTGCGGACGCCCCGCCCTGCGCCACGAACGGGATGGCTAACAACAGCAGTCCGCCCAGCAGGTGCATCACCGCCAGCACGCGCTCCGTCGCAAAGAAACGGTCTGCGACCATGCCGAGGAAAAACGGGGAGATGATCGCGGCAATGGGTCCGACGGAATAAGCCCAAGGGATGGCGTCCGGCATCCCCTTAGCGCCCAGGAAGTTGCCGACGGTAACGTACCACGCGCCCCAAACGAAGAACTCCAGGAACATCATCGCGGAGAGCCGCCCGGTGATGCTGCCGCCCGCCGTGGCGTGGGAGCCTGCACTCATTCCCTCACCTCCAACCGGGCGTAAGCTCGCCCGCCGTCAAACTCTTCTAGGCTGCCGAAACCGGCTGCTGTTCCCCTGCTTGACGGAGAGGTTCCGCACCCAAAGCGGGCAATCCTGTTCGCAATGCCCCCGATCTTGGCAACACTACCCGGCTGATTGGCTGCTTGCGTGAAGCGCCTGCTCCAGGTCCGCCCACACGTCTTCCACGGCGTCAATACCCACGGAGAGACGCAGCAGTCCCGGCGTGATGCCCGCTTCCCGCAAGGCTTCCGGCGCAAGCCCGCGATGGGAGGTGGCGACCGGGTAGGAGATCGTCGTCGCCGTGTCGCCGAGGCTCGGCGCAAAGCGGACAAGGCGCAGGCTCCGCAGCAGCGCGGTCGCCGCCTCGCCATCCGGCAGCTCGAACGCCAGCATCGCGCCGGGAGAGGTGAGGACCTCCTGCGCCACGGCGTGTTGAGAGTGGCTGGGCAGACCGGGGTAGTGAGCCTGCGTCACGCCAGGGTGCGCCGCCAACCGCTCCGCCACCGCCGCAGCGTTGACGACCGAGCGTTCCATCCGCAGCGGGAGCGTGGTGATGCCGCGCACCGCTAGCCAGCTCTCGAACGGGTTGGCCGCGCCGCCCCAGAGCCGCGCCTGCCGCCGAAGGTCCTCCATCAATGACGCGCTGCCTGCCGCCGCGCCGAGAGTCAGGTCGCTGTGGCCCCCCAGGAACTTGGTGACGCTGTGCAGGGTGATATCCGCGCCATGTTCCAGCGGGCGGCAGCCGAGGGGGGTGGGGAAGGTATTGTCCACGACCAGCTTTGCGCCGCGCCGATGCGCCGCTTCGGCCAGCCGAGGGAGGTCCGCCACTTGCAGCAGCGGGTTCGCGACGCTTTCTACCAGCAGCACATCCGCCTGCGGAGAGAGGGCCGCTTCCACCTGACACAGGTCCGTCACGTCCACCCAGGCAAACCCCACGCCGAAGCGGGACAGCTCCCCCTCCAGCAACTTCGAGGTAGCCCCGTACACCTGCCGTGCCGCGACCACCCGCCCGCCACTCCGCGTTAAGGCTGTCAGCGACGCGGCGACAGCGGCCATGCCGGAAGCAAAGACCACCGCTGCTTCCGCGCCCTCTAGCTTTGCCAACACGTTTTCCAGGCCGGTGTGGTTCGGGTTCGCGTCGCGGGTGTAGATGTAGCCAGGGGTTTCCTTCCCATACACCGCCTCGCACTGCTCCAGCGAGTCAAGCGTCCAGACCGTCGATTGGTAGATCGGCGCGATGAGAGGCCGGTTCTGGCCGGGCGGGTCCTCGCGGGCAGCGGCACAGATCGTCTCCATCCGTAGCATTTCAGCCATCGTTCCGCCTCCCGGCGTGGGTGAAGGGGCAGTTTAGAACCACAGATTACACAGATTTCAAGATTAGGGATGGATGTCCCCAGAACGTCGGCCAGTAGTTTCAGCCATCACCCCTAGCTTGCAGCACCGCTCCGGGTCATCGCGCTCCACCTAATCCGTGTAGTCTGTGTAATCTGTGGTTCTAAAACTCCGGTCCCCTCCCTGCCCTCTCTGTGTTCTCTGCGTCTCCGCGGTGCAACGCCCGAACCCGCGAGGGGTGCAGGCGGCGCGGGCAGAATGGGGCTGGGCAACGTGATAGAACAAGACGAGCGGCCCGGCATGCCCCGCCGGGCCAATCCTATCACTGTGTCGCATGGGGAAAGCGGGTGGCGCGGCTCGTTGCTGCCTTTCCCTGGTTTATTCGTCCGTCGTGGTGGCGGGCGGTCCGTTCGGAGGTTGTGCATGTCATTGGTCCTGGGGCTGAAGTGCAAGGAGTGCGGTCGGGAATACCCCAAAGGGGCGGAGTATGTCTGCGAGTTCTGCTTTGGCCCGCTCGAAGTCGCCTACGACTACGAGCGGATTGCCGAGCAGATTTCGCAGAACCGCATCATGTCCCGCCCGCGCAACCTGTGGCGCTACCGCGAGCTGCTGCCCCTGGACGGCGACCCGACCGACGGCCTCCAATCTGGCTTTACGCCACTGATCCGCGCGGACAACCTGGCGAAGGTGCTGGGCGTGCGGGAGCTGTGGATCAAGAACGACGGGGTGAACTTCCCCACGCTCTCCTACAAGGACCGCGTGGTGCCGGTGGCGCTTTCCAAGGCGAAGGAGCTCGGCTTCGACACGGTCGGCTGCGCTTCCACGGGAAACCTGGCGAATGCGGTCTCTGCCCACGGCGCGAAGGCGGGGCTGAAGCGGTACATCTTCATCCCGGACGACCTGGAGCCGGGGAAAGTGATCGGCTCGCTGATCTACCAGCCGCATCTCATTGCCGTGGCAGGCAACTACGACGACGTGAACCGCCTCTGTAGCGAGATCGCCAGCAAGTACCGCTGGGCCTTTGTCAACGTGAACATGCGTCCCTACTATACGGAAGGCGCGAAGACGTACGGCTTCGAGGTGGCGGAGCAGTTGGGGTGGCAGGCGCCGGACCACCTGGTTTGCCCGGTGGCGGGCGGCACCATCCTGCCCAAAATCTGGAAGGCGTTCCAGGAGTTCCAGCGGCTGGGGATTATTCCCGAGGTGAAAACCCGGTTCTTCGCGGCGCAGGCGGAGGCATGCTCGCCGGTGGTGAACGCGATCCATGCGGAGACGGACATCATTCGTCCCGTCAAGCCGCGCCCGGTCACCGAGAGCGTGGACACCTCGCTGCGGATCGGGAACCCGGCGGATGGTCCCTACGTGGCGCATGCCGTCCGGGACAGCGGTGGCTGGGCGGAGAAGGCGACCGATGACGAGATCATCGCCGCGATCCGGCTGCTAGCCGCCACGGAAGGCATCTGGACGGAGACGGCGGGCGGTACGACGCTGGCGGTGGCAAAGAAGCTGATCGAGCAGGGGAAGATCGACCCGGGGGGCAGCACGGTGGTTTGCATCACCGGCAACGGGTTGAAGACCCTGGAGGCGGTGAAGGACCGGGTGGGCGCTCCCACTCCCATCGCCGCCACCCTCGCCAGCTTCGAAGCCGAGGTGCTGGCGAAGGCGGCGTAGAGGCCGCAGTGGTTTCGCGCTTCAGCCCACGAGGGCAGAGCGCGTGGTTCTCTCCCGGCGGCGAAGGATGGTTCGCCGGGAGATCTTTTTCGGAAGAGTGAGGAGTACGAAATGCCGGTATCGGTATTGATTCCCAGTCCGCTGCAAAAGCTGACAAACGGGCAGGCGGTCGTGAAGGCGGAGGGCGCGACGGTGGCGGACGTGGTTTCTAGCCTGGAAGCGCAGTTTCCGGGCATGAAAGACCGCCTCTGCGACGCGGAAGGCAAGCTGCGACGCTTCACCAACATCTACCTGAACAACGAGGACATCCGCTTTGCGGAGAACGAAAAAACGGCGGTGAAGGAAGGCGATGAGCTATCCATCGTGCCGGCCGTGGCGGGCGGACGTTAGCGCCGGGCGCAGGCCGTGAGGACCATGAGGGGAGGGGAGAGATGGCGACCCGCAGGGTGATGCTGAAGTACCCGAATGGGCTGATCAAGGAGCCAATCGTTTCCCGGATGGTGAAGCGATTCGACATTGAGGTGAACATCCGCCGCGCCCGCGTGACGGAAACGCTCGGGGAGATGGCGCTGGAGCTGGATGGCGATTCAGGGGCGCTCGACGCGGCGGTCCGCTACCTGGAGGAGCAGGGCGTGCTGGTGGAGCCGCTGGAAGGCGATCTGGTCAGTCCGTAACTTAGTCGGCCCGATGCGCCGACAGTTCCTGATCACCACGCCCCAGGTACCAAAATGACGACTGCCGCCTGCTCTGGCGTCCATGCCGGACGGGTGGCAGTCGTTTCTATTTGTATCTGCCCCCGATCTCACGGGATGAGTCCCTTACGAGGAAGGATTACTATCACCGCCAGGAAATGAAAGGCTTGCTTGTCCCACCGTCCGAGCGGAGGGGACCAAGGTCAGAGAATGGATTGAGCATGGGACGCGAGTCCCATGCGACGAAATTCGCGTGGGTATTATTGCTGGCTTCTTGTCCAGAGGCTGGAAGATTGTCCATGATGAAGGGCGCTGCTTCTCAGTAGCTTTTCAGAATCGCGTCATGGGTTAAGAAACACATGATTTGACCGTAAGGGTAACAACCATTGCCTTGGCTGATTGTCGCTTCCGCTTTTCTTTCTGCCGAACCACTTATCGTTGATCCTGGAACTTGAATCTCGGGAGTGCTCATCCCGTGCTTACCCCTCCCAGAAAAGCGCGCTGGCCCGGCAGTCATTCATTAACCGCAGAACAAGCGCACGAAGCGCCCTCGCCGGGGAACGCATCAGCGATGATCTTTCCAGCACAGTGGGATCCGAAGCTTGGAATTCACGTGACTTGAAGTCGCGGC
>JADMIO011430528.1_pt1 | contig 58995 bp, 48 predicted proteins | sample 8958161 | NCBI WGS metagenome assembly JADMIO01 (sample SAMN16585339, study PRJNA669376) | soil metagenome | isolation source: Crop rotation soil | place: USA: Cullars Rotation, Alabama | collected 2011 | reverse complement strand
GCGACTTCAAGTCACGTGAATTCCAAGCTTCGGATCCCACTGTGCTGGAAAGTCAGAAAGCGGTAATAAAAAGCTAATACGTGACAAAGACCCCAGTATGACAAACCCACACAAAGAAAAACTACTGGTGTCTAAAAATGACTTCTAATTCTAAATAGACTCCACACTGTGGACAGGTCAGTGATAATACAACGTTGCACTGTTGGTTAAATGTTTTTAATCACAAAAAGGAAATATATTACTTCTCTAATAATAGGGTATCTTTACTATAAATGTGCATGCATATTAAACAAACAAGTTAATTCGCTCAATGTTAGATGCTACTACCTATGATGGTTAGATATTTGATAACTGAGTAAAGCGCAAGCGATGTTAAAGCTAGTACGGTAAATCACAAAGCTAAGTATTGAGGAGGTATGCTGGGGATTATCAGGAGTTACCTGCAGGGACAGCAGCATGGGTAAGTAAACTCAGATAGTGTGTTAATTCTCACCCCTCAACTTCAACCTCCCCCAGTCGCCTTCACTCACACCTTTCTAATTAGTAAAGGTACCGACTATTCACGATATAGGCTAAGTGTTACATGTATCTCAGAGACAAATAACCTAATATGACCGAGTAGCCAGTACCCTTACTACGATTCTATATATAACAAGCATTATTATGAATACACACAAAGACGAACATTAATGGGATCGCTTTTTAATGCAACAAGCCGTACATAAAGAGACGGGCAACAGATGTCTTCGTATTACATGATGATGTGGAAAATATAATATAACATTCACCGTTAACCAGATGCGCCTGTGCTAAAAGCTGAGTCAGTAGTAAAGAATCAGTCAGAGTACGCTTAAATTGATGGAAGATTTCGTGGCATGCGTTATTAGTGTTGTTATGCCTTGATTTAGGAGTCATAATGGATGGACGTTTGTATATCTAGTAGACATAATAGCAATAATGACCACACGTGAACTAACTGCCGTACGGCATGACTTCTGAACCAAGGCACATATCTAACCTGGTGCATATTAGGTCAAGGCACACAAATGAAATAGCATGCAACATATACAATGTGTCGAAGTTAGAATGCCCCATAGCTTAAGAGCGCGAGTGACTTCTTCCAAGTATGAATTGACAAAGATTCCAATAAAACATCAACTTTCACAGAATTTTACTGGTAAAAATTCACAACCCAGACCCAAAAACCACATTTTTACCAATCAATTAGAAACGAAACTTAGACACATTGTATACCGTTCAACTCAGCATTATAAATCACAAAAATAAATTCGGTACTATGTCACCCCCTTATGAGTTTAAAACTACACAGTTAACAAAACCAGCGTTGCCAATAATTCATAAACTGCTCACGAAAAATAGAGTTCAATAAATAACCTCAACAATTATCAATCCCGCGACCGTCTAAAGTGGTTAAATACTACTACAAAGTGAGGATCACAATAAGAACGGTTTATAACACTATGGCTTGTTAAAGAATCACGGTAAACTCCAGGCTAAGAGGTGTGTGTCATTTCAGACATACGTTGTGGGTGGCTGATGTGGGTTTCTCAACCACTCCTTGCTTTCCTTCTTCAGGTGTTGTTAAGTCTTATTGCAAATGGCTTCTCGTATGTAGTTGCAGTTCTCTGCAACAACTTTCCATTCTGGTGGTTTCGTTGCATTTGTGTGCAATTCTGATATTGGTATCTATAAACCTGTACTTTGACCCTGCTGGCTCTGGAACATGTCTCTCTATTCCATTGATTTCTCTCTTTTCTCCCTCTTTCTTTTCACCCTGAACTTCTCTCTCTGTTTCGCACATGCATACATTTCGCATTAGAATAAACAACGTACCCATTGGCCCTGGGTCACATTGGTCTCTTGATGGTAGATTGAGTTCGTGGTGGGAATACCTAAATGGCTAGTTTTACTGCTAGCCTTGCAAGGGTGTGCGCTCTCATTAGCTTTCTCTCGCCTCCTCACACAGCAGTGGTGCCTCGCATGCATGTGCAATTCGCAACCCAACTTAATTAGGGCAATGTCATTTTGCATGTGTGTCAGACGTGCCATCAGCGCTTTTCCAACTGAACTCTGGTTTTATTCATATTATTATGATAAGCTTGAAGATGCGGTTGTCTCAGGAGCGGCGCCCATACTAGCGGCTCTAGTGGTTCCTCTAGCCATACTGACTTGGTTTCTGTTCCAGCAGTGTTTTATAGAAACTGAACTGCTTTCCGATGAGTTTAGCTCTCAGCAGCTAGGGCAGTGGAGTTGCTCTCAGATTTCTCGTTTTCTCTGTAGAGTCACGCAAAATTTCGCTCATCATTTTCTCAAGTGTGCGCTAGCGAATTCCCTCTATGCTAAGTGCAAACATCCCTTACTACCGTGTGCGTCTCCATGGTTAAATATAGAATATGATGTACTCCCTACCACATGTGGCATACCTCCACATAGCCTGCTCACGTGTCCACTCGTAACAATTCAACAATTAGGCAAAAACTGTGCTTGAAAATATTCCAAAGCAGCATATGCAGGCTTTGTGAAAAGCTGCACCCTGGTACTAACATACTTTGAGTGAAAGAAAATAACCCACAACCAGATCCAGAGATTCCTCGAACACCACATTTAGAGGTTTCTCAATGCTGACAGAGTTTCTTCAATCGCAAGGGAGTTTCTGCGAGTGTGGGATCATTTTTAGACAGACTCCATGGAATGGCCATTTCTAGAATCCGCAGCTGAAGGTTTTCTGTACTGTGTGTGATTCAATCTAACCTACCTAACAGCAGCATGCAAATTATACGCTATACTATCCTGAACAATGAAATGATAAACAGTTTCTCTTCTTCTTCTTGATGTTCTGCCCTCCGAACAAACTCTATTCGCTTCAGTTTCTCAGTTCCCATCGGACACACACATTCGACATTATCCACCTGTGAAGAATGAATGGAAACGGTTTCACACCACCACCGATGCGTGCCATGAAGCATTCGCACAGATTCGCTTCTTGTTTCTCTCACTTCTCGGAAGTTTCTCAGCCAAATCCTGTCCACGATTCAGTGTTCCTCTTATTATGAAATGATTCCTCTTCTTCCTTGCTCGAGTCCGCATTGTTATTGCATAAAATCACGCTCTCCTTTCAGTGCGTTCGCGCTGAAAATAGTGAAGCTGTGTGCGTCCTCCATACAGTGTAAGTACAGCCTGGCTACTTAGCAATGTCAGCAGTTTTCGCCAATATATAAGTACCAATGCCAGTTTCGCACTGTTGATGAGTTTGTGGGATTGCCTCTCATTAAGCAGCTGTTTCTCTCACTCCCTCCCTCCCTCTCTCTCACTCTCTCTTGGAAAGTTTCTCCAAGAAATTGTGGTTTTTCATTCAAAATCAACTCGCATTTCACCAGTGTGTCTTTCATGACGAACAGTGCGCAAAATTGTCATTCCATTGGTTTTATCTGGCATTCTCTTTTTTTCCTGTCTTTCAACAGAGCGTTTCAATGGCTTTCGAACAGTAACTGTTCAGCCGCCGTGTGCGTTCAAATGGATACAGCCATTCAGGAAATGGTACGGGTAAGTGAACACTCCTAAACATTTCATCTACCTAACATGGCTTTCAAGCTGAGTCGTTGCATCTGGCAACTTTGCTGATATAGCATCGCACGGTCAGCTCCCGTTCTCTCTCCAACATGTTTGAGTTTCGCAGCTGCTCTTCAGAGATGAGCTCTACGCAGACGCTATCCTTCTTCTCCAGGTAGCTATGCACCTGGTGAAACACAGCGCCTTGTCGGTCGCTGCGGGGAAGGCAGGTGGCGAACTGGTATCTCTCGGCCAATCTAGCACTGCCTATCAGTTGAACGCATACGTAGAAGATGCGACCTGAATTGTTCAGAATCACCTGGAAGATCTCGCCATCGAATCTGGTACACATGAGGGAGATAGGCAGAGGGCACAGGGGAGCAGGGAGGGACGAAAGGAATAGAAACATAGGTAATGAGATTGCAATGTAAAAGGAATAGACGATTCTGCTAAGTATGCTACAATCAGTTGCTATATTATTATGACTAAATACGTTAAGTACGCATAACAACAAGGACTCTCAATATCAAAGGTGTGCTATCAGCTTTCCCAAAGCAACAGCACAATATTTTCATCCATAAACAATCAGTAACAATGAATGGGCTATCACTGGGTGACCAACTCACGTCATGGTGTACGAGTATCGTATCTGATCGAATGTCTCCAGGGGGAAGGTGAACTTTTCGAACCGTCCCTCGACCATACGAATCAGCCGATCTGGATGTTTCGTCTCCAGATGCTGTTTGTACTCTTTCACCGCCATACGGTACGAGCAGTCGTGGAAGAAGCATTTAATCACTCTATGCACGCACTCCATCAGGTGGCTGCGTCTCTGTAAGAGGACAGAAAGAGAGTGCAAATAAACAAAATGTCTCCAGATGGAAGCAGTAACACATAGTAAAACACACATGAACAAAAGAGGCAAAGTTGGATCACCTATAAAACATAGGAAAATGTCTACATTTTTTAGAACAACACATGTCAGTCAATTTCTAAAAATGCACTGAACAGGCTTCCAGATGTAGGTAGTTCACACCCTTACTACTATTCTCAAGAATTCGAAATAAAGGCAATATGACAGAAGTGAAATATTAATCCGAGACACACTGATTATAGAACCAATATCGTTAATATAGAGCAAAAAGCGTGAGAAAGTAGGGAACTTATTACTCTTCAATGGTTTGAAGGTGCAGAAATACTGAATTCGAAATAAAGGCAATACCTGTGTGAGCAGATAGCTATTGTCGCATCCGATCGAGTTGCATGGGAAGAAGACATGCTGTGTGAGTCCCTCGAGTGAGAAGTTGCGTGTGTGCGTCAAGAAACGGTTCTTACAGCTCGGGCATTTATCCAGACGTAGGATGCACTTGGAGCAGATGCTGTGCCCTGTGCGGCACAGGTAGATGGGTGCCTCGAAGAGATTCAGGCAAATAGCGCAACGAAGGCCGTCGACGATTTTGTCCGATTCAGCAATGGTTTCGCTCTCGTTATCGGTCTGAGATGATTTGTGTCTGATTGCAGAGATAGTCGGACAATAGGGAGAGTTGTTGGGGTTGTCTCCAGAGTGGCTGCAGACGGCGACTGGTGATGGAGAAGAACTCTCTGCAACATCGCTTCCACCGCTGGTACTCTGCGGAGTTGAAACACCGGCAGTTTCTACGCCATCAATGCTGCTGCTGGTGCTGATGGGATCAGGTGAGGAAGATCCAGAAGCAATAACCTCATTCGAGTCATGTGCTGCGTTCGTGCAATTGTCATCTCTCGCACGTGCGTTCAGAGCGAGTACGTTGACGGGAGTCTCAGGCAGATCGCTATCGACCGAGCCGAGTTTCGGCCGTTTCAAACGTCGCACGGTGGGTGAGATGCTGCCGCTGCTATTCGTATCGTCGTCCGTATCGGAACTGCTCGGTACCCGTGGCCGTTTACTGCGTTTCTTCTTCTTACGCTTGCGGACCGATCCTCGCAGGTGCCGACGAAGACCTGCGAAAGGCGCTGCAACCTCCGCACTACACCCCGCACCATCACCGCTACGCACCCCTGCCCCTGCTGCAGCCGATTGCGTCAAACCAGTCGGATCTGGTACACCGCTCGGCACGCGGATGTTGATCCTCACAAACGCCGCATCGCCGAGTACAAAACCGGCCGACGGGTCTATAAACGTCTGCCAGTCGAGTGATAGACCGACACCGGACACGCCCCTACTATTGCTGCTGCTAAATACGGTCGTGAACTGCTCTCTGATGGTGTGCTTGCTATCGCACTGGTTGATCAGCGCCACTTTGAACGTAGCGTGGCACTCAGAAGGGTTCTCACCCTCTTCTACTTCCTCTCCCATCTGTTCTCGACAGTTATTGCAGCTGACAGTGATGAATAACTGCTTCACACCGTCGAAGAAAGTGGGTCGTACCTCACCGCGCCATTCCCTTTGTCGCACTTGGTGGCTGCTATCAGATGAGAGTGGTTCTCGCATTAGGTAGCATGCAGGCGATTCAACCGTGGCATCCAGCTGCAGTACGTTCTCAATCCGCATAAGGAACGTCGCCTCTGACACACCGCATTGTGATAGATAAGCCATAGGGATGGCTGTAGTGTGTACGCTTTTGTTATGATATGGTAAGCAAGTTCGCAAGTTATTACTGTTGCTCTGATCCGGAAAATAAAAAGCACACATATTAGTGTTGACGATTCCCAATACAGTTATGGTAACAAGGAATGTTCGGCTGTAGCCTAGTTTACAGTGAGATGTACCAAAGTGTAGCGAAAGATATGATCTATTATTAAAATTAAAACTGACGCATCAGAGAACAACAGAAAACTCGATTAAAACTAATTACCGTCAACAGCCAGCGTCCAGTAACCCTGAAACGGAGAGTTCTGTAGAGATTGACAACTTTTTTCACATCAGCACTTCACATTCAAGCACCCGGTTTCGGATGCCACATTTCAACTTGGGCTATATTTCTCTGTTTGAGTTGTAATGTTAGATCAACAAGTGAGAAACTGCAACAAGTAGGCTACGCAAGAAAATAGTAGTCAGAACATGATAACAACGGAGCTTGCTCTTTGATAAGATACACATCTCTCTAACAGGGAACATTTGTAGCTCTTGAAAGACAAAGAACGTGTTAAAGCAAAAAGTTCGTGACCGATTAAAAGGTGATATTTCGAAGTCAGATAGGCAACTCAATCACCGATTTGAGGAACTGAGTTGAAGTTGCTAAAACATTCAAGTTGCAGGGAACTGTCCGAGTTAAAAATGTTGCTGCTGTTGCAATTAGTTAGTGAAATTGTATTAACCTACACATCGAGATTGAACAAGGATTGAAATTATGTTATGCAATCTAACCAGGTGAGAATAGTGAAGAGTTGAGACGATAAAAATCTAAGCAATTACTTCTACGATTTTCAATTCAATGTTGCAAATCATTTGCTAATTCGTTGAAGTAGCAATCCCGTAAAAACAATCCTCATTGTTTAAACAAGGGCAATTTTGAAACACGCAGAGAGTACATTCATTTCGAAATCTGAAGCTGTCATATATCAATGAACAAGTTACGCTGACAACTTTTAGTTCCTGCACACATAGGCCTAAGGCCTGAAAAATGCACTGCATCAACTACACAGTGAAGAAAACAATGTGGCAAAAACAACATTGACGACTCAGGCATCATAAAGGGCGGATCCAGGTGGCCACGCCCCCCCAAATGATAAAAGCATTTATAGTAAGGTAGAACGGAGTTTTTGGCAAAAAGGAATTTATACAAAATAGAATGGCCTTTTTGGCCTTTGGTCCCCTCCAAAAAATTCCCGGATCAGCTCCTGCGTCAACCCGACTAGTCCTCCACATAAAACACCAAAAAACAACTCTTTTCGAATATTAGTTCACCGCCGTCAAGTCGTCTGCTGCTCTATCTCTCCCCCGCCCCCTCCTCCGGCAGCAGCTGCCCAATCCAGTTGAGATGCTGCTCATCCCCCGTGCTGATCTCCACAGCCACCAGATCACTGATGCCCGGGAACTGATTGGCCCTCACGTACTCGGTCACCTTGCCGACCATCGACGTCCTTGTCTTGGCCATCAGCATCACCTCCCCACCCATCCTGACCGCCTGTCCACCCGATTTGTACACTGACGTCGTGCCAGGGAGAACGGTAACGCATGCGGCTACACTGGCGAGAACCAGGCCGTCGGCGATCCGGTGTGCAGCCTCTGCGTTCGACACGGTGATGTAGACCAGCGAGTAGCCAGTGCTGCTGTTGTTGCCTCTCGGTTCGTCAGTGTCGGACTCGGACTCTTCTGAACTCTCAGCTGCTGCCACCTCGTTCCGCATCACGCCTGTGGCAGACACACAACAGCCGGCGGATCATATACATCTGTGATCCGTCGATGTAGTTGGCCGATGTAAGGGTTTCGCCTTCGTCCAACTCCTTGCCGTTGTAGATGAGCCTGAACAAAGAGAGACCTGAATGAGTTATCAGTGTGTCCTTAGTACACCGGCGTTATGTTTATTCGACATTTACGTACCACCATCCCACTCGCATTATGAAGTATCTGGAATTCGGAAATGTAATTAGAAATAGAAGGTGATATGACGTCAACTCCTTCACAAAAGCGTGACGTCATTTCGCAAGAAGGATCGTTTGTCATAGCTAAAGTACCACAATTCCGAACTTCATTTGACATCCCTTTCTGTCTTCCAGAGTACACAAAATAAAGGAACCAAGCCTAACAATATATATATATATATATATATAAACATTCCACCAAACCTACTGAATTATTACAGCAAGGATTCACTTTCAAAAGCATCTACTTCACATCCTTAACACTCAAGAACAGAAGCGAGAACTGAGAGACCTACAAACTATTCGAGCTCCCCTCCAATCACACTCCACCCAGTCAAAACTGATTATGATATTCTCGTCAAAATTCTTCAGAAGGAGGTGTTACACGGAGAGAAGAAGTGTTTTTTGTTGTTGCAAAAACGTAACAAAAATTAGATTTAAATTAGCCAGCGTGCAAACGCATTCTGAAGTTCAACAGTCTACAGAAGCAGAAAAATTTAGTGATTTCTTATGTACCAGCCTAACCCATGCATGAGTGCCTCTTAGAGGGTCTGAGCTGATGAAAGTAAATCAAAAGCTCATGATTTTTCACAGCAACCTGAGAGATCTTTAAAAGTGAATTCTTACGCATGCTGAGATTTTTTCTTTGATCCCATGTAGATGACGAATGGTTTGTTTTAGGCATCAACAGCTCCTGCTATACAAGGGTAAAAGTGTACTGTATTGAGAAAACACTGAGAGTAGCAATGTTATGTTATGTTACACTCCTGCAACGCATTTGCTTTGGGGAGGATGCACAGTCTGATCTTAGTTGACTGGCTCAAAGTTTTCCAGGTGGTTCGAAAATAGTTCCACTTTTGAGATCTCCACTAGCTTACTTGGCAGTGAGTTCCAATCTCGCACTGTATGTGGGTAGAAAGAACTGTATTATGGATCTGAATTGCAGGCAAAATGTCGATAAGAACGGCCATTGTCATTCCTGCGTTGTGTGGTTTTTCGTACTAGATGAGGTGGAGTGGCCATTGGGGTGATCTTCCAGTTAATCTTGTAGAGCAGGCATAATCGAGCATTTCTTCGACGTGTTATAACACGTGCAATAACGTACCTCTGAGAGCACGGACACACGGACACGCCTTCTCGATCCTGGATCCTCCTCTTGACATCGAAGACGGACGTGTCGGCGCTATCGAAATTGAACTCGTGAATCTTGCCAGCAAGCGTCTTCACTACGACGAGCATTTTCACTGCACGATAACTTTTGATGATGCACAAAAACCAAGACTGAGCGGCTACGCCTACAAGCTTGTTTATTAGAGGAAAGAATAAGACAAAACATTTTTTACGCTGAGCATATGCTAAGCACAAGGATTTCAAACACAACGTAACTCGCAGGCAGCAGCCTATCTCCGCAGAGCGAACGGCAAGTAATAAATCCAACCAACGTGCGGCTCTGACTACGGCAATTTGATAATGTTTGACAGCCACACAATACACTGCCTACTTCATGAACTCGCAGGTAGCGGTTCCACCGAAAGGGAACCTAATCAAAACCTCAAAAACAGACGCTGAACGCAGCTGAATACGTTCTCTGTGAGCAAGCTGATTCCTGGGGTAATCACAACTCAGAAGAGCTTCACTGACAAAAGCGAAGGTCATTGTAAAAACATCTGCATACCCATTTTATTTGGCACCAACCGCCATTAACGAATACGGTACACAATGTTGGGTCAGCAGGGTAGGTAAGTACACAGAAACTCGCAAATCATTTACATTGTCTCTATGAAAATAACGCGCCTGAATATTTACCTGCACCATGTTGATAGGTAGTGACCACTATTCAAAAATATTTCCACTTTAGGAAAAAGTAGTATTTAAAGCGTACGATGATTGTGGATTTTACTTGCCCGTACGCAGGCACTAAGCATGCGAAAAATTCGCAAAGTTGAAATGAAAATAACCCGGAAGTAACAGAAGCACAACAACGGTAGCAGCGGTCTCATTCCACCTGTCTCATACCTGTTGTCTCACCAACGTCAGCACTCGAAATGAAAGAAGAGATAAACAGTGCATCAGAGTTGCTAACTGATTGTTACCGAATTACCCCACCACTTTTACTAAATAACGAAATCTAGAAGAAATAATATTTAAAGGTTAGATTTTGTCAAAAGAGGTGATTATGATATATATGTTAAAAACAATCACCAACTTTTTTTCGAAGACATGACTCTAGTTTTGTGCTGAAAACGGGAACTTAACCCAATTGGCAACACTGAGAACAGTGCACAGAGTTGCAATTTGATCAAATTACCTTGTCAGGAAAATAAAAGTAAATGTTACTAAAAAAAAGTATGCAAACTTTTCTGGAGAATATCTGCGAAATAGAAGAACATTTCACAATCCTGAAAAATACTCTAAGGAAACACTGGAATAAATGTATTAACCAATTGTAATATTAACAGTTTTGTTTTCCCACAATTGGCAATTCCCACAAAATTGGCAACGCTGACATTGTGAATAACGTCAGAGTTCAATCGGGTTCCCAGAATCAACAGTGTTTTATCTCTGAAGGCCATTTTATATAAAACAAAAAAACAGGGGGGTCAATTCATCCAGACACTATTCAAACTATGATAGAAAACTCTCATTTCGAATGGTGATAATTTACATCTGAATAACCCTCGCAGAGTTCGCATTTGAAATTCTGCAGAAAAAAGGAAGGTTACCTGGGAAAAACCTAAAACGCTTCTTCAGTTATAAGAGACAGGGGGAGAGAGATAGATAAGGAGGGAGATGGAGAGAGAGAGAGAGGGAGGGAGAGAGAGAGGGAGGGAGGGAGAGAGATAGAGAGGGAGAGGAGAAAAGTGAGACAGGGGAAAAGAGCGAGCGAAAGCATCGATGTAAACATTGTAGTAATTTGATCTCCTAAAAGCAATAAAACGCGCAGCGCGATAAAATTATTGCTTGCTAAGTGCATTCAACGTAAAACTTGCAATCTAGATTGTTTCTGCGAACTAAAGAAGCCACTTTTTCGCGTCGGCAACCGTTTTTTCACCCACCAAACGTTGGTCTGAAGAATATAATTAATATAAACGACAAACCGAATACTAATTTGCAGTCAGTTTTTCAGAACACCCCCTGACCTCGTATGGACCCGCGATCATTTACTACCACATCACCAAATTGTCCTTCACTTTACATACACTCAAAACATGGGAGTTGAAAGAAAAACATCACTAAACATTGAACATCACAAAACAAAATTGAATATTTAGATCTAGAAAATCATCCCACTGCGCAGTGCGCCAAAACAATAAAACAATCGTCGCTTCAGCGGATACGTTTTTCGCACGTACTCACAGCGATGATGATAATGTTGATGAAACGATCGTTGCAGGACGCGTATTCGCACCCATGACTGAGAGAGGAAATCGGCTGCCATTTTCGCACTTTTCTCATCATTCGTTTGAGCGCATTTCAGTTGCTGCAGTGCACGGCTGTGCTGCAGACCACGATGAGGCGGCAGAGGCTTTTTCTCCATCCACATCAGCAGGAATTTCGCTACTAACCGCTTTCGCTAAATCTCTTTCTCCGTTCATCACTTTCTCTGCAGCGACTGCACTCTTTCCGAGTCGATCCGTTGGAAGGCAATGAGCATCCACTTGCTTAGATGAGCAATTCGCACTTGCAGTTTCACCCGCCTTCTCTCGAGCTCTCTTCTCTTCATCAAACACTTCAGCGATGATCATCTGCATCACACTCTGCACCTTCCCATCTGCCGTTGCCACCTGGTTTGGACGACCAGGGAATGATCGGAACCGTTCGATCGCTTGCTGCACCTCACTCTCACTATCGAACACCAGAACTGCACTCATCACCTGATGGTACGTATCGGTGAAGATACGACAGTGTTTCGGCTGCAGCTGGAGGCAGCGAGCCACTGCAAGAACGGTCTCGCTGTCTTGCCAGTCGGAAGGAATCAACTTCAGAATGCAGCCATGCTCGCCCTCCGACAGCTTGAACCTCTCCGACTCTTTCAGTTTCTTTCGTCTCGACTTCCCCTGTCGCGGTCCTGGTTGCTGCTTTGGAAGCGGTCGTCTGCGTGAAACCGAATGCTGCGCTGAATTGACGCTCGACAATGACTGCCGCTGCAGCTGCTTTGCGCCATGGAAAGACGGATCATAGGGGGCTGAAAGAAAAAGAGGCGGTCAGATCAAATGCATTACCGAATAAAGAATTGGTTTACGAGGTAAAGTAGAACCGAGCAACTAACTCAAGCAACAAGAAACTAACGAGTTATCAGCGAAAATGTTTTTTGTATGACTGTAATTCCAGCCGGGTTTTTCGCTGAAATAAGAAGTTTCGATGTATAAACAAAAGCAAAGAGAAACGTAGCAAAACGCGAAACATACCTTTCATCCGATGGGGAGATACTGACAGCTGCGCATAAAAGAACGGAGTTGAATTTGAGAGGTGGTGATGCTGCTCCTGCTGCTGTATGCCGGTTGGGAACTGCGGTCCCACTGACGGAGGTGGGTAGAGAAATGGTGGAGACACGTGGCCCAAACTGTCGTACTGGTTTCTCGCCGTACCAAAGCCGCTGGGAGCACCATGACTTGAGTGATTGGCGCTGATGAAGTAAGAACTGCTGCGGGGAATAGTGGTGGCACCTGCAAAGCTGGTGCCTCTGAGGTAGGAGCCGTCAAACGAAGAGTTGTAGTGGTTGTCGCGTGGAAACGATTGTGGAACTGAGAAGGCCTGCATTGAGAGAGCAAACAGAAGAAAAATTCAGGTTATGTGCAAGTTAACGTTTAACAAAATACCGTACGGTGAAAACCCAAGCACTTGCTTTCCTTGATAAGACACTTCATTCATTCTTTCCAGAAAGTAGAAAACAACTGTGTATGAAAATATCGGGCTGCGCTTTTATGAAAACGGACTGATATAATAAGCAATACATACCTGAGACTTGTCAACAGGTGCTACCAGTGCATCATAGGATGGTTTGTGATTCATCTGCTGCTTTATCGCCGGCTGCATCAGTGGATCAAACGACGGTGCATGCTTCGAATGCTGATGCTGAACCCGACACATCTCCTCCTGCACCTCTGCTGCCCAACTGACGTGCACGTTCACCTTCGATCCATACAACATCTTCACCTCACTCAACTGCATCGCACCTCGAGCATCCTCCAAACTCCTGTTTCAAAGAGTATGAGTAATAATGAGCCTGCACTGAATCAAAAACCAACACTTCAATTTAGCGTTTTGGGAACAATACTTTGCAGTTTGCATACTAACATGCCACCATGTATAGGGCATATGCGATAGTGGTTCTGAGCATGAATATTGTAAAAAGGGGAGGATCCGGAATATAATTTCAAAGGGGGCCAAAAGTCCAAAAGTGTCATACTGTCTATTGTTAACGAAAGTTTCCAAAAATCACGTTCTATCTAGTATGACTTTGGTTCAGCATTTTGGGGGGGGAGTCATTGCCCCCTGGGCCCCCCTCTGGACCCGCTTCTGACTGTAAACAACTGGACCACAGCGAGCATGATGCATCAATTCTGATTGAGGATGTCCCACAACAGCTAAAATCAAACCCACGTGCCCTGAATGAAATCAAAATTAAAATCTGCATAATCTCCAAACTGAGAGCAAAATCAGGATGTTTCTTACCTGAACTCCACGAAAGCGATGCCACCTCCAATGATATGAATTCCATTTTCGATGGGAATCTTGATGTCACCAAAGTATGCTCTGATGTCCTCTTCATCAACAGAGAATGGCACGTTGTCAATGCGGAGAATGGTGCGCTCTTTGTAAATGTCGTTCACTTGTCTGACTTGGTGATACTCTTGTCTGTCATGAGAGACAATATGCTCCTGTTTGACATGCAACAGGCCATTTTGAGAACCACGAGCATTTGGAGATTGATCATTGCTGCCAACTTTCCAGCCAGGATGCTTCTCAAAGCAGATTTTCTTCTGATGTGTTTCGTGTGAAGAATCACCATTGTTGCTGCTGCTGCTGGAAATGCGTTTCATTCTTATTACCAAGAACCAACTTTTGAAACTGTATTATATCACTTTTGCTCTAAGCTAGTGCACACTGCCTAGACTCACTGCAACATTTCACACCTGATCCTGACAATGCTTTTTATTTATTTTCATTCTTGATTATTTCAGTTTCAGAAAATAAACCAAATGCATGATAGGTGACCAAAATCATTCAGGACTGCTTTAGAGTTCGGGGTTAAGATATTTCAGAAGAAAAAAAAAACTTAAAAATGATGTCGTAATAGGTTAAAACGCCGCCCGCTTAATAGGAGGATGCTCACATCAGAAAATCTGAATGATTCTATAATCAGGAGGGATGCACGGCATGATGCATCCGGAAAATAAAACGGCTGGAGTAATTGAATATGTTATACATTTAAACATGTCACTAATTTCGTCACACAAGCTTGAAAAAACTATACGTCACCGTATTTTTTACTTGATGTTGCGATTTCACCTTCACTTCAGAATATAGAAAAACGAACCAACAGAAACGTGCTCTGCAAATCCCACCCTGAAAGATATGCATCCACACCCAAACTTCTCTTCCGAACACGCCATGGACCAACACACCTCATGCTTTACTACAGCGCAAAGATTGGACGAATTATCTCTGAAGCAACACTTTAATGTATTCTTTCACTCTCTGTCGTAAAAATGGATCAACACAATAGTGCTTTACTCCAACGTAACCTTAGGCAAACTCCCAATCTTTTCTCCACCGAATTAACACTGCAATGTCTTACTGTGTGTGAACTGTTTGACTGGACCAGCACAATAGTGCTTCACTCCATCATCATAAAATAAGCACACTACAAATCTCTTTTAGACCATCATCTTATTATCTTGGCCTTCATTCACTCCCTACTGTTTAATTGGACCAACACAATCGTGTTTCACTCCAGCACAATATTGAGCCACACTTCTTTCTACTGGAATAACATCTTAATTTCTTCTCTGCTTGTTTGCCTGTCGCCGCTTCCGTAGTTGTTCAGACTTCACATGGTTCTCCTGCACCTGCTGTCATTACTTCGAGAGGGAGAACCTAGCTAACAACACGAAGCCCTCCAAAAGACCGAATAACAAATATCGCACAGTAGACATGTAATTTACAAGTCATTATTCCGATGGCAGCAGTGGGTTTTTCTCAAGGGTCTGCTACTGCTTTGATTTCTTCTAACGCACGCTGCAACTAAGATCGTGATACCTCCTCCTCATCGACGCGTCGCTCCTGTTGTGGCATGCGTTGCTGCAACTGTCGCTTGATTTTCTCCAGCCGTATGAGACCATTGTACGTCGAGGAATATCGCACTAGTTCAGCCGCTGACGCTTTCGGATCGTTGTAGCGAACTTTCAGAGGTGAGCCCCAAGGACCTAGCGGCACCCCATCCATCATGTGGCGGACTTTCGTGGCCAATTCCACACTGATGTACTTGATCCTGCCTCTGCTCTGCAACTGATCGTCATGACCTGGATTCCTCAACAGCATCGTATCGAAACCATACACGATGAAGCCGAACTTGGCGAATGTTGCCAAGAACTCTTTTTCGTAGTCCTCCCACGTCTCTCTGTTCTTATTTATCTTCCTCCACTGCATAACAAAAATGGTGTCGTTCGGAGCTGGTTCTTTTTCTTCTTTCGTGAGATGCACCGCTCTTGAGCTGCCAGAAGGCGTAGCTGGCTGTGGTCGCTCATTGTTAGCAGCACGAGATGCGAATGATGCAGTTGCGGCAATCTGATAACAAGTGGAGAACAAGAACAGTAATCAACTCGGTTTTCTTTATTGAGATATTACTTCAAAACCACCCCCATTCTCCTGACACCTATAAGCTAGTTGCAAAGACGTCGTATTTCGCCCTTGCGAAACAATGCCGTTCATGATTTCGAAGATGGGGACGGGTGATTTAGCAAGGTGAAATTACATCAGCATTCACACCCTTCACAAGAGGTGGGCGCGAAACGGTTAACGGGGCTTAGTGAATCCGGATGGCGAATCATACACGGTGTGTGTTTTTCCGCGAACGTTTTGAATATTTTGAAGTGTTTTCTTCGGGATTCGCAAAGCAAATTGGGGCTTTGAGTGGGTGGGTAAGAATTGGACATGTGTAACGAAATAATTTTTGGAAAACGCACTCATGAGATAATTTTTGGAAAATTTTCAAAAAATTTTTTTTGACGAAATTTCAGAAATAAAAAAAAAACTAACTACCTGATCAACCTAACCTAACTGAGAGTGATTATTTGTTCGCTCGCTTCGCTCGCTCACACCTAACCGTTTTCCAGTGTCCGGATCCAGACCTAACTGTGTCTGGATCTAGACCTAACTGTGTCCGGATCTAGACCTAACTGTGTCCGGATCTAGACCTAACTGTGTCCGGATCTCGGCCCTAACTGTGTCTGGATCTCGGTCCTAACGTTGCATTTAACGTGCATCTAACGTTGCATTTAACGTGCACTTAATACCTTTCCGCTGCTCGAGCATGCCAAAAGAACAGGCCTTTCCGCCGCTCGACCAAAAGAACAGGTGCCAGGCACAGAATAATAATAATCATTCCTGTTGCCCCTGCGACCAGCAAAGGCAACCCGCATGGCTAACGCATTTTCGGATTTCAGGTTTTTAATTTTTTGGGGACTAAAAATAAATTTTTTTCAAAATTTTTTTTCTTGATAAATTAGTTTAACATGTCCAGTTTACGATAATAATTGTTTAAAGTGCGATTACCTTCGCGATCTGTGCGATAATGTTATCGGAAGAGGAGCATGTCAAGCAAACATAGTACTGAAACCGCGTATCAAAACGCATCTAAACGAGCGTGCGCATAAACGTGTGTATATCACCGTGAAAATTCCGGTACCGTGTCTGACTGCCTGGCTGGTTATAGGAAAACGCACGCTCGGATTCAAATTACACCCCGAACCGTGGCGTACTAGTCACAATTCACAATCAAACATAATATCACACACTTAATCAAACAACATAGCCTAACACTAGTCATAATCACAATTAAACACTTGCCTGAGGTCGGCCATGCTGCTGCTGCTGAAATCCGTTGCCGTAGTTGTAGCATTGCTGCTGTCGTTGGTTGTTGTTGTAGTACTGCTGCTGATGCTGCTGCTGTCGACTGTTGTAATAGAACAGCGGTTTCTCGCCGTAATTACCAGATGGTGGATATCCTTGATGATCACCCCTAGCTGAAGGAGCAGAGATCTGTAATTAGAGTAGTGGAGAAGAACAAGAGCAGTGTGATTATTAGATTTAGCCAAGAGCAGTGCATTTGAGACCTTTCAGCTTTACTGATTTGAACATTTAGCAACAAGGAGTACACATCAAGAAGAGAAGATATACGACACTTGTTTGTCTATCCGATCGAATATTGAAAATTATATACATGACAAGTTGGCACAGTGTGAGTGAAGAGCTCGACTCACGAGCTGAGACTAGCCTGAGGCTGGTAACGCTGTTCAAGCCGGTCCTGCTGATACTGCCAATCACGTTGCTGATTCAAATTTGTATAGTGATAGTGGTAATCATCATTCTGCTGTTGCTGAGAACGAAACGACATCGCACTAGAACCACCGCAGTAACCGTCTGAATAGCCGATTCCCCCAGCGTAGCACTGCTGCTGCCGCTTCGTCTGAACGTCGTCCGGCTTCTGCTGAAACTGCTGCTGCTGCTGCTGGTTGCGATATGAAGTAACACTCGAATCTGCAACTGAGGCACTCCAGTAGTCGCTACCACCACTAATACCCGCGGGATGCTGCTGCTGCTGGTAGTAGTGATGTGAATCGACACTTGGATCTCGCAATGAAGATGTCCAGTAGTCGCTGTTGTCACCACCGACACGCTCACGCTGCTGATGATGATGCACAATCTGAAATCAAAGGTTTCGGTAGGTAACACTCATTCAGTTTTTTTTCTGAAGTGATCAACCAGTTCTGAATCGTTTCACATTTTTTATAGTTGAATAAATCAAAGACATGTCCTAAAAACAATGGTATGATAGAATTAGCCACCTCAATAAAATGGGGCAAGATAAGAACAAGGGCAAGATAAGGCAAGAGTTTTGCTGACAGGTGACATCACCAGTGGGTCAGATGGTGGAGATAGCTTCGTCGGCTGCTGCTGCTGCTGAATCCTGCTGCTCATCTCCTCGTGCAACTCCCATGTCTGGCTCAAATGCATGCTCACCATCATGCCATTCATCGGTTTCACCTCACTCAACTGCTTCGCGGCACGAGCATCATTTAAATTCCTGCATTGATTAAAGAGGAGCAACGGGCTAGAAAACCATATTGAATACAGAAAAAATCATAATTACGAAATACCGATAATAGAAAATACGAAACACCTATTACGAAAAAAGCATACTTAATACGGAACATTTTCATCGCCATGTAGGTTATGAGGCAAACGCGATTATTGAACCTTGGTATGAAGAGGGAAAACAACAGAAGAAAAGAAATAATTCGTGCTAGGTGAGATGACATGTAAAGCAATATGTAAAGCACTTGAAGCCATCCTCAAGGAAAGGAACTGAAGCACAGTGATATCATTATATCCACTTTGGGAACTGTTAGATAATTACACGAATCGTGCCTCAAGATCAACAAAGAAATGTTATTTACATAGCCCCGCTGACTATCAGTGACAGGCTAAGGGTGGTCAACTAATTGACTTCATGTGTAAACAGCAAAGCATTAGCACGAAATGAAATGAATCACACGACCTATGCGTAAATCGGAAGCGAATTAACACTGACAGGGGAGTTTCATGGCATGGGTGCCACACTCATGCTTCTCAACAAGCGTAATATACATACCACAATAGGAACTCCTCTGTCAGTGTTAACAACAATAATCACCTGAACTCCACAAAAGCAAGGCCTCCTCCTATAATATGAACTCCATTTTCGATGGGAATTTCCATGCCACTGAAGTATGCTCTGATATCTCCCTCGTTAGTAGACAATGGCATATTTTCAATGCGGAACATGGTGCGCTCTTCTCCGGTGGCATTTGCTTGTTTCACACGGTCGTTCTCTTGATTGACGTGAGCGCAAGCTATCTTCTCCTGTTTGATATGGACGTTGCCCGTCTTCTCCTGTTTCACTTGCAGCACGTCGTTATGAGAATCAAGATCATGTGCACATGGATCGATGTCTTTAGTCTGCAAGCCAAGATGCTTTTCAGAGTAAGTTTTCTTCTGATGCACTTCTTGGCAAGAATCACTGATGCTGCTGTTGGAACTGCGCTTCATTCTTATCACAGAGAACAAACTCCGAAATTGATCGATAACACCACTTTCATTCACTCTCGGAACACTTGACCTAACCATGAAAATTGTTTTCATTTATTTGTAATCAATCGCAAATTCATTTGCATGATATAAACCAAATGCTTGATATGTTGGCTGTGACAAACATTTCTCCCTGAACCCCAAACAAAGCGGAGGTTCAGGAGAGTTTCAAATCAAAAATCAAACATGGCGAAGACGGAGGTTCGAAGTATGACCGTTTTTGCCGCTACAGAATGCAATGTAAAAGCCACGCACGGTAAGCGAAGAACGTCGGTTATAATTAATCCTGAATCCACGTCCTAGCCATGCTTTCACAACTCACCACAGGAACGCTTCGATGAGATCAGTGAAAAGGAATGGATTATAATCTACTGTTTATCACTTGTTGCACCCAGAGACTAGGGTAAAGCAAAATTCACTCAAATATTTGCGTGCCATTCTGGAATCAAGTCACTGTTTTAGGTCAGGTCAACACAGTCAGATAAGTCCCGTAGTAGTACACATGTAGAGTTCTAGATGCACCACACAAGGCACACACATACATAGCACCCGTAAAAGGCGAGTAAACTATTCTCCCTTCGTTTTAACTCGTCCTCCTCTGCTAGTGCGCAACACACACGCTTCGAGTTGATCGGCAAATGCCTGATAGGAGAAGAGTCGTTGAACCCTCTGCCTGCCCCTTTCTCCCATCTCCACCCTCCTCTTCTCATCCTGAATCACACTGAGCATGGCCGAGGCAAACGAGTCGGCTGTTGCAGAGCAGAGGAAGCCCGTCTCACCTGAGAGGGAGGAGTTGGATTGATAGTTATCAGTTAGTGCAGTTTGTCGATGCAAAAAGTAACCCCGAATCAAATTGTGATTTTACCTAAACTTAGGCGAATCGATGACAGAAGACAGAATGCTATTACTCAATTCAGGAAGAAACAGTCGGTCAGATAAAACAGGAAACAGAACTGACGTGTAGTGAGTCTTACCAATATGCTTCAAATTAAAAAATGGCGATCGATTTCAAACTTTCAAACGTACGACTCTCACTTACCATTAGCTACCGTCTCTGTGGGTCCGCCACTGTTGACAGCGATGACAGGCATACCTCGATGCATTGCCTCCAGTGGTACGATACCAAAGTGTTCGTTCGACGGAGTGTATAGTAGGCAATGGCAGTGGGTCAGCAGCAGACGCTTCACCTACGAGATGATGATGTTCAGCATGACGAGAGTTGTTAAACATTCGCTACTCTAAAATATCTGATAGGAAGAAGCAAGTTCAATACACAGTCAAATAATTCAAAGCGGGAAGGGGATATGCTGGCAAATGTGCTTTCGTACTTGTGCTGATAAGCCGTGATTTAAGGGGGACCAATATTTGGGTGAAAATTGACATTTTTGGTCAAATTGATTTTTTCACCAAAATCAAGTTTACTGGGTGTAAGGAACTTAAAACTGCAAACAGAATTGAAAAATAGTGAATAGTTTTCTTTTGACAACCTTGCAAAGTGGCTGAAATAAGAGCGGAAAATGGACCTTTGAAGCTAATTATCTCGGAATGACTAATTTTCGCCTTTGATGCAACAATTAGAGAAAACTATGCATGCTAGAGGGTAAGACATATATATCTTTTATGACCAAAATTTTGTGCCCAAGAAGCAATGCTTGTCAGAATTTTGATTTTCCTTCTCTATTTGCATGTTTTGCCTATCTGAAGGGGCAAAAACGATGCGAATTTGACTTCACCAACTTTGCATGCATCAGAAGCAGTGAAGAACAAAGCAGATTGCAAAATCAACAAGCATAGTTCCTAGAGGCATGCTTTCCCTCCATAAAAGTGAAAACAGAATTTAAAAATGTCTCTCCAGTGTCTCTAATTGTTGCACTTTGTAGACGCTACTATTTCGTGATTCCCGGTTGCCTAGCACACAGGGGGCAAAAAATAGAAACGTGTAATTTTGGCCCAGGCATTCTCTAATAGCGTCCTATCAATGGTAAAAGTTTGGTGGAGCTCAGATCAAAACTGTGGATTTTGGTATTGGGGGGGTATTGGTCCCCCTTAACGCACTGGTGGATTCAAAAGGCGGGCTCCTCCAAAAAAAGTACAGGAAGTTCAGTCCAGTGAGAATGAAAAAATCGGATCTATTCCTGATGTAACGTGACAAACGGTGATGTAAACCGTACTGGTGCAGACGTAAAACTGTGCCTAGTTACCTGATCAGAAGGCGATCTCAGGAAGACAACTCTCTCCCTGACATCGTCTGCAACGAGTTGAGTCAACTCGCTGAAATGTTCAACGTTCTCAACCACTCTTGAGTCGTAGCCACCAACCATCAACAGGTACAAACGGCTGCTGCTGTCACTCTTGCGCAGCAGTTGCTCTGTGGGGCACAATGAGGAATGCTAAAATAGAATGTTAAATACTGAGATGTCATCCAGTTTAAAAACAAGTGTGTTTTATCATAAGGTATGTTTTCTAAACCTTATAAACAGTTCCTGCTTACAGACAACTAAAAAAATGTAAATAAAAAATCCGTCTGGTACGTGCCGATTTTTGTTGCGTGTTACCTTGATAACTTAATATACCTAGTCCCTTTTAGCGTATCAGCGGATATGATTACAGTTGTAACTATTAATTTCGGCTACCCAGTCCAATGAAACTGACCGAAAGCATGCAGTGCGAGGGCGAGGTTCTTCTTCCTCTCGTATCTGTTGATGGAGAGGAAGACGAATGCATCCTCTGGTATGCTAACACTGGATGGGTACGGATCGACAAATAGTGACTGCAGCTCACTCCATTTCATCTGCTGCTGCTGAAGTGGCAACGCTGTGTCTCCCTGGCCTTTGTTCGCTAGGCTGTCTCCCTCAGGTCCAGTCTTCACTAGGTTGTCGCCCTGACCCATGTCACCACCGCTGCTGCTGTTGCTCCTGTCATCTTCAGTGTCAAGTGATGGATAGAGCACACCTGGCTGCAGGTGGCTGAGTCGTTTGAATGTGGACGAAAACACGCCAGCTGAAATGAGAGGAGACGTGGAAGGTGTGAAATTATGAAGAAATACGAAATGCGATGAGATATCAAGTTATGATAAAGTGACCAAAATTGACAATGATTTTTGTGAGACAGTCTAGTTGTAAATCCTATTATCTATAATTCCAACGCAAACCACACTTCAGTTACCATACAAGAGGGGGAGAGAGAAACCAACCAAACTGCTTAACCCATAAAAATAGGAGAAAGAGAGAGAGGGTGCACTGACCGGTGAACTTGCTATTGACAAGTACAGTGTCGGCCATGCCAGTGGTGACCTCCTCTAGCCAGTCGATCGGTGCACGATAGATTCGTTTCATTCGACTATTCCTCTGCGTCAACAGCTGATCAGGGAAGTGGCAGTAGAACACGGTGCGGTAACGGAACACGGACAGGATCGGTAGGCACGCTGAGATCTGTTGAAAGAGATGAAAGATGTTAGGCTAGTTTAGGTTGTCAAGAGTTCGTTTAGATTTGCAAGTTTAGTTACACAGGTAAGACAGTTTGGAGGACAGACACGGTCAGTAGTATTTTTATAGTCTTAATCTGAAGTACAAATTACTCAAAAACACAGATGTTTCATATTCTATTAAACAACCGCACAGAATTAGACAGTCAGGACTTATACCTGATCGACGAATACGACGTCCGGTTTGAGGTGACTGAACAGTACGAGGTAGAGTGCAGCATAGATCATTCGAATGTATGCACAGAGGGCATAGCAACGACCGAGTATACTGCGAGGCAACCAGTCACCAACCACCGTCACATCTAGTGTGCCGTTCCTGTAACAGAGAAGAAGAAAGTGAATGATTGGAAGATCAAAACAGGGAAGCACAAAAAGGTACAATAACAGGTAGGTCACTGAAATATTAGCATCTGAAAGGTATTTGCTTTGCATATCTGGCCAACATCGTTACAACATGACCAACGTCGTCTGGCCAGCATCGCCAACTTACAACATGCATCTATGTGTGCGTGAATATATTTCAGCAGAAGTTCAGCAAAAGAAGCGAACCTGGTCTCCTCGAAGCAGTGGCTCTTATCGTGATGTCCGGTGACATACGTGACGGAATGTCCTCTGCGAATCAGTGCCAGTCCAGCATCAACAACCAGCCTCTCAGCACCACCAATGCCCAGGTCAGGATGCAGAAACACCACGTTTAGTGACGGGCCTGGTTGCTCTCCAGGGACGCATCCTTTCTTCTGATGCTCTCCCTGCGAAGTGTCACTAGTCCCGTCACCCAGTTTCATTCTGAACACCACTTTCAAACAATTTCAGTGCAGTACCAGCTGAGAATTTTCACAACGTCGGCACATAGATTTATTTCCTGTACTGTTTATTTTTATCCAATCATTAGAACGTTATGAATGCTGAACATTAATCAATTGAGATGAAACTACAGCCGTGACAGAACACAAACTTCAGCAGTACGTTTTTAGAAAGTGGTAATTTGACCGTTCAGCGGGTGAAATCTTTACTACAATGCAACGTTGCCCAAACCAAACTGTAACCGTATCTAATAAGTTGGAAGATTAATCGTTGATCGTAATACTAGACCGTGCCGACGGCTTCGGTTAATCAGTTTTAAAAGCAAAAAGAATAACGCTGCACGAGGAGATATCCACTGTGAATTTCAACAGCATGAGGTAAACTATTACTCGATCCGAGTTTCGGCGAAACATCTGCTGAAACCTGATGACGACATGGTAGTTTCGAAGACAGCTTGCGCTTGAAAAAACGGAACTTGATGCTGCAGTGTCATTCCTCCCGAAGCTCGTTTATCAACGGTACGTAACGACGAACTGGCTCTCATTGTTTTTCGTCGCTTCTCAACGCCTATCTAATGACATCACGGTTCGGTGTCTCACAAACTGCAGTTGGAGCTGCATCAAGACAGAATCAGTTCTGGAGCGAAGCTGACAGTGCTAGTTCAGGACTCACTGCACGTTTTCACTTTCAATTACTTCATTTTTTTCAGTTTTCACTCTCTTAAAGCGAACACAAAAGCGTTGTATCAGTTCTGCTGAGAAATTTCGGCGAGTTGAGTTGGGTTGACAACGGTGAGATGACGAATGAACGAATCCCCTTTCGCACACATCATATCTGTGAACAACACACAGTTGGCATCGCGATCAACACCCGTTTCTGGATGCAGCCTCACCAACTGACGCTGATTCTGCATCGTGAAGAGCTGCTCTGAAGTTGCTGTAGCGCCTCTGGTACTTGCATCGTTTCGTTCACCCTCCCTGAAGTGTCCGTCAAAACGAACTGAAGGTCGCCCCTTCTCCCTCTCCCGAGTTCGCTTGCTGCTTTCTCTCTCCAGAACTCTACTACTATGCTTAGATGCTGTCTGAGCATTTGAGTTGTTACACTGCCGTCGTGCGACCTGCATGAACAACGCCGACACGATACACCTCCTGAGTTTCTCATCACTATCTGCGTTTCTCGCCAGAGTGGCCCCAGTTGGCGGTGGGCTCAATCCCAACCGATCCATGATTTGACTCAGTTTGCAACGAATCGTTCGGGCCCTGGCGAGGGCGTCTACGCTCACGTAGTTGTTCAGACACCACTCACGAGGCACTGCTCCTAACGGTTTGAACGCACGATCCTTGCTCACCACCTGCCGATATTCTTTGTAAATGTTGCGCATGGTCAGCAGGTCGCTCGTGCTGTCGCGGAATCTCGCGTGCGCTTTAGATGCTTTGTGGAGTTGAAACTCGCCATCGGGTCGCTCCAGCACTGGCAGAAATGAGGCGAGCACGCTTGTAATAGCAATCGCATCGCTGCTGATTCTGTACCCGTACTCGGCACTCGTCAAAAGCATTTTCGCTAGACGCGGGTCAACCGGGAACTGCACCATTTGCCTACCGAGAGGCGTCAATCGGATTATTCTGCCGTCTTCTGCTGTCTCCATCGCACCCAACTGCTGCAGTAGTTCGTACGCACGCTGAATCGCTATCGGCGGGGGTGGATGGAGGAAGCCGATGTCTGCGGGGTCATCGATCTGAAGCATCGATAGTTTCAGGACCGAAGAGGCCAGATTGGTCCGTTCAATCTCCGGTATCGTTGTCGCCCGCATCTGATCATACTGCTGCCTTGTGTAGAGTCGGTAGCACTTGCCACCAAGCAGTGTTGCGCGTTTCGTCCTCTGCTCAGCGACTGCTTTGCTGATCCACTCAACAACCTGGCAATCAATGCCACTCTGAAGATCAGTTACTCTCACCTGCATGCGACCGCTATCGATGACAAACGCTATGTTCGGGATGGGTGCCGACAGTGCAACGTTACCCGCTGAAATGATGCACCTGCGAACATCTGCCGATAACATCGGATCGAACAATTTATCCAGTTTACGAGTCGTATACATTGCAAAGCACTCTAGCGATGGCTGGACTCCCTTCATTTGCCACTCCACACGCTTCCAGATCTTCTTCACCTCGTCGTCATTGGCTGCAAACACGAGGATGTCGCCAGCACTGCCCTCGAAGTGAATCTGAGTTATCCTTTCACACATCGCCTGAATGTAATCATTCACTGGTGGTGATACAAACTTGACATTAATTGGAAACGTAGGACCTGGAACGGAGATGTGGTGAGCATCAATGAAATGGGACAGTAACAACTCCGCGCTTGCACTATCGGATATTATGATCAGCTTGAGGTTACCAGTCCTCAACTGAACTGCCTCTTTCAACAGACGCAGCAGGATTTCTGTATGTACTGTCATCGTATGCGCGTTATCAATGATCGCCACACTGTATTTGGCGAACGTTTTATCGCCATCTTCAACAATCACCGACAGAAGCTTCTCTTCCGTCATGAACGTCATGGCCGAGCCATCATTCGTTCCTTGGAACAAGTCTCTACTGCCTACCTCAGCACCACCATACCTAACTCCTGCTTCAACGGCCACTTTCGAAGCCAGTGATTGCGTTGCAGCATCGCTCTGAACTGTCACCACAACGCGGCCGCTTCTTCCAAAGCGATTAACTGAGAATTCAGCAGCAAACTGAGGCACCTGAGTCGACTTACCCACGCAGCTGTCACCCGTGATTATGATCACATCACGAGTCGCCAAGTGTCCCTGCAACTCCTTTTTCTTACTGAACATCGGCAGCTGCATGCGCTGTGGCAGGCTGCCCCGATACCCGTAACGGTCGTCGTACGGCATTCCTGTCAAGTAGTTTATCTCTGAAGCAGTATTTGTTATGGATCTGCTGCTGCTGCTGCTGAGCGAGAAATTCGCACTACTTATAGGACCACTCGCTTGCTTTTCCAGGTGACTTGAACGTTGCTGCCGACTCTGACCTGCATTATTTCTGAAACCACGAACTGAGCTTGAAGCCGCTTCCGGAAGCACCACACTACTTGACTGAGCATGATAAGCACTGCTGCCACTGCCACCGGCGTGGTCATTATATTCATGACATGCTTCCACTACCTCCCTACTAACGTAAACCACATTTCTGTCATCGCCGCGGTCGCTGCCCCTGCTTTCGTAGCGGTGAATACCAGAGTTCCGGCCCCCGCCTCTGAAACTGTCACGATCACGGCTGTAATCTGAATACTCTTCACCCCTCTGCCGGCTGTAAGAGGGGCCACTTTGACGGACGTCACTGCTGCCAACTGACAGCCACTTTGTGCATCCTTCGTAATTATCAGTACGAAATCTGGTGCCTCGACTATCGTTCATATGCTTTCGATCGGTATTTCCACGTCCGCTGCCAAAATAATCTCTCTCTTCATTACGCGCATGCATGCTGCGGTCTTTCTCGCCACATTGAGCATAACTTCTCCTTTCGTCTCTACGGCTCCTGTGAGTCGACTGGTTTCCGCTATCGCCACAATACTTGTAGCCGTTGTCACCAGATCCACCTGCTCTGCTCGATCCGACTCTTTCCCTCCTAGAATCGTATGCACGGTCATTGTTCTTGCTGCTGCTGCTGCTGTAGTCGCGGCTTTCGTCGTAGGAAGTGCCATGGTAGTGGCTGGTATCAGCGTCACCTGCTGTTGCACCCCGACGGCCGATAGCAGAGCGACGGCTGCCATTTTCTTCTTCCTGTTCTTTGCGCCTGTCGAAAGAACGGCTCCGATCTCTCTCTGATCTTTGACGACGAACGTCATCGCTGCGATGGTATCGGTTGTGGTGCCTGTAGTCGTGGTGGTCACGGCTCGAGAACAAAGAATGACTGCCATGGTTTCGCACGCGGTCTGCCACCTGAAAAGAAGAATGTACGATGTCAGCTCATAAAAACCAATAGCGAATACTCTTAACATAACGCCATTCCGAAGAATCTGCAAAGAGCGTCAATGCCACCAGAGCAAGTAGGCCTAAGTTATTAAAAAATTCGCCGGAGAGTGTCAAAAATAGTGCTCCTATTTTTTACACTCTCCGGTGAGAGTCGAGTAATGGTAATAACCTGTGATAAGGATTTCCCCGATGCTAAAAGCTGCGGCTGGGAGCAGACAACAGATTGCTGACTGGGCGTCGATTTCGACTGAATCCTTCTCCTCTCATCCACCATTTCGCCTGGCCAACTGGTCTGAAGTTTGATCTTCGACCCCTTTATTGATATTCCGTTGTGCTCCAGCATCGCCTGATCGATATCTTCCTGGGTTCTGTGACATGAAAAGAAGAAAACGGCACATATACGTTACACCACTCAAACTGAGTTGTTAATACACATCCGCATAAGTGTTGTAAAGAAGTACATGAAACAGTGAGACAATACTACACTATGAAAAACCAGCCCACAAAAATATCAAAACTGAACCGACATTGGTTTACACGCAGTCAAATCAGATTGTTGACTATAGGTACTCACCTGAACCGTATGAAGGCCAGACCTCCTCCAATCAAGTGAACAGCCCCAGGTGGAATGTAGATGGTAGAAAAGTATCTCCTGATGTCGTCTTCATCTGCTGTTATCACGTTATCAATTCGCAAGTAGAATGTCTCATCATTTCCGAAGAAGGCCATCGTTAGAATCAGAGCACGGTGGTAACTGCTTTCGCTGAATGCAGATCCACAAACACACTCGTATGTACCTAGCTAATACGAAGCTGATTAAAACTGAGAACTTTCAGAACGCTGGGGTGGTTTCTGCTAAATGCTGTTAATGTTTTTAATAAAAAATTATGAATGACATTAAACAGCAGAATATAGGTAAAAATCAACACGTTCGTAAATGAAACAATTTTTATCTAGAAAACAAAACACATCGACAATATGGCATGTAGCAAAGCATCACAAACTAAGAAAAAGTTCTAGCTTGCGTGACAGAAAAGAGCTTATTGCTACTGAGTGAAACTTTCGGAAACCCCACCCGCGGTCATCCAAGATATTCTGAAACTTGCTCCTCTTTTTCTGATCTAGCTTTCAACAAGACATTTTCCATTTTAGACTAGGGTTTCTCGCCTGTGTGCGCCCATAACACTCAGTTTCATGCGACTGATACTGCTTTCTTGTTCGGATTGTCTCGCTTGACACGGTGAATTCTCCTGTGTAAACTAAGCAGAGTGGTACTGGAGAACGATTTCTCGCACACTGTGCACTTAAATGGTTTCTCGCCAGTGTGTGTTCTCAAATGATCAGCTAAGGTCTTTGCTGTGAAGAAGAGCTTTCTGCAAATTTCGCACTCATGCTGTTTCGTACTGTGATAAACCATGTGCAGCTTCAGAGAACTCGTGACGCTGAAACCTGTAGGAAAAGTGATAAAAAAATCTGTTTATACATTCATGACTGAAAACATTCAAAGACCGTAGAAATGGCGAATGAATGAACTAGAATGAACCATGTCTAAAACGTTTTTGATAAGATAACTAACTGCCTTCTGAAGTATATCATATTCTAATAGAGAACTTAACTTTCCTTTTCCGCAGAGATGGCAAACATATGGTTTCTCGCCAGTGTGTATTCTCAAATGCTTGATCAGTTCACTGTTTGTCGTGCAGACTAGTTGGCAGTGGTTGCAAGGGAACCTGCGTGGCTTACGAAGTGACTGGTCCTGATGTATCTCCATGTGTTTCTTCATCGATGCTTTACAACTGAGCACCTTCTGGCAGACGGGGCATACACACTGCTGCTGTGAGTCGTGGATCTGTGTGTGGCTCTTGTAGCTGTAGATGTTGAAGAACCTTTAGAGAAGAAGTAACTTCATTACTTTTTCCAAATCACATCACTAGTAAGGACACTGATTACTCAAACATGGGATTGTCTATATGAATTTCATGAGCATTCCTGAGGGAGTGCATTCCGATAGCCTGAGTAAGCAAAGTGTATATCTACATAACTTTTCTCCGTGAGAACAATCTGGAATTCGAGCGGAAATTTTTTTTTCGTATCACGCTTGCACCAATGCAATGCCAAAAGCCTATACTAGAAATGGAATGCATTAACAATGAGTCGATCTGCCCCTGTAACAAAAGTAGGTATGTCTAAAGCCGTTTTCTTACGTTTTCGAGCAGACTTCACAGGTGAAGACTTGCGTCTGCGTATGAATCGCCATATGCCTCTCCATCGAGTCTTTCTTAGCGAACTGAGATCCGCACTCTGAGCACGAGAATGGCTTCGGTTTCGACGCGCAAATGTGCCTACGAAAGCAGCCTTCATTGGTGAGTGTCCTTTTGCACTCCTGTTGAGGAACAGATAAAAATGCAAACGGGGACTTATCGTTTAGTGGAGCAATTAGCTGTTAAATAATATGACGAAATGTGAATCACCTAGGCAACCGATCTTCAGTGGATGCGAAGATTTTTCTCAATTTTAATCTTATGCGAATGTCGAGATATAATTTCACAAAAAGCTCATTTACCAACAAAGAGATAGTAGCAGCTACAAAAACGAAAAACAAACACTGAAACTACTTTACCTGACAGGTGTATGTGATCCCGAGATGAACTGCTTTCACGTGCTGATCCAACCGCTCTTTGTTCACAAAACTGCTCTCACACATTTCACATTTGAATCTCTTTTCACTCCTATGCGTGTCTATGTGACGATGGAAGTTGTTGCGCCAACGGAAGAGCTTGCCGCAGTGGTGACACGAGTAGGTGATCAACTTGTGCTTCTTCTTTCTATGCTCCAGTAAACCATCCCAGCTCTTCTGCATCACTTGACACAGACTGCAGACTAGTGATGGCTCTTGATTGGTGGGATAGGCGTGATAGCTTACTTTGTGCTCAACCAGTTTCTCTGGAGTGGAGAACTTTCTTGGACAGATTCTGCAACGATGGAGAGCTCCATTCTCTTCGTGTGAGTTCTTTCTCTGTTTACTTCGGAGCTGCTTCCGTGCAACGTGGTCTCTCTCGTTCTGGGACATTTTACGCTTCTTCTTAGCACCTATTGCTGGCTCTTCAGTGGTGTTAGAATGCTGCCGACTCGACAATACCTGAGTGCGAGTGTTGAGTTGTCCTTGTGCCTGATACTGTGCATTCTCGGGTGAAGTTGTAGCGTCAGCTACGAAAATACACTCACTACTATTGCCACCATTCCAGCTGAGATCACTTGGCTTCACATCTTCACTGTCAATGGCTTCTATCTGATTTATAACACTGTTTGGAAGAGGGGGTGGTTCTACATAATCGGCTGCATTGTTTTTGTAAACATTTTCTGTTTGAGGACCATCCACCAAGTCAGTGTATTGATTATTAGACGAGCTTCGTTTCCGCTTCCAACTGCTGCCTTTACTTCTAGCACTAACATTCTTCGTACTATCATTGGATTTGGTAGATTGCGATGTACCATCAACATTCCTCCTTCTATTCCGCGAAGAATCTTTCGTCCTTCTTCGAGAGATCTTTTCGGTAGCCCCTCTGTCCGGGAGCATATCAGACGGGATGTGCAGTTCTTCTGTAGCATCAGGATCTGGTTTCAGTTCTTCCGATACGGCAACATCACTGTCGTGCCTTGTGCGTTGCTGTACCAGATGGAAGAAGGTGAGTTCTGACTTGTCAGAGGATACACCCATTTGGAAGTCAGACAGCAGCTGGAGCAGGTCCCTCCTGCGGTGGCTATCCGACTGCTGGATCTCTCCCTTGTACACCAGACTGACCAAGTCCTCAACCGCTGCATGGTTGATGCCGTCTAACAGTAGACAAGCGTCGACGCCATGAAAGTCGTACAGGTCGCTTAGTATTCTGTGCATCAGAGGGCTGGAGCAGAAGGGGGAAATGAAATGTGTAAAAAAGGAATATGACATTCTCTAGAAAAGCGAGGAGTAGAAGATACAATCAAATCCAGCTTAATTATTATTATTAGGATGAAACAGTTTGTGAGACAACTTCAGAGATTATTATTTTGTTTCTGTCTCAGTTATCTAAGTTCAAATCCAGCTAAATAGGAGTCAGTGGAAAATAATTTATACAATTTTCATCAAACTGAGGAATTTCAGAGAGAATAAAAAGTACCTGCAGCATGCCAGAACAGCGGCGTTGACTGGATAGCTGACACTTCTGCCACCCGATGTGCTAATCAAATGAACATCCGAATACTTGACTGAGTTCTTCTCATAGTCTAGCACTTCAGCCACAAAGTGATCGCTGTTGCTCGTCAGAATACGAGTCACTGACGGACTGTGACACATCTTCAGTCACTGATGACGATCCCACTGTGGATAACTGTTACATCACTACTTGAACCTGTATCTGTATGCAACTGATCAGTGAAGATGCACTGGTAGAACAGGATACTATCTGAACAGAAAACTCACTCCCACGGTTCTACAACCTTCATAGACAATTTTCAGTCGAGAACGTTAACTTTTAAATATTAATTAGTATTGTCATCTGATCACGAATTAAGCAGCAATATTTCTGCATCTGAGTAAAGGGCCATAACTTATGGCAAGAGCAGTCAACTGTTCATGGAACTTTGATGTCCTCTTTCAGCAGAAATCGCACCTATTCCAGAGTGACAACCCTGGCGTGAGCTTCGCCCGAATCCTGCCACAGCTGATGGTCATTGTTCACAACGTATCTCTTCAAGCTGTTGCACTTCAAGCACTTGACCACTTTGATGCGATGCTTACGTCTCTTACGACCGATGTTCGGAGCCGCACTTGAAGCAGAAGTCACGTTGAGAGAAGAACTCTGCACTTTCTTCTTCTTACTCCGTGTTTCAACACTTCTGTCTTTCGCTTTCACCGTCGCTGAAATGGTTTCTCGCCCGAGTGAGTTCATGCTCTGTTCGGATGGTACGTTTTCTCGCTTTTGTTTACTCACTTTCTGTGCAAGCACTGAAATCGCCCCAGTTTCAATGCGTTCAGGCAGAGCATCATGAGAGGCTGGAAGAGACGCATCTCTACAGTCAACAGTTCCCGCAACACTCTCAACTGCAGGAGCACCAACGGAGCTCCCGATGGTGCCCCTTTCAGCAGAGATCGTTCCACCGTGTCTATTGTTCTTCTTTCTCCTCTTCTTCTTGCTCTTGCTCCTGCTATTGAGTCGCACCGTCGACGTCAACCCGGGCACCAGTGGGCTGCTGCACTTCTTGCAGAGACTGCGTTTGACGCTGGGATCCAGTTTGAGCATCGATTTGAGCGAGAGTTTCTTCACCATACCGCAGTAGTACGACGAGAGCACACTGTCGCGTGGCATCGAGTTCAGCACGCAGCGAGAGGCCTGCAGAAGGAATGAATGAATGTAGAGAAAAGCGCGGATCCAGGCAAGCGTATATGTTCAGTGACAACAACAGCAAGATAACATTTGTTATCTTTGTTATCTTTCTAATTCTGTCTTATTTTGATATAAGACAGAATTAAGTACAAGATAGTCTCTATGTCAGTACATTTGAACGCACCTGCAACAGGAAGTTCATCCGGTGGAACCCATCTCTGCCGACGATCGATTTGATCACCACTTTGCTGCTATTATCGCATGGTGTGGCCAATGAACCACCGCCCGATGACTTCTGAACGTTTTCGACCGCTGATCCCTTTGCGGCTGTTGCCGCTGCTGGTGACGGCGTACTATTATAGTCCGTAGCAGCAGCTACTACATCTGCAGGTGATGGTGCATTGCTATTCCCCTCAGCTGTTGGAGTTGCTTCGTCTGCTGGCGACGGCGTGTTACTATACTCGGCAGCTGGTGTTGCTGTCGTCGCTGCTGCTACTGCTGTTGGCGATGGAGTGTTACTATACTCTGCGCCTGTTGTAGCTGAAGAGGGCGAACTGCTGTAAACTGGTGTCTCTGCTGCAGGTGAAGGCGCATTGCTACTGTCACCACTGTTACTGCTGCTGCTCATCGTCACGGTAGGTATAACAACGACGATTCTGAGCACAGTGAAACTTTAGGGCATCCTACGTCAATCTAATTCAGATATACTCGGATTAACAAGATGCGATAATAGCCTCAATTTATAATTCCTCACCATTCCACTAACTACACCGAAAGCGCCGCTGAATACGGTAAGAAAATTGCCAAAAGGGTTGACAAAGTCTGAATGCATCAATAATGCATAGCGTTGACTCAATGAATTTTAAGCGAAGTGGTAAATCAAGGGAACATTTTGAATCTCTTGACTGGTCACTGGCCACTTGCCGCTGAATATATTTATACTGGGAGAAAAGGAAAATTCATATTAAAAGAATCATGTCAAAAGACAGTTCCGAAGTCATAGGGTTCACAGGGGTCCATAATGTTCAATCACTGTACATTAGTGGTCAAATCGTTACAAGTAGACAAAAAATACAATATTTTCAATATACCTATCTAACAGTTTCCTAACAACAGCTATCAACAAGTAGACAAACTATTGCATTTTTATTACGCTAATTCTCACTTGTGCATTATATATTTATTATGAATGAAGCACAGACAGAGGAAAGTTAAATATTTATTACCTTCCAAACAGCGCTTGTTTAAGTGTAAGTAGGGATCTACCCTGTTTCTTATTGTCAAGAAACGCTTCTGGTTCTTGAAACAGTTCGAATGGATACATGGAAGTGAAATACTGTGTGATGTAAAAACGCCAGTCACTGTGAGCAACTCACTGGTTAAGTATTTTGAGCAAGACGTTCGCTGATTAAAAAACGGAACAGAAAGCAAGGTGATGGCAAAAAATCTGAAACACTCAATTGCTATGCTTCTCAGTAGGGTACTTTGAAAAGAGGATATAGTGCCATTCTTACCGTCCCACTAGCACTAAGCCGTCCCACTAGCCGTCCCACTAGCACTAAGTTAACTAGCTGAACACTGGAATGTGAGAAAGTCATGTATTTTTTTGTATTCAAAGATTACTATACCCCATCATAATATTCCCAGAGCATGAGAATTAAAGTGATGTATCGAAAACACACAATTTTAATCTAACTAAGGTGCGGTAAAGATTGAACATCCAAACAAACTCACATGAAAAGAACATTGTTCTAAAGGCTACGTTCATTATGTGGATTACAAGCGTTTGTGGTGCATTGAATAAGTGATGTAGAAGGACAGAGAAAAATGACAGCAACACACAACGGGTGGAAGACGAGACTCTTGCGGTGAAACATGAATGAAACACTTCGGACTAGATAGGTGACTGATGTCAAGTCTGTGAAATCAGTAGCGGATCCAAAGGGGACCACGGAGGTCAGAGCCCCCCCCCCAAATAGTTGAGAAAGTTCTTACATGACAGAATGACACTTTTTGGCCGCTGGCCTCTCTCAGAATATTGTTTTGAATCCGCCCCTGCTTGTGATGCTCCAACTACTATGCTAACAATATCACTACGTACTCTGGGTATTACGTATAAAGGATTGCAACCGATGCAACAGCTAACAGACACTCAAATGGTCTACATCTGAGCACTTTTCTTGCCGATACCATGATCGATTATTGTACGTTTCTTATGCATGCGTATACTGTGAAGAGTTGAATTCAGATGTTCGAAAAATACACTGTACATTTTGCTGCATGCCCGATGTTAAAAATGAAAGAGTAAGTTGATAACGATACCATTATTTTCAAGACCAATAGAAGTGATTTGAGAAGTGAACGAAAAGAAAGTTTTGTAAAAGTAGCGGGTAAGAGACTTTAGTAACTTGGTGTTATTGTACTCATTCTTGTAAATTAGAACGCACATTGTTCCAAAAAAGTCAGCTGTTAACTGGGAAAACATAACACGACACTGATCGTTGTAAGAAAACAATAACTAACCACAAACCAATTATTCATTACATGATAAACACCTACGTATCAACGTTCACTGAAAAGTTAGCTTTTTAAAAATAGGCCTAACTCTCGTTAACACGAGGGTGAACAAGTCAAAACAGCTCGTTCACTCTAAACGTTACATATCTGTTGAATCTCGAACATCATCGAAGAATAAGGATAATTTTCACTTACCAGATCAAGCAGAAAAAATATTATGTACTTCACGAACAACGAGAACAAAAAACGATTGCACGAACTAGCGCAGTAACTACGAGAATAAAAATGAACGAATGAGATGGCTGGTGTGCCGTACCAGGCTGAAAAAAGTGATAATTCAGGAACCATAGGAATAAAAAGGATCTCGAGGGTTAGCGTACTACCTACAAGAAGGAACAAACAAACAGGCTGTGTGGCACTGGGTCATCACTACTTGGCTGTTTGTTTCACTCTCTGATCGATGATCTGCTGCACAACAGTCGGATCGGCCAGTGTGGAGATGTCACCCAGCTGTTTCAAATCGTTAGCTGCTATCTTGCGAAGGATACGACGCATGATCTTACCACTTCTCGTCTTCGGCAGACCACTGACGCATACCTGGAGAGAGTGCATGGAGAAAGAGAGAGAGAGGGAGAGAAGAGAAAGGGAGAAAGAGGGGCCATGGGAGAGGGGGCAGGAAGAGAAAGGGGACATGGGAGAGGGGGCAGGAAGAGAAAGGGGAGATGAGAGAGAGGAGGGAGGGAGAGGAGGGAGGGAGAGGGGGCGTAGAGTGAGAAAAAGAAACGATGTAGACAACGGATCGAGATAATCGATACTAATTTAAAGCTCACTGGCATCTAGTTACAAATTATCTTTTGAGTAGAAAGAAGGAAGTAAATAAAGTTATAAACACGAGCACAAACAAAAGAACAGAACTACAGAGAGTGCGATACAGACTCGTCGCTACTGGGTTTCAATGGTATCGATATGGATATGGGCACGCAGTTTTCAGACGCGGGGAATTTGAAGAAGAAAAGTAAGATCTTTAGGGCACGAGAGCGGGGAATTTGAAAACGCTTTACAATATCCCATTTGCATACAAAGACACGGGTCTTTCACTGATACCAGCGCGCCATTATCTAGCAAGTGGCGGCGAAGAGGCCTGGTTCGATAAACAAACGCGTACCTGTATCTGCTCGGGCACCGCATATCCGGCGATCCTCTTCTTGACCAGTGCATTCAACTCTTTCTTCAACAACTTGAGATCTTCCGATTCGTCTCCGTTGCTACCATCAGATGATGAACCGCCCTCCACTGCTACGTTCTTCAGAACAACGAACGCGAAGATACCCTCGCCCTTCACCTGTAACAAACAAGCAATCGACATGGATTTGTGTGCGAAGATTTCATCAGATTTAGTTTTTCGACTCTCCTAACACGCAGCATGGGGACATGAATTTCACATGATGATGCAACAATGCACATTATGACGTAACACTGCACGACGTTGAGATGGATGACTTTGCACTAACCTCATGTGGGAAGCCAACGACAGCAGCTTCCGCAACTTCTGGGTGTTCACAGAGCACTTCTTCAACCTGAAAAGAAACAAGAAGGCCTGACATCAGGATGAGAATTATCAGACAAGTAGATAGAACGCTGCGACCACTGAAACGAACATTTTTTTTAGAAAGGACGAACCACGATTGTTTAATCTATTATAAGAGACAGAGCATATAATTACAATATTCACAGCAATAAAACGCAGTGTCGAAATTCCACAAGTTTCTAATAATGGATCAAACGACTTACACTAACAGGAACTGCGTTACATTACAAGAACGAAACTTCCACTCACCTCAGCAGTACCCAATCTGTGTCCGGTAACGTTGATGACATCGTCCAATCTGCCCGTGATGGTGTAGTACCCGTCCTCATCCCTATGAGCTTCATCACCGCTGAAGTAGTAGCCAGGAAATGGTTTCAGGTAAGTGTCCATGAATCGCTCGTGCGAACCCCAAATGGTCCTCGCTAGTCCTGGCCACTGTCAACGGGAAGAAGTAGAGAATAGTGAGCACAAAAGCCTCACAATTAAGGGAAGCTGTTCAACGTTGAATATAAGAAAAATTTTCTACAGGCCCAGAGTTTTACTAATCTATTTGTCTAATCTGCAAACACGTAATGACATTAAAATAAGTAAGCAACGTCAGCGCCAATTCAGAAAACTGAAGTATCAGCGCCAATTCAGAAAACTGAAGTATTCCTGACACTAACCGCGGTGCGTATACAGAGTGCTCCGGTGACGTCCCCACCCGTCAGCTCCTTGCCCTGCACATCCAACAGCACAGGGTCAATGCCGAACATGGGTCGCATAGGCATGGCCGGTTTGATCACAGCTCCAGGAGCAGACGGACGCGGAGAGATGCACATGGCACCTGTCTCTGTCTGCCACCATGTGTCAACAACGTCGCATCTGCCCTCACCTACCACTCGGTGGTACCACTCCCAGGCTGGTAAAGGAGTGGAAAAGAGAGAAAAAAATAATCTGAAGCTCAGAAGTGTGAACTTTTGTGGGATGAAATTTTCACATGGATGTAAAAAATTTCATCCCACAAAATCATCCATTCTGAACAAAAAGAGAATACATTTAGACAAAGAAGATCGGTAAATGCAAGATATATTCCCACTTCTGACCAGCCGCTCCTCCACTCTCAACATAAGTACTAGTTCATGTTGGTCATCTAATATCTACGTGTCACATATGTCACTTCCAGGCCAGTCACTACTTCTGGTCGCGGCTGATGCAGATTGAAAAAAATGCCTGGTGCAAAGACTACACTTGCCATATGGTAGCGACAAGGCTGGTTACTTCTAATTAATAACTGACCAGGATGATTGATCGGCTCCCCCACACTGGCGAGCAGTCGCAACGACGATCGCGAGTACTTCTTTGCGAACTTATCCCCGTGTCTCAACAGCAGTCGTATGGCAGTTGGTGCACAGTAGAGCTGAGTGAGTTTCAGTCGATCTGCAGTCTCCCAGTAACGACCTGCGTCTGGGTAGACTGGCGTCGATTCGAACACTAACGATGTTACGCCGTTGCATAGGGGGCCGTACACAACAGCGGTGTGACCTGTGAGACAAACCAATCCGTTAAGAGTGTTTAATAATACATAGTCTCACTTTTAAAACAGTAGCAGCTTTAGCGATGTTCCAATCACTATGAATCACAAATAAGCTGGGGGATACTCCAGCCCAACGCTCTCCAAAAGAAGACGACAAAAATATTAAAACTGTCTTGGTCTACAATCCACCACCTACCACTCACCTGTCACCCATCCGATGTCAGCCACACAACCGAACCTATCTCCCTCTCGTAGATCAAACACATGACGAACAGCCGTGGCCGCATAGAGCAGGTATCCAGCCGTACTGTGCACCAGTCCCTTTGGTTTGCCCGTGCTGCCCGATGTGTAGAGCATGAAGAGAACGTCCTCACTGGACATCGGCTCAGGCTCACACTCAGCCGAGGCACTCTCGATGCTCTTCAGAAGAGAGATGTCCTTCTTGCCCATCGACACCTGGTGGTATATGAAATAATCCGTTTGAACTGGAGATCACAATCAGTATTGAAAGCAGCAATACTGCTTGCTCTTATGTGGTTTTAGAGACACAGATGCATCATTTTGTCCACAGCGATAAAAATTACGAAAAGAGAACGAGTTCAACACTTAGTCAGGTATACGAATTGCAAGCTAGCTAAGTGAGAAAAGAAAACACACGTAAGCTTACCTTAGCTCCAGTTCTCTCGTAGACAAACACTCTCTTGACCGTTGGACACTTCTCCACCGCTTGATCAACAGTTTTCTTCAGTTCAATCAACCTGCCACCACGAACTGCCTGATCTGCTGTGATCACAGTCTCTGCACCAGCATCCTGGGCAGGTGGAAACAGAATATAGGAATCGAAATTAAAAAGATTGTCTGGCGTAGAGCGAAAAATAAAACAATTAACATCATTCACCAGAGATACTGAATTCATCGCATCGCATTTGCCGAAAATAAACAGTTAAGCGCAGTTCTTACGCTTAAGAAGAACTTACTCTTTGGAACAAAGAAATTCATAATGTGTCACAGCACACCTTCAATTAGGAACAAAATGCGAATGGTTGCTCACCTGTATGCGTCCGGCCAGTGCATCGGCACTGAACCCAGCGAACACGACGGTGTGAATGGCTCCGATGCGAGCACATGCCAGCATGCACGCAACGGCAACAGGGGTGTTCGGAATGTAGAGAGCCACACGGTCGCCTTTCTTCACACCACTTGATTTCAGTGTGTTCGATATACGATTCACTAGCGACTGCAGCTGGCCGTACGTCACCAACTCCGCCTGGCGGAAGAATAAACAATCACTGAATAACAAACACTTATTTAGGTGCATTTGATCTCAAAACTGAATTCTGCACTTTATCTACAAACTTTATATATTCTCCGAGGTCAGAATTCCGTTACTAAGGAAGTAGAAGAAAGGAATTACAGGAGAATTCCGTGACTGAGGAGTCCATAATATAAATCCTGCCTAATGAGTGGCAGAGTACTTCAGAGCTGAACTATCTGCAGTGGAACCTACCTGTTTCGGTTCGTCTTTCTCCCAGATGAGTGCCACCTTATTCGGATCCTTTCTCGCATGTCTATCAACCGCATTGACCGTCACGTTGAGCACACCATCAGCAAACCACTTGTTGCGTCCACTGCGCAGATCCACGTCACATGGCTGAGTAAACTCTCGCATCCACTCGAGACGAGATCGAGCCAGCACCGACCAGAACACGTCCGGATGCTGTACGCTGAATCGATGTAGGTCGGAGAATGAAGCGATGCTAGGGGACATCTGCTTAGCTTCCGGCATATAGCTGGACACATCCTCTTTGCCCCCACCCGCCCCCTCCCCTTTCGATGAAGCAACGGGTGATGTGAGCAAACATCGCACTGAGCCTCTACACGACGGTAGCAGCGATCGGGCATTGAGAATTGTACTGTTCCGCTGCAGGGGGCTGCCGCTACTGCTGTCTGCTGACTTGAGCCGAAGGTGGTGCGCTTTGCAGGAAAGCGTCACTAAGCGGGAAGACTTCAGCATATTGCTCAACTAACACAAACACACATCATGAAACGAAATTTTGAACTATTTTCATTTTTACAACAACAAATGAAGCACTATTTGTATGAAAGCCACGATGGGGTTTTGCATCTCTAACTGACGATATCTATATCCAATTACCGCTGCCCAACAGTCAACCTGATGTGGTGTCATTCTGGAAGGAGCACTGCCTCAATCTCGCGATCAATTTGTCAATTGTGAGCACTTTATTTCAAACTATCGTACAGAACGGAACCGTCGAGTAGAACGCTGATTTATGTGGAGAAAAAATTGCAAACCGCTACAACTTTGTGGGAAAACCTAATGCTCGATTTACTCTGCATTATCACTGCAGTGTGAGCTCACATTTTTGCCTGAACAACTGTCCACAAACAGTTCGAACACTTTTCAGTCTCGTACTGAATAATTGTTTATAAGCAGCCGCCCTGCTTATCTATCTCTGGAACGGATAGAAGTCGAGTCCCGTCTGTGAGTCGTACTTCCTAGCTGGCTTGCGTCCCTCTTTGATCATCTCCTGCACCTCCTTACGATACGGTGCCGGCAGCAGTTCGTTCTCCAGTGTGCACTGATGACAAATAGAGAAAGAGAATGAATGAATGAAAGGTATTTGGACGCATAAATGCCGCAATATCTACCAACAAACGACACCGTAACTATCACGGAGTATCATCTTAGACAATATTCACTATGAGGAGAAAAAGCCTAGTTTAGAAATCTTCCCACTATTATTTGCTGTTAAATGTGGCTTTTACCTTGCGATAAAAGGAGGACTCAAGTAACAAGCTGCAGATTACTGCTCTGGAGAGTCAGTAACTGTCACACCTCACCCCCGGTGCTCAGTATGAGTTGACCAGGAGTCTATTGGCAGACTAGCGACACTTGATGAGTCAGTTAAGCTTACTAGCCACTCTGAATAACTTGTAAACTATGTTTTTGAAAAGTTTGGTTCTAAAGTTGTGTAATGGAATGCAGCACCTACCGCACTGGAAGCATAAACGATTTCTGAGGTCAGGAGAGTTTACTGCAAAACACCAACGTTGTCCAGGTTGTCACGAAAAGAAAACACTGTGGAATTCGATTGCAAGTTCAAATTGCTTGAACAAATAAAATAAAAATTCTTTTATTTTCTTGAATGAGTGTTGATACGATTTCACTGGTAGTAATCACGTTGTAAATTGCAAACAAAAGAAACACTATAAGCTTAGTGATCATGGATGCAAGCAGATACTACTTGAAAGTAAAGTGTTTACTTTAAGGAAACTTGAGTGCATATTACAGTAAATGGAAAGCTGACTCAGCAGTAAGGAGTTCATTTGCCTGTGTTGTGTTGGTTTTATAATCGCTAGGATGTAGAAGATAATATCTATACTGTTTATATTACGTCGAAGTGTTTATATTATCTCGCTCATGTTTAGCAGGTGCTTCACTTGCTCCTCCCTGAAGCACTTGGGATAAACATAATTGACAGGAAAGTTATATTTCTCTGTAAAATAAACAAATCTCAAACGGAATAAAAATAGATACTATAAGATTAAATATGGCAGTAATTCTCTCTACTTAAAGACAAAGCATGTGATGAGCCTGGTACCTATGTTTAAGCAAATATCTTCGAGTAAGTAAAAAGAAGAGTCATTTGGGTTTACATAAAAACACTCCTCAGTGGGATTATTTTTACGTCTCATATCACCTATAAACTTAATCTTGCCAAAGAGAACTACTGACTTATTATTATGAGATAAGAGCTGTCAGTTAACTTTACAGTTGAGCTTTACAGAATCGCTGTTAGGTCCGCCTCAGCCTAACCTCTCGGCTTGAGCTGGGGAAATAAAACGTAATCAAGCAAAGTAGCCTACCTGATGAGGAAGTGGCTCTCGTGCAGTGTGGATCCGTGCTCTGTACACATCCACGTCTCGTTTCAGCGTCTCTCGCATCGAGTCTAGTTTCTCACCCGGGGAGTAGAAGTTGAAGACGAATGTGCTGCCCTCACGCTGTACACCGTAATGGCCTGGGCAGGGTAGGAGGAGAAAGTGCAAAGGATAAAAATAAAAGACAACCTGTCTGACACTAAAACACAGTTCAAAAAAAACAACGAAGCACAATTATTATTGCAGTAGCAACTTCCAATGTTATGTTACACTCCTGCAACGCATTTGCTTTGGGGAGGATGCACAGTCTGATCTTAGTTGACTGGCTCAAAGTTTTCCAGGTGGCTGGAATAGTTCCACTTTTCAGATCTCCACAAGCTCACTTGGCAGTGAGTTTCAATCTCGCACTGTACATGGGTAGAAAGAACTGAAGTATGGATCTGAATTGCAGGCAAAATGTTGATAAGAATGGCCATTGTCATTCCTGCGTTGTGTGGTTTTTCGTAGAAGATGAGGTGGAGTGGCCATTGAGGTGATCTTCCAGTTGATCTTGTGGAACAGGCACAATCGAGCATTTCTTCGACGAGTTTGCAAATTTGCAAGTTTCAGCTCCTGTAGCATCTCTGTTACACTTTCTTCTCTGGAATACTTGGTGAGGATGAATCGCACTGCCCTCCGTTGTACCATTTCCAACTGCTCAACTAGGACACCACAAGATGGATCCCATACACAGGATGCATATTCAAGATGGAGTCTCACAAGAGTCATGTAGCCCTTCAGCTTGACATCCTGGCTGCACTTTTCCAGCTGCCTCTTTATGAATCCAAGAGCTCTGTTTGCTTTTGCACAGATGTAGTTGATGTGTACATCCCACTTGAGATTGGATGTTATGTAGATGCCAAGATACTTATACTGACTTTTTTCAGAGTATGATTATTCAGAATATAGTTATAGTCTGAATTATGGTGGAGTCTGCTGACAGTCATCACTTGACACTTAGCAAAATTGAGTGACATAAAATTATTGGTGCACCATGTCTGAACTGTATTAAGGTCCTGCTGTAAAATCTGATGATCTTCTAATGAGGTGATTTCCCGATATAATACAGTGTCATCTGCAAACAGTCTGATGTGACTTTTAAGGTCTTTGCAAAGATCATTTATGAAGATTAGGAACAGCAGAGGTCCCAGCACACTGCCCTGAGGTACTCCTGATGTGACTGGTTGGGAAGAAGAGTATGAACCTTCAATAACAACTCTTTGAGTTCTATCAGTGAGAAACTCTTTGATCACAGTGACTATTGAAGGGCATACTAATAAGGTTTGTAACTTTCGTATTAGAAGAGAATGAGAAACCTTATCAAATGCCTTGCTAAAGTCCAAGAATACTGCATCTACTTGCTTTCTGTTATCCATTGCTTGACAGAGATCATGAACCAAGGCTGTGGCTTGTGTTTCACATGATAGGTTTTTCGAAAATCCATGTTGTTTTGTAGACAGAAGTTTGTTTGTTTGAAGGTGATGAATAATGTTTGAGTTCCAATGCCTTGCGGTATGCAGATAGCAACGAATTCGGTTTCGTTTTCAATAATACGCTACAAACGTCGCAGTCACTAAATACCGAGAATGGATGCTGCGATATAAAGATCTTGCACGCTCCACTCTCAATCGTACGTACCGGACATTTTGAAGGGCAGCTGTCGTGTTCCGAGGTTCTCTATCTTGCTGATGAGTCCCTTGTGCTCGTAGATCATCTTCCCTGCACGACGTAATGAGTCGAACAGCTCCGTTCTGTTCATCGGACGAAGGATCAAACACAGCTCGTACAGAGGCATACTGATGCTGCTAACCTGCAGTAAAAAATGGATTTAAGTAGCAAGGGTACTGACTACTCAGGAGAACATCCTGATTTAACCTAATGGATGTAAGTAGTTAGGGTAATGACTACTCATGCGTACGATCAACCTGGAGCAATAATGCGCAAAAGTAGTAAGTGTAGTGACTACTCGGGAACACGTCGGATAAATCTGAAGTAATAACTGATGCAAGTAGTAAGGGTACTGACTTCTCAGGAGAGTACTTGACGATGTTAGTGATGTTACCACTGATATTATTAAAATTCATCTGCCTAACCTGAAATCCTGCAACCCATATGTCGCGAGTAGTCAGTATCCTTACTACTGGTTGAATGTATTTGTAGGCTACTCTCACAACGAACTGAATGCCTGAAAGTGAAATATGCCAAATCGACAGAATTGAAATCTAGCGGAGAAAATCCGTTTTTTTCTTCAAGTAGTAGGCAACATAACCAACGAGTACGCAAGCAAGTAAAGAACTTACCAAGTAGACGGAAAAGTTTTCGTAACTATACTTTGTGCCTAATAGAAAATGCCTCTTTGCAGATAGTGTGAAACGCTCTTCGCATTCACAGTTTATAGCACGTATGCACTTTCCTAATCCTACCAATTGGTGTCAACAAGATCAATACATTGTTTATTAGCTGTAACTGTATTTCAAACTAGGATGACACTACTGAGCTAGTCCGTTGTAAGAACTGAAAATGCAATGCAAGAGCAAAAACTGTTTCATGAAAAGTAACGTTTGGAAGGATGGAAGAAGTGACTCCCAATCTCACGACAATACAGAAGTCACATTCGTATGGAATCTACTTGGCTTTCTTCTTATCCTCATCAACGAGATATTCTAGCAGATCTCTAATGCCACTGAACTCAGTCCTGCTCTGAGGCGGATCGTTCTTAGGCACTCTCGGCAGCATGCCGCCCATTTTCAGGCGAAACTCGCGCAAGTCTTTCACATCGGCTAGTTTCCATGCACCATAGAAGATGAGTCCACACCCGCCCACTGCCCACAGCGTTCCCCACTTTAGCGCACGCCACGCAAGGGAAACGCCGCTTTCATGAAGCGCACGAGAAGTGCCGTTTGCAGAAGCAGATGGAGAAGGCACCACTCCCTTATCAAAGTACTCGGGGTCTTTCTTCTTGGCCATCGCCAGTGCTGAACCGAACCCCATTATGCAACCCATTCCTGCTATGCTGGACAGGAACAGAGTGGCTTTCAGTCTGAAGTTCTCATCTACGTCACTGCTGCTTTTCAACGGATGAACGGATGATGAGCTGTCGTTTCCGGCAATGCTGCTGCCAACACGGACGTCGCTGGTCTGATCGTCTTGCGCCATTGGAGATTATCTTTGTGAAAGGCAATTGTCTTGTGCAGTGCAGGCAGCAGCCTAAAAGGTGAAAATGAAAAGAATTTTAAATCAGTACTTATATTGCGTCATCCGTCGAACCAAATCATTGTCTACCGATCTGAATGATGACGATGACAATTTAACGACAACATCAACAATGTTGCATTAAAAGTCTGATACCATAATTAGGTACAATACAATAAGACGGTGCGAAACTGATTACAGAGTAGAAACCAACTTTTAGCTTACCTTGCTTCAAGTGTACATAATGGGCTGCGTCGAGTGTACAAGCCACACAGCGGGAAACTCCTCGTATATTCACCACTCAATGTACATAGTAACCTACAGTGAAGTTGCCACTCACTTCACCTGTTATTCACCACCTAAGTTCGGTCAATTTTTTAAAGGCTTTATTACATCTTATTGCATTTCAATTTTTGATGATACGTGTTCTGTGCTAGACGATTGTTGCCGCAATGATTGGGGACATCGTAAAGAGAGAGAAAGGAAATAAAATGCAAAGTCGGAGCAGGACGCATCGGGAAGGCGATGCCAGAACAAGACTCAAACATTCCCTTGGTCAGATCTTCCCCAGTTCTTTGACGACCAGTTTTCTTGCCTACAGCGAAAGACGCCCAAATGTGCCGAAGGAAAAGGAAACACAGCCAGGATGAAATGGCTGGTAAACGTTGAAGTGACACCCCTTCCAAAAGTGAAAATATCACGCCCTTCCCCGAGTTTCAGATGTCGATCACCTTCGAATTGAACCCTAAACGATGTAGAACCCCAATGGATCACCTTATATTTTTAGATTAGACTTCACCATTCTATAGACTTTTGGACAACATATTCCAGCAGAGACAGATGAAACTATTCTGTACATAACCGATGTAAATGCTCGAGCTTATTTGCATCTTTTGACACCTGGCAAGCACTGGAGCACATTACTTCAGAAAAGTACTCATACAATGCGTAATTGCACAGAGGTTAAAGATAACTCTGTCCTTCGAAGAGTTACTAAAATATTGCGATATGAATGCGATGAAGCACTGACCAGATGGCAACTACCTATATGTTCACAGTTCAGAACAACACAGCTGAGATGGAGTCAAAAACTTCATGTAAACCCAACTACTGATGAGACCAACTTGATTACTCGAACCACTGAAGTTATTATGTCTGTTTTAAGATCAGCTGCCTCACATTAGTTTTCCTACATACTCAGTGGCTGGCCAATATTTGCGTTATACCGTACATGATCATAATTCGGATCCGCATATCGGCATACTAAACACAACAATAGCTAGCAACAAGTGAAAATGACTTCGAGATTAAATATTAACTTTTACGTGAGAAATACAGATAATATGATGACAGAGTGCCGCAGAAGCTATACAAGCAATCACTATATATACAATAACGGCGGAAGGCACAGACACGCAAGAGGACACCACACAGTCCTTACGCAAAAAAAACTGTCGGTAGAAAATGTACCATTTTTCACGCTTGCTCATCTTGACCTATTGATCAAAAGCATCCATGGCACCAACCATGTGAGACCTTTCCCAGGGTAGGCCCAAAGTCATTATGGGGTCCATGTCAGCCACATTGGATATCAACCTTGCAGCACTAACAGGGTACTTCCTAAGGGTCAGGTAGGTCCCATGAGGCATTTTATTCAATAGTACTACAAGTGAATTTGGCACTGGTGTAAAGAAAATCTGAAAATTGTACTTTTGGCACTTGTGAAATATCCACATTAAGCCCCATCTGGGGGGTCAAGAAGGGATCTGACAAGGTTGTTGTTATGAACACTTTTGATCAGTAGATCAAGATCAGGGGTGGATCCAGGAAAAAAATTTGGAGGGGCCAGAGACCAAAAAGTGTCATTCTATTTAGAATGAACTCCGTGCTTCGAAAACTCCCATTATATAAGAATAGAATAGAATATAGACATGTTAGTACGACAACAGGAGATTGCCTAATCTCTACCTGCCGACTGCTCTTCTGCTTTAGTGATGAAAAATATTTACAACCTATGACCACTGCAAATCATCTGCAAAGCAGAACTGTCCTTTAGCAAAATAGAACGCGAATTACTCTGCTCCCATCCGAGAAAATACAGAGATCTTGCTCTACGCTAAAAACCTGTCACAGTTGGATGGAGTGTGTGACACTTCCTAACCTTACATTACCGGATCTGTCTTACACGGATGACAGTCCAAAAAGCTGCTATCGACACTGCAGCAAAAATCTAGCAAGATCTCTGCTGTTAAGTAGAACGAAGCGCAATGTAATGATGGGGTTGCTTTATCGGTGAGCCATCTTCTTTCGGGATGTCTCCCCTGTCCTAGTTCGGTTTCTTGCCGGCGTGCACCTAGCCAGCTAGAGACACCCATTGGATGCGTTGGGTGTCCTGTAGGAATCGTCGTAGTGCTTCTACGCGCAGTTCGAGCTGCTGTTTGCCCTTGTCACCGTGTAACAATTTTGCCAGTGTGCATTCTCCTACTTGCGCTGGTTCGTACCACTTAGCAATGTCAAACCACATCTGCTCTCTCTGCAGATCCCACTTTGAGCATTCCATGAGCACATGTTTCAAGGTTTCCCTCTCTGCTCCGCACTCTTCGCACTTGCCATCCCCCTGTCGGAGAATGGTTTTTCGCCAGTGTGCCAGTCTTGCTGTGCCCATCCTGGTGCGGGTGAGCAGAACATCGTCCGGCCGACTCAGGTTTCCTCCACGTCATGGTTGCAATTGAGCTTGCACTTCAAACCTGAATCTGCCGGTTGGTGCCGTTTCCCAATCCCGTTGCCAATGCGTTTGCAGGTTTGACCCAATCTCTCTCCGTGCTTCTTTCTTAGTGGGTCCATGTTGCACCCATGGCCCTCTTCCTAGTGCTCCTTGCTTGGCTAGCTCGTCCGCCTTCTCGTTGCCTTCTGTCCCACAGTGGCTCGGCACCCACCCGATGCACACTTGTCCCCCCCGTTGCTTGATGGTTCTAGCTGCTCGGTAGATCTGTTCCCGTTCGGCATGGTTCTCGCTGTAGTGGGTGCCGAACAGTATCTGTAGCATCGCACTTCTGGAGTCGGTGAGCACGATGATTCTCCTGTTCATCACATCTTGCTCCTCTGCCCACTGAAGTGCTTGTTGGATGGCTATCATTTCAGTAGTGAGCACACTGCACCAGGTGGGTGTGCAGTACTGACCACCTGCTTGCAGTTTCGGCACCCAGTATCCTGCTCCTGCTTTGCCGTCCGTTTTGGAGCCATCTGTGTAGATATGCAGGTCACTCTCTCTGCCTCCTTCCAATGCTTCCGTAGTAGCTGCTCGTAGTATCGCTGCAGAGGTTTCTGCCTTCTTTCCTGGTAGTCTGACCTGAGGTCCAGGCCAGATGACTTCTGCCTCCTCCCAGAACGGTACTGCACTCTCTTGAACATCTGGTGGTGCTGCTGGTGGTCTGGGTGGAGTGCGCCTGTAGTACCAGATGTCTGTGTTCTGCTTGATGAGTAGGTCGCTCTCTCCTGCGTCTGCAAATCTCTTGGCCCGCTGTTTCTGGCCTTGTGGGAGCCACCCTTTGGTTTCTTCACGATGATGTCGTGCTCTAGTTGCTGCTAGCTTAGCTCTTATTCCTACCCACCTCAGCTGAAGTGGCATTTCATGCGCTTCAGCATACATGGCAGCAGCGGACGTTCCTGCCAAGAAACTCCCATTATATCTATTATGAATTTAGTCCACCATTTCAATGGGGGGCATGGCCCCCTTAGCACCACCTCTGGATCTTCCCCTGATCAAGGTGAGCAAGTGTGGAAATTTTGTTTCTTTTTCTACCAAAAGTCACTTTGCAGAAGGACTGTGCGGTGTCCATTATGCAATCATTTTTGAGTTGAAGATGTTTTCATTCGCATCACTTCGCATGATACAGTTGGAATTGGAATGATGACCAGTGTTCCCATGCTATCGTCAGCTGCTATATACCAATATCAATTGCAAATGAAAAGGAAACACTCATCGCAGGCAAGGCAAGCGGACGGAAATGTGTTCAGAATGAAGAACAAATTAACCTCTACGCGGAAATATGCAGGCTAACAAATAGAAACACAGTCAATCAAAATCACTGATGCAAAGAACTGAAGAACTTCCTCTTAGTTGGGTTGCGCAATGTTTTCCTTTTTATCTGCAATTACTAGTTGTGGGAACAACGAAACGAACACAGAAGAGCGAAGCTGTGCTTACTGTATTTCGTTGCCTGAAATAACTTCGACATTTTGGAATGCAGTGTGTCCAAAACAGACCCGCCGAAACTGGAGTTGATTGCTTAACACTGACTTCGTAAACAACGTCTTTAGGAAACGTGCAGAATAGTGTATTCACAGGGATGTGAATACAAGTAATGCACAACTACCGTCGCATTTTAGTATGGAAATGAGAGAGTTGATCGACTTTTATTTGCTTTTATCTACAGTTCACTGTAGAAGTGTATATCTGTTTAAAATGTCATTACAGCAGATCTCATTCTTGCTAATTCCCATTTCCACATGCTTCAAGTGAAATTATTGTGTTTTACCTAAGTAATGCTCAAAACTGACATGGAATCCATACACGCAAAAGGTGTTGGGTCGGGGAGCTAACTACTCACTCTGTAAAGTTCAAGCGAATAAGCACATAGTGAGCTAAATTCGAAGTTTGTACTAAATATTGCGATCTTGATTAATGAAAGACAAGCCAAGTTGCGCACATCGTTCCTATTCATCTGAATTATCGTTCACACGCACAAATTCACCGCCTCTCACAACTACTTCTAGATCTATATATGAATTCTGCAATGGGAACTGTATGACTGACAGACACAGCAATGAAATAGTTGTGTAAACATTTCACCGTTTCTCACTATGGTACCCCGATCAAAATATTATTTGGGTGGGCAAATAAATAACCTATGAAATAATAAAATATGCCTAAATAAAACACCTCTAATTATGCAAGACGAGAGGAAAAACTGAATATTCACGACAAGGAAAGCACTTTAGTATCAATCAGAGAGAGCTCTCAATTTCCTCTCTTCCATGTTTCAATTTTTCGAATCAAATCACATGTGCCAATTCAGAATGTGTATTTCACACTTTTTGCCCATTTCAACAGTCAGTAGTTTCAATGGTAAGGAATGACATTTGATGCACTAGTCGAAGAAAAGTTCGACAGTAGAAAGCTTCACTAGCGCAGCAGCAGCGGAAAGTTTGCTCTTTTACATCAGACCAGTACTAAAGTACCCAACCTCATTGAAACATAGCAGCAACAATGCATGATGTCAACAACTGTCAACAAATCACGTCGCTTCATCACTTGTTAAAAGCGAAATGCTACTTACCGTATTAGCCAATTTATAGGAAGACCCATGTATCAGAGAAGTGCCATTTCTGTGGGCATCTTCTGAAGAAATGAAAAATCAAGGTCCTGACATGGTCAGGTGAGTCTGCTTTAAAATGCATACTTCGGCATCTGGTGTCAACTGCGGTCGTATATTCGGGGCAGCATGAATGTAGAGACAACTGGCGTTTTCTGAACATTCCGGGGCTAAAAAAAGTCCGACTAATACAGAGGCCAATAAGGTATGAGAAGGGAGTTCGACACTAGCACTTCGAAAACAACCAACCAACCCGAGAATGAAAACGATGCCCATTTCTTCTTCTTCTTCTTCTTCAGCGTGCTCTTATCACGATAGATTAGTGAACGAGAGCGAAAAATATTATGTAAAAGAGGAAAATAAAACACGAGCACGACCATTTAATAAGCTTTCGAAATTGTGTGTCAATTAGAGAATAAGAAAAACTCGAAGAGATTATAAGAGTTTTTAAAATGTTCACGTTGCCGTGTCTACCACTTACTCAAGCGAACGACTACCTATATAACACGAAAGGCATGAACACTAGCATTAGCGCGTTCGATCTTGAAATCATGACGTTTCAAACCGGCGCCCCCAGTCGCACTCCATCGTCGTCGCAAAATCTCTGCAATTAGGCACATTACTACCTCACGCGGAGAAAGAAACGGAGGAGCACTTGCCAGCGCGACAGGACGGCATTCTCTCCTCACTGCACCACTCAACGTCCAAAGATGGAGCACTTGCCGCTCTCCTGATGCTTCTTGAACCCACCGGCCGTCTTGTACTCCTTCCTGCAACGGCGACACTGGAACGACTCGGTGCTGTGGCTCTTCAGATGAGAGGTGGCATTGCGTTTGGCAAACTCTCTGCCGCAGTGACCGCACTGCATCATACCCGGTTGCAGAGCCGTGTGCACCCGTTTGTGGATCACAACAGCGTGGAGGCTCTGGAAACCTGACGAACGAAAAGGAAGTAATTATTATTATTATTATGGTTAAACATTGTGTTGGGCAACTTGAGAATCAAATCACAATGAAGGAAAGTGTATATCACAAAATGAGGCAGATATGCACTCAACTATCGATACTGCAAAAGTAACTATCGCGATTTGTACATACAAGCACTATTCGCAACTGATGAACGCAATGCGAAGTAGAAGAATAATTATCGAGGGAGGCAAAGTTACTTTAAACCTCGTTGCATCCATTCGCAAGTTAGCCTTTAGCCTTTGGCCCAAGTTAGCACTTAGCAAAGAGAAACAAGATCAGCCCCAAAATGAACAATGAAGAAGAACGATTAGACACGTAAGAATTTCACATTAGGAATCTTCCGACACAATAAGCGCAGAACTACTAACCCGAGTGATGGCACACGTCGCACGCGTAGTCACCGATCCTATTGAACATCTCGGTGTGGTAGTTGAACATCTCTTCTGATCGAAACATGGCGCCGCAGATGCTCTTACAGAGGTAGAGCTTCGTCAACGGTTCTCCACCACCGTCCCCTCCCTCTCCGTCTCGCTCCGACTGTTGCTGCTGCTCCTGGGAGCCAGCGTTGCTGCTATTGAGTTCAGCTCTCTCTCGTTTGATGCGCAACATGTCTGCTTCTGCGTCTTTCAACGTCTTCGGCCTGATATAAGCGGAATAAAATGTTTACAATACAAAGAAAAGCCACATATGACACTTGAAAATCGCTTTGTCTTCAGCTAATTCTTGCCCTATAATTGAAGCAGAACTGCAAAAGCACACAGTTTAAGTGAACGCCCAGTTCTCCGCTAACAACAAAGCATGCAATGATACAAGCAAAACGCCCTACCTCTTGAGTGCCGTGCCATTTCTCTGCGGCGAAGAAGATGATGTTGACGGCCGGTTGTTGACGACAGCCCAGCTGCTGCGACTCTCACCGTCCATGCTGTTGCGATTCAGACGAACTGGACGCACCGGACTATGGGCCGGGTTGCTGTACTGATGCTGCTGTTGCTGCTGCTGAGACGGCTGGAAGTATTGCGCCTGCTGCTGTTGCTGCTGTCCTGCAACTGAGCGGTCAGCCACGAAGCTACTTTCGTATCCTCCTCGTACGTTCGTGATCTGCGGTGTCTGCCACTGCCATTCGGAAGCAATAGGAAGTTAACAACCCAAGTGAATAATTTTGAGACGAGAACCATTTTACGTGGAACACTACAGATCAGTTTGCAAGATCAGAGAATTGATTGAAATTCATTCCTAACAGAATATCAATAAACATCTGCAGCATACGTTCTTAATCCTCCTTGCTCTTTCCCCGTTAAAGCTATGCTCTGCTTTAATAGAAATATGAGCATAACATGAAAACACTTGACAACTTACGCCGCTGTTGTTGCTGCTGCTGTTGCCGTAGTAGGGTGAGAGATCGGGAGGCTGCGTACGAAGGACGATGTCGCTTTTCGCCGGTGTGACATCACCACGTTGCGACGGATAGAACTCACGGTCGAGAACGGGTGGTGCGGGTGTCCCAGAGCGGAGGTAGTCCACGTCACGGAGGTCTGGCTGCTGCTGCTGCTGATTATTTGCGTAGAAGCCAGCTGGTGGGGCAGCAGCAGCATCAACGGAAGAAAAAGTCAGTTATTAAAATGAAGAGTGACCGAAAAACGACTAGACTTTTCAAGTAAATTATCAGCCGAGAGATCGGAACTGATTGCATAAGGTGGAACAAAGGCGTGTGTATGAAAGTGGTCTATGTACCACGAACTTCTCATGTTAGTAATAACTACGGAAATATATAAACTCTTATTATATGCTTTGTACGACATGCCCTACCGTAAGTAGGCCTAGATGACGACGTGGATGGCTGAGCGAAGAAATCACTGCTGCCGTTGCCCGTTGCACTGCCGGATGGTCCTGCCATGTCATGGCGTGGACTCTCGTGGTAGAACGGCGGTGGAATGGCTTGCATCGGGTCGTCAGCAGCAGAAGGGGGAGGTGCAGGGGGTGGCGACGGGTGACTGTCAGGGCCTGATCCGAACCCTGAGGACGACGACGCCGGACTGGATCCGCCAGCAGTGCCAGTGGACGGGGCAGGCGAGTTCAAGTTGTAGATGCAACGATCGTCGAACGGTTTGTAGTTCTCCACGCTGCCACTCTCGTCGTGAATGAATATCACGTCGTCTGCAGGTGTGAATAGTGCGATAGACGGAGAGAGAAAGAGAGAGAGGAGGGATAGAAAGGGAGAAGAGAGGAGGGACAGAGAGAGAGAGAGAGAGAGAGAGAGAGAGAGAGAGGAGAAAAGGATTAAACAACGAACTGGCTAATGCAACGCTATAATGCACTGCTTACAAGTCATTCGGTCTGACAACCAAACGGAAGACCCAACTGGAACGATAAAAAAGGTAATATAAACAACAGAACGAGGATGACACTGCACAGTAAGTCGCCACCGCCACAAATCCGCTGATGTAGACGGATCGAGAGAGGGAGTGTGTGAATCGGTTTTTATGATAAGAGAGAGAAATGAAATACGCACCTAATCGTGGCACGAAAACGATTTTCTGCACTTTCAGAATCATGTTTCTCGCCTGCGTGCGCTTCACACTGTGATTCCAGTGCAGGAAAGAGCAGTAGCAGGGCTTACCTTGTTCCCAACCGTCGTAGCTGGTCTGGTTGTGTTGGTCGGTGCTCGGTTGCAGCTCTGCTCCTGTCTCTCCCTCTGCATCATCATCCCCTTGTTGACGACCACGCTCTGTTTTCACCTGGTGGTGCGGCTGAGACGAAGAGACACCGTTGCAGTCCACCCCAACAGCAGCAGCAGCATCGTTGTTGTGAGCAGCAGCAGGAGGAGGGATGTAATCTATGTATTCGATTCTTCTTATCAGATCCTCATCCACGCCCAGCAGAAGTGCCAGTTTCTTCATTTTCCTAAACAGAGAGAGAGAGAGAGGGGAGGAGAGAAAAAATGACAAGGAATTTTTAAAAGCAGGTGTCCTTGGTTGAATGGCAGAAAAATCGTTTAATAGCTTGCGCGTTACATTACAAAACCATAACATTTTACAGTCTATCATTCAAATAGCACAACAGATCAGAAATTACCATCAGCACAACAGTTTGCAAGTTATAACATTCACATAGCACAACAGTTCACAAATCAACTTCAGATATCGACTGATTGACAGTTGATCCGAGAGTTCACCGACATATACCGCAGCATAGGATAAATAAATGCCATTTAAATAATTGCTGTAAATTGCTGAACTGAAAAACATGTCAACTGCATGCGTACTTGATGTACTCGTAAAGAATAAAACAAGTTGAGAGACAGCTGAGTCTGTAGTGCAACAGACAAGGACCAAAAAACAAGAAATCACAGAAGAAGAAGAACGTACTTGATGTCTTTCTTGTAGCACTCGTTGAAGCTGCCAGTGTATAGCATGACAAGGAGCATGGCGATGGCATTCTCATCACACTCTGGCAAGTGAATCACTGCCGTCTCAGTGCGAGGGATGTCAGCTAGCAATGTGGCAAGCAAACTACTCGCTGCGGCCAGCGTCACCTTATGAGCGAGGTAAACGTCATTTCCTGTGCATGAAAAAAAGAAGAAGAGGATATACTTTACGTGTGCTACTAGTTTTTACGAGGAAAGCTGTAACCTTTTAAATTCACAGGAAATGCAAACAAAGACACTTGTCTGTTAATAAAAACATTTTTCAATCGTGTTAGTTGTACTAATAACTCTTTCAAAGCAAACTTGACTAACAGCGAATCACACAAACATCGTCTTGACACGATTAAGTTCCTGAATTATAGACTACATTTATGCTCGCACCGCATCACAATTTTGTGACAACTTTCAGTGTGAGTGTTAACAGCTCAAACAAAAAGCTAACACAGTTATTGGAGGTCCCAAGGACCCACCAATCTGCTGCTACCAGAATAACGAACTTGAGACACATAGTAACTAGACATTATTTCATCTGTTATTAGGCTGTAATCAATTACTGAGAAAGTAACTGAAATTGCAAGCAAGTTAAAATACATAAGATACACGAGTCAACAGCAGGCAAGCAAGCAACAACCACGTGCATAGGTACTTACCTGCGACGAGTTTGACATCAAATTGGATCTCGTCAGTGTCCGCCTGAGGCAGTTCGGCCAGGAAGAACGCCTGGTTCGGTGGCATCTTTATAGTGATCTGCTCACCACCGGATCCTCCTCCTGCTGCTGCTGACCTCGCACCACCGCCAGTCGGCGGCGGCAGTCGAGTTGGCTTTGCAGCTGCCCGTACTGGCTGCTGCTGCATGGCCGCGTTTGACGTCGATGCAACTGCCGGACGCATCTGCTCAGCACCGTCTCTTTCGCCTATTTCCATCTGCTGCTGCCGAATGCCCACTGCTGAGTTCACCACGGGAACCTTCTGATCGGGAGTCTCCATGCCTCAGGAGCACTCAACACCACTGTGCTGCACAACAGTTGTCAAATGCCAGTGCTCACTCAGGGAGTCTGGATGCTTCACGAGCACATCAACAACTTCAACGTGATGCACAACAGTTCTTAACTGCGACTTGTTATAGTCACACCAGAACTAGGCTACGTTCGTTTTTCAACTGAATGTCACCTGAGTCAGTTGCTCATGCACATTCACAATCTACATCACTAGGTAGCACTGGCTATTGTTTTAAATTATTATTCAACAGTGGTTCCGAACCAGTCAGAACAGGGCATTGAATACTTTCATGCTAAAGCGACAGAGCAGCCGCGCATGAATTCATGGACATCCAAAGTTTCACAGTAACACGTGGTTAACAAAAACAAGAATCGTTTCTATTGTGAAATATGAATGATTACCTAAGTAGCAAGCAGCTCTGGTGCCATGTAGGAAAAAGAGCACACTTAGTAAAAACGTGTCGAAAGTCTGAAGAAATTGAATACGTTGGAGGAGTACATTTAACTCATTTAAGCATGTTACCGTAATGGCCCGAGTATAAGCCGACCGCGAGTATAAGCCGATGTACGATTTTGAGGAGCCATTTCAGGAAAAAAAAGTGGCGCGAGTATAAGCCGAGCTAAAATTGTTGCTTATATTCGTCAATTTTTGCTCTCTTTTTTTGTTGTAAAAACGTTTTTTTACTAACGTTCTTACTTAAACGTACTACTCTGAAGCCAATTAGATGTCCACTAGAAAACCTACAGAACTGAAACTAAACTGTACATTCATCAGCACAATTTCTCCTTCTTCTTTTTCTTCTTGGACTTTTTCTCTTCGCAAGACACCATGTCATCTCCGTCATCACCCACGCTAACTACTGCACGATCAGCAGGACGTTTTTTCGACTTCTTACTCTTAGCACCTATCTCCACGCCGCTTTCATCACCACTGGCACTCTCCTTCTCAACGGGAGACGGAGTGAGCCCACTTTTCAGTCCCTTGAGTTTGTTGGCGAAGTACGTGTTCATGTCACCACCATCCTTCCACCGAGAAGTCTGTAAGTTCGTATCTGCAGACGCAGATTCTGTGCTCTCGCCTGTGTGTTCATTAGGTTTTTCGCTCTTCCTCTTTTTCTTCTTCTTCCGCTCTTCGCCAGTGACGGACTCTGGTTCAGCTGTCACGTTGTCTGCACTCGCTGCCACTACTGCAACTGCTCCCGAGCCGAGGATGCAAGCGAGATCGTGCTGCGATCTGCCGCTGAAGGAATGAGAAGAAAGGAAAAGCGACATCTTAGAATATTTATATGAATGTATTAGTAGAAGACTTGGTTAAAATTTAGTGACTTTTTACTTCAAACACAGCAAAATCAATTCGACGCCAGAGAAAAATCGTATATAGTAGTAAGAGCCTGTAAAGTTACCTGAGGTCCTTCATGTTGATGAACTTTTGGTAGTGGATTCTCGCTCTCGATGATCGGGATCTGTTCTCCAGTGAGCCGACTGAATGGCGATCGCTTTTCGACTTGCTGATGTTTCTCGCTTGCTCACCGGGTTTCTCTTCCTCTTCTTCGTCGTCTCCAGAGTTGTTGGTCAATTCTTGGAGAAGGGAATTGAACGCGTCCTGATGGGGCACCCACACTTCGTTCTTGTGCGGATTGAAGCCAACGCCTGCCAAGTGAATAGAAAACGAACGCTTTGGCTTCATGGGGAACCTCACAAACTGCCCGAGCATAGTAAGTTACTTATTCGCTGCCGAAGTTAAAAGCGAAGTACGTACCCTAAATTCATCCCTGAACCACACCAGCAGGAAGATACAGTTAAAATGACTGCAAGCAACAACAATGAAATAGAGCACTGTATTTTTAGCTAAACAAACCCACCGGTTCCGCGATGGCTGGTCAGCTTGATAACCTCCGTCTCTCCCTGCTGGTTTATTCCTAGGCCTTTCCCCTCACTCCATCCCATCCCCTCCAGCAGTTTTCGACCAATTGTGTCACTGCTCCAGTTGTCCTTTCGCGTCGACACTCTGGCCGTCCACACATCATCTTGTCTCTTCGGCATTCTCCTTTGATGGTTGTTCTATCGCGGCTCGCTGAAGAGAATTGAGAAGGAAGCAATATAAGATTTTTATCTTCGATAGCATTTCCTGAACGTACCTATCCACCAAAGAAAACACGACATTACGCTTCTATTACTACAAAAAAAAAAGTTTCTCTGAACAGAACAACTACCTACAGGAGTTTTCATACTGAAGCAAACTCTCAGGAGTAGAATCTTCAGTGTGCAAGTTTCGCGATTGGCTTTATTTCCAGCATCTAGTGAAAGTAGTAGATGGGTATGGGTTTTATCGATCGATTGTTTGGGCATTTTTGGATTGA
>JADMIO012763227.1_pt1 | contig 58997 bp, 56 predicted proteins | sample 8958161 | NCBI WGS metagenome assembly JADMIO01 (sample SAMN16585339, study PRJNA669376) | soil metagenome | isolation source: Crop rotation soil | place: USA: Cullars Rotation, Alabama | collected 2011 | reverse complement strand
CGCGACAACTTGTCCACGTGGAATTCTAAGCTTAGGATCCCAATGTGCTGGAAAGTCAATGATCGTGCGGGTTGTCGAATCGAAGCGGATTGTGGCCACCACGACCTCTTGGGTTGCGCGCGCCTGCGTCTCCGTCAGGCCCACCTGCGCGTACTCCGGATCAGTAAAACTGCCGATCGGCGCGGCCTCATCGAGGGACTTCATCGTCAGGCCCTGGATGGCATTGGTTGCCGCGACGAAGCCTTCCTGAATCGCCTGCGGGACCAGCATCAGTCGCCCGATAACGTCGCCGGCGGCGAAGACGTGTGGCGCGGAGGTTCTTAGAAACTCGTCAACGCGAATAAAGCCTCTGGCGTCAGTCTCGATGCCTGCCTGAGCTAGTTGTAAGCGGTCGGTATTTGCTACCCAGCCGATGGTCGTCACAGCCAGGGCCGCCTCGACACTTTCCCGCCGACCTTCTTTGGTAAAGAACATACGTACGCCCGAAGGGGTCTTCACGAAAGACTCTATACTGCCGAAGTCTTCCCTGACCACAACACCGGATTCGCGCAAAGCTTCGGCTACGGTCGCCGACACTTCTTCATCCTCGGTCGGCAGAATACGCGGGCCCGCGTGGAAGAGTTGCACGCGCGAGCCGAAGGCGTTGAAAATAGAGACGACCTGTAGGCCGGTCGCTCCCCCGCCAATCACGATCATCGAAGGCGGCACCGCAGTCAGCCCCCACGCATCGCTGTGGGTGGCGGTGAACTCGGAGCCGGGGACGGAGAGTCGGCGGCTCGCGCCCCCCGTGCAGATGATGATCTTGCTGGCGCGCAGGCGCAGCCCGCTCTCGGTCTCAATGCTATGCTGGTCAGCGAAGCGAGCGGCGCCGCACCCTTCATTAACGACCACGCCGAGAGAGTCTATCTGCTCGCGGAAGGTGGAATGCGCGCACACATCGCTGATAACCTCCTGCACCCGCGCAAGCAGTCGTGGGTAGTCAAGCTGCGGCTCGCCGACGACTATCCCGTAACGACCGAGCTGGCAGGCGTCTCGAATGAGCCGTGCAGCGTGGGCCAGCGTGCGGACCGGAACCGGGCCGTCATTGGCCGCCATGCCGCCAAACCCATCATGAGTAACGAGCACCGTCTTCGCGCCCAAGTCCGCGGCGCGCAGTGCTGCGACCACACCTGCCGGGCCGCCACCAATGACTAGAACGTCTATCATCTTTCATCTCTGAGATGTCGTGCTGGTTTACTCACCCTTGACCGCCAACCTTTCGCCGTTGCGCAGCCGCCGACGCCGCGCAATGCGGTTGACCGGGCCACGAATCAACAGGTACGGCACGACGGCCAGGATGATGGCGACGATTATCACCTCTCCGGGATAGAGCCATCCTTGGACGATCAACTGGTAAATGACATCCATCACCACGGCCAAAATGAAGACTCTGCCAACCGCCTTCCACCCCTCGCGCAGCAGGTCCGGTCGGTGCGACCGGTTTGTCAACACAGCCCAGAAGTAGGGCGGTCGGTCTTCCCGAGCATCCTTCATCCCGGCGCGCAACGCCAAGAGAGCGGCCATCAGTGGTTGAAGAATGAGCCGAAAAGTCATCGGCCCACCTACCCGGTCGGCAATATTCATCAGCACGCGGGTAAGAAAATCTCTCATCGCTTCTCTACCTCCCGTTCATCAGGTTGTTTCAAAAGGCTCTCTTTACTTGCCGGGGCTACCGACCCTCACGATTGCTAACGCCCCATCACTCACCCGGAAAAGTTCTACCGCTCCTCGCAGTGCTTAGAATTTGATGGAACCCGAAATTTGAACCGAATACCCCTGAAACGTGGACCTGCTTGAGAACTCCTTAAAATATTTGAAACCGATGTTCACCCTCCTGGACAAATTCGTACCCGACGCGAAGCCGAGCGCGTTGACTTGGTAGTGCGCCTTAGCCTGCTCCGGGGTAATGGTCGGGCCACGCTTGTCTGTCGTCTGCCGCGAAAGATAGCCGACGAGTCCGACTTGCAGGCGTGGCTTGCCGCCCAGGACTAGGGTGTGCATCAACGAATAGTCCAGATTGAAGGTCTGGCCCGGGCGTATGTTCGTGCTTTCCTGGGTAGTGTGGAACTCATACATCTGGAATGCGGAGAGGGTTGTTGCCTTGCTCTTTGTCAGGTAGAAGGTCTGACCCGAAGACAGGGCGTGAGTCCAGTAGCCTGACCCGACGTTGTCATTCGCGCCTGCCTTGAACCTACCGGTCGGAGCCAGGAAACCATAGACCGTGCGTATCGCCATGCGCTTTCCGTCCCAGCCCAGAATGAACGGCTGGTAGTAAGAGTCACCTAAACCTCCGGCTCCGCTGACGGGTCCCGTGACATCTGACGTGAGAGAGTTTTTGGCCAATGGCAAGGTCGCGGACATGGAAAACCTTGCGCCGTCCAGAAACCTTTTTTTACTCACCCACGCAAGGGTATTCATGTCCAGGATGACGGAGTTATTGCCCGTGGCCAGCACCTGGCCGTCAGGCCCCTTAAATTTATCGCGCGAGTAGATAAGGAGTTGGTTCGAGTAGGTAAAGCCCGCATCCGGTGTGACCCCCGAGTTAGTGGCGCTCATGCCGAGCGGATAGACGCCCCTGACCTGTGCCTGCCCTACCAGAACGAAACCGCAAGCCGCCAGGCAGAGCGTGACTGAAATGAGCCATGCGGGATTGGGCCTTCTGGTCATGGGCTTGGCTTCTACGTTCGAAGGTCTGCCAGCCAACGCAGAGCGCTCAATCCCGGCATGAAGCAGTATTCGCCGCCACGCGTGACGACGAAGTTAGGGATTCCCTGGAAGCGTTTGCGAACCGGCCTGCGAGTCCATGTGAACTCACCCCCGTCGCCGTTCGATCCGGCGATCGGGTCTTTATCATCACCTGCCCCGAAGAAGACCCCGTCGTTAATCCACTGGGACTGTACAAACTCGAATTGTCTGCCGAGGTGCGCTCCAACGAATGCGAACATTAGCCCTCGGTCAACGCCATCATCTTCAAGGACGCCATCGGGGAGCGGCGGGCCATAAGCGGTCCCGCGTCGTATCATTCTGTGAATTCTAGCCATGCCGGCTATCTTTGCGTCGCGCGGGTTCGAGCGCCGTATGTGCGAGCCGCAAGGAGTCTTAAAGCCAGCCGGATCATCCTCCTGAAAGAGGAAGTCGTTATTACGATGTGGGTCTGCACCAAGCTCCGGGTCATCATGAAATGGGCAGCGCGCAAGAGGGGCGCCGCTGCGCCAACGCCCCATCATCTTAGCCGCCATCAACTCCTCATCTTCGGGACTCTTAGAGTTAGATGTCAGGAAGCGGCGGAACTCGGCAACACGCTGATGCAGCTTGCGAAAGACGATATAGGTCCCGTTGCGTCCCAGGACTTCGGGCACGGTCTTCTGTACGCCGCCCATCTCGTCCGCGTAACCGAGCACGAACTCACCTGCCTTAAGAGGCTGCTCTTGAGGATTACTCCCGGGGATGCCGCTCCCCTCTATGGCCGGGTGGCTGATGCCGTCCCTGAACCCAAACGGCTCTGTCTCTGTGGGCAATGCGTGACAGTTCTGCCGCCAGATGGCTTCGATTCCAGTCATCTCGCGGTAAGATTTCCGTGCGCGCTCAAGCACGGTCTCAAGTTGCCCTTCATCGGGCGATACCGCGACGATGATAACGTGTACATCTTTGGTCCCGAGCGGCTTTTCCCAGTTTTCGGGTGCACTCTCCCCTGTGTCGCCGAGGTCTTGAGCGTGCGCAGCCATTCCCTGACGAAACTCCCAGGAGAAGCTGTCGAGCGATTCCTGCGGCACGCCCAGGGCCTTGAAGCCCTCGTAGGTGAGCGCGACGCTCACCCACGTGTCGGCTAGCGGGCTCGTGGGATTGGCGGCAGAGGTCACCACGCCAGCAACTCGCCGCATCAGCTCGCGTCCGGCCTTGCGGTCATCAATGCGCAGCGCTATGTAAGTGGCCACGTAAGGCGCGGGACGCGGACGCAGCACTCCGCTCTGAATGTCGTCAATCTCAAGCACAGGGTTTTTAGCCTCTTCCGTCATAGGATTATCAATCGAGCTGCCTCGGACTCATTTCACCGTGGCGAGGTTCCTCCAGAAGTTGTGCAGGCTTTCGTCCGCTCCGAACAGCGTGCTGAAAATAGTCGAATCTGCGAAGAGCACGTCACCCGCACGGTCCCCCTCCGGGGGCATCCAGAGAAACATGTTGAACTCAGTGTTTCCCTCTTCGATGAAGGGATGGGGGTTCTTCATATCAATCGGCTGCCTCGCCAGCACACGTACTTTTTCTGTACCGTCGTCTGTTACGGCGTAATGCGGCAGGTGCATGTGAAAGTTGAAAGTCGTGACGCCCTTCAGCCAACTCCTGCTATCCAAATCTCTCTCAATCGAGAGTGGGGCCAGCTTCTTCGTCGCCGGGTCGCGCAAGGGGCGCAGACCATGACGATTCTCCACAGGTATCCCAAGCCCCTTCATCAGCGACCTGGTGTAAAGGCCGAAGCGCTGCTGGCGCGGCACCAGGGCGTCGCCGTGATGCTTGTATTCCAAGTTGCGCACCTGCGGGTCGTCTGAAACTCCGACCTCGTGGTGCGGGCCGAGGATCAGGCAGGTTCCTTCGCGCGTGAGAAACTGACTCACAGCCTCTATCTCCGCCAGCGTGGCCTCTTGATTCGTGACGTTATGGTCCAAGCCGAACACGAGCAGTGTGTCCGTGTCCTTCAGCACGCGGTCGTCCAGAGGAAGCTTGAAGCCCGCCTGGTCTATGCGCTGGAAGACCGGAACGGGGTGTCCTGTAATTTCGCCTACGAACTGCTGGAAGGGGGCGAAAGCCCAGAAGAAGAGCTCCAGCGCCCCTGCGATGCCCTGCTGGAACTGCATCGGGTCAGACCATTCGGGCTTTTCGTACAGGGGCCAGGCGACGCGCCTCACTTCTGTCATCGTCGAGAAACGGTTGTCCAACTCGGCGGGGTTTCTCCCGGCTTCCGCCGGGTAACTCCAGGCGACGTAGATGCTCACACGCCTGTGACCGGGGGAATATTTCCTCGGTACATGGTTCTGGTTATAGGTGCGTGCCGCGTTGCTCATAATTCGCCTTCCTCTATTGTCGTTCGGTCATACATCACTCTCATCACGTGTGCGGCTGTGCTGTGCCCTTGGCCCATGCCCACGACGCAATGCGCCATCCTTCGCTGAGCTTGCGAAGCGCCACGGTAAAGAACGCCCCCGATTGCGTAATCTGCACGCCCTGTAATTTGAATGACATCGTTACTGGAACGACAACATAAGCGCTATCGCCGGTGATGTTATTGTGTTTGGGCTCGCCCAGCTTCACGGAATAATCCGCGGCGCCTACGTGCTCGCCCTCAATCATCGCGTCTCGATACCAGTCCTCACAGGCTGTCGGCCCATGCCACACGTGCGGCGCCATCCCATCAAGGATGGACATCGGAACGGCGCACATCGCTGCCATAGCCTTCGCGTCGCCCTTGTTGAAGCTCTCAATATAATGGCGCACCGCCGCCATAGGCTCTGACGTGTCCGGCTGTGCCGTAGGTGCTGTGCTCATCCGATCTTCCTTTCTACAGGTATTGGTTCGGGTTTGATATGTGACCGCCCGGCGCGTCACTGCAACTGGTCGAGCATCTCCGAGAACGCGCTCTTGAGCTGCAGGGCCTTCTTGATTTCGTCGCCGCTGAAGAAGGGGTACTCGCCGTACTCCAGAAAGCTCGGGTGCTGATGCTCCCTCACGTACCTGACGAACGACTCCGGGTTGGTCTTCCAGTCTGCGGGAAAGTCTTGGAGGTTCTCGAAGACGGTGTTGATGCCTGAGCTGCTGAAGAGGGCGACGGCATCCTCGGTGTACTTGTCGAAGTCGGTGTCGAAAATTCCCTGGTACATGAAGTAGGTCTCGCCGTTGATGGGGAAGAGCAACCAGCGCAGGTAGTGAAGCTTGAGCGATGCCAGGCAGTCGGGCTGCGCCTCTACCGCGTCTTGGAGCTTCTGCGCGTGCTCGTAAAAGGCCGACTCGCGACCGGGGATGATCTTCGCGATGATTGTGAACCCGTGACAAGCGGGGGTCTTCGGGAAGATGGGGCCGTACTTGCCCTGCGGCAAAGTCGTGGTGTCGTTAGGCATCGCCATTGCTTGCGGCTTTATCTCCATAAAAATAATGCTCCTTTTTTGTGATTCGTCCAAAACCATAGTCCACCCATTACCAACTTCAGTCGGGCCTTTAATGGCTATGGTTTCGGCTTCTCAGTTCTAACTTTGAAATTCTAATTCCAAAAGGAAATCCTATTTACTGTCACTATTGACAGGTTCAAAATGAAAAACTGACAGGCGAGAATAGCGAGCTTGGGACTGGGTATGGCATAACACGCAAAGACCTAATTAAACTCTGCTGTGTATTAATAGGAGGGGAACTTACGCCTATTGCGTACCCAAAGTGCAGATCAACGTGGCGGCGGAGGGAGGCCGCCACGTCAACGTAGCCTGAAGTAACCGAAATAGTGGATTGCACGCCCGGCGGCGGGAATAACCACAATGATGATACTATTGTGTCCGTTTACTAGCTTATAAAAGTGTGATTCCCGAGGCGCATTCTGATGCTTGATGGAGAGAAGAAGCGGCGTGTGCTCCAAGTGGCGGATGGCGACGGCCGCCTGCTGACGGCGTTGTTGACGCGCGACGGCCACGAGGTGAAGGAGGCGGACGATGCGGACCACGCGCTTGCCCTCGCTGTACGCGAGCAGTTCGACCTCATCGTCGTCCATAACCGGACACCGGAGGTGGCGGCGCCCGGGGCAAGCGAGATCCTGGAGAGCATCGGCGACGCCTTCTTCTCCCTTGACCAAGAGCTGCGTTTCACCTACGTCAACCGGAAGGCCGAAGAGCTCTGGGGGATGCGGCGTGAAGACCTGCTCGGCAGGAAGTTCATGGACGTCTTCCCCCACGTCGAGGGCTCGCACTCCAACCTGGAGATCATGCGGGCGTTGGAAGAGGGCCGCCCGCACACCTACGAGACCGTCTCGCCCATCATTGGCCGGTGGGTGGAGGCGAGCGCTTATCCGTCGTCCGGCGGGCTCTCCGTTTACTTCCGCGACATCACCAAACGCAAGCAGGCCGAGGCGGCCGTGAGGCAGCGCGACGACCTGCTCCACGCCATCCTTGATTCAATCTCCTCGCACGTGGCGGTGCTCGACCGTGCGGGTGTCATTACCTACGTGAGCCGGTCGTGGGAAGAGTTCGCCGGGCGGAATCATGGGCGGCTGGAGCGCATCGGCGTCGGCGTCAATTACCTGAGCGTGTGCCGCGCCGCCCAGACCGGTGACCCGACGGTGCGGGAAGTCTTCGAGGGGATCGAGGCCGTCATGGCGGGTCAGCAGCCGACGTTTTCTATCGAGTACTCGTGTCACTCGCCCGCGGAGCAGCGCTGGTTCCTGATGCAAGTCGACCCCATGCCGCCGGAGCAGGGCGGCGTAGTCATCAGCCACGTTAACATCACCGAGCGCAAGGCGGCCGAGGAGGCGCAGCGCGAGAGCGAGAAGCGCTTCCGCGCCACGTTTGAGCAGTCGCCAGTCGGGGTCGCCCATAGCTCCCTCGACGGCAGGCTTCTGCTGATGAACCAGAAGCTGTGCGACATCGTCGGCTATACGCCCGAGGAGATACTCACCAAGACATACCAGGAGGTCACCCATCCAGAAGACCTCGGAGCCGAACTGGAGTACGCGCGCCGCCTGCTCGCGGGTGAGATCGAATCCTGCTCGTATGAGAAGCGGTACATCAGGAAGGACGGCGCCCTCGTCTGGGTCAACCTGACGGGCTCGCTCGTGCGGGACGAGGAGACGGGCGAGCCGTCCTACTTCGTCGCCATCATCGAGGACATCAGCGCACGCAAGGCGACCGAAGAGGCGCTCAGAGAGAGCGAGGAGTTCAATCGCCGGATCGTCGAGAGCAGCAGCGATTGCATCAAGATTCTCGACCTCGAAGGGCGGCTGCTCTACATCAGCCCGCGGGGGCAGGAGCTGCTCGGGATCGAAGACCCCGGCCCTTACCTCAACGGCTCGTGGATCGACCTTTGGCCGGGCGAAGGTCGGCCAAGTGCGCGCGTGGCGATTGAGCGGGCGAAGGCCAATGGCTTTGGAGTATTCCAGGCTTTCGGGCCGACGCCGCAGGGGCAGGCCAAGTGGTGGGACACGGTCATCACGCCGATGACCGACGCGCAGGGACGTGTCACGCGGCTGCTGGCCGTCTCGCGCGACATCACCGAGAGCAAGCGGGCCGAGGAGTCGCTGAAGAGTGCGCTCGCCGAGGTTCAACGGTTGCGGGACCGGCTCCAAGAAGAGAACGTCTATCTACGAGAAGAGGCAAAGCTGGAGCGTCACTTCAGTGAGATCGTCGGCCGTAGCGACGCTATCAAGTATGTCCTGCGCAAGATCGAGCAGGTGGCCACGACCGACTCCACTGTCCTCATCACGGGCGAGACCGGCACGGGCAAAGAGCGGGTCGCGCACGCCATCCACGGCGAGAGCCAGCGGCGTGAACGCCCGCTGGTGAAGGTCAACTGCGCGGCGCTCTCGGCCACGCTCATCGAAAGCGAGCTGTTCGGCCACGAAAAGGGTGCGTTCACGGGTGCCGTCGGCCGGAAGATCGGGCGGTTCGAACTGGCCAACGGCGCCTCCCTCTTTCTCGACGAGATCGGAGAGCTGCCCCTGGAGCTTCAGCCGAAGCTGCTGCGCGTTCTTCAGGAGGGCGAGTTCGAGCGCCTGGGCAGTACACAGACGGTCAGGTTGGATGTGCGCATTATCGCGGCGACCAACCGCGACCTGTGGAAGGAGGTGCTGGCGGGCCGCTTCCGCGCGGACCTCTTCTACCGCCTGAACGTGTACCCGATTAACGTGCCGCCCCTGCGTGAGCGGCGGGAGGACATCCCGCCCCTGGTCAAGCACTTCGTCACCCTCTTCTCCAAAAAGATGGGGAAGGAAATAACCTCGGTGGCGACAGCCACGCTCGAGGTGCTGCGCAGTTACCTCTGGCCCGGAAATGTGAGGGAGCTTGCTAACGTGATCGAGCGGGCCGTCATCACCAGCCCCGGCACCGTCCTGCAAATCTCCAACATCACGGAGGCCTCACCCGCCAGCGCGCCGCAGAAACCGAGTAAGACTCTGGAAGAGGTTGAGCGGGAGTACATCACCGCAGTCTTCGAAGCTACGGGCTGGAAGATCGATGGGCAGGATGGGGCCGCCAAGCTCCTGGGGCTTAACCCAAGCACGTTGCGCACGCGTATGAACAAGCTGGGGATTAAGGATCGTCAGCCCTGGCCCCCGCCGCGGTCGCGGTGACCAGTCTACAAGATCCCCGCGAGGGACGCGCTCGATGAGCGTTTCCGCGGGGGCGCAAGTTTTCGCGGCGAACTTCCGGGACGGTGGACAATCTTGGCACCATTGCGTACATTCAAGTCACTACCCTCCAAACTAGAATGTAGGTTTGGCTTTCCCCGGGTGAACTTCGACACGACACTGCTTTCTACCTAGTACAGCGATGAATAAAAACCCTCGCAGGGCTCACAGCTCTACTGACAGAAGCGAAGACGTCCACCAAGGCGAACCTGGTTCGTCTCAGGCTGAACCAACACACTGGCACGCCCTACTGGAGCGGGTGAAGCTGGCCGTCGCCGAAATCAACAGCAACCTAGAGCTGGTCTCACGCGCGCTCGGGGGCGAGGGCCTGACGCTCAGCGTCGACGGTGACACGCTGGAGGTCATGAGGGTGACCACGCCGCTCATGCGCCTGTGCGTGACGAACCACGAGCAATCCGTCTCGGTGGAGTGGGTGACAAAGGCCGGCGGTGGCCGTGAGGGCGACGGGCGGAGGCAAAGGGTGTTAGATTTTGATACCGCCCCAACTTCCGGTCTCATCTTGAGGAAAGAGAGCGGTGCGAGTATGGTCATGGACGAGGCGGTCAGGTACCTGCTCACCCCGCTGCTCATGCCCCAGCCGTAGCTCGACCGGCCTCCTGACCGAACTTCCAAGACTTCGGCCCTGAGAAATCAGGCAATCGAAAGCACCTGACATGGTAACCGTCAGCGGTACAGGTCGAAGAGCGAGGCAGAGCGTGTTATAGAGTGGTAAATTCAGCCCGTATATTGGCTTGTTTACGCCTTGATCCCGATCTCGACCTTCCTCTTCTAGTAGGTGTTACCCGCCTCTCTGATGTCGTTGCCCGCGCACGCGTTCACGATCAAGCCGTGCTTTGTGAGAACGGCGCGTGGCGGCGCGTCGTCAATGTAGCCTGAAGTGATGCCCGGGTTGAAGTCGATAGGCTTCTGGTCCTTGAGCGACGGATTGACCATCGCGGCGAGCCCGGACTTCGGCGGTAGGCTGGGCAATCGAGACGTGGCCCTTCCCACCACAGACGAGACAGGAAACAACATAGCCCGGGGAGACGGCCTGCGTCCCCGTCCCTGCGCACCACGCGCAGGTTTGCGATGCGTAACTGATTTGTAGCTTGTTCATCTTCACGTGATGGTCGGGTAGATCAATCTCTCTGATAACCAATGGACGGCTCCATCTTTCGACTTTTCCATCATTATTCTCCGTAGAGGCCGCCGACATGTTCCTCGCGCCGAAGGAGGCTCGCCGCTTCGACAGCTTCCTGGATGCTCATCCTCTTGCTAGTGTTATCACCACATCTGACACCGCCCGCTCTCAATTCCCAATCATCATGGCCTTTGTACCTGAGCCTGTTAAGAGTCGCGGTTGCTTCATAGCCGCTCACCGCAGTAAACGAGAGGAGGAGCGCCCCGGCCCGGTTGTGTTCTTGAGTAGTATGCTCTATCGCGGCGCGGACTTCTCTGCGGTTGTCGTAAACCTCTTCCAGTGAAATGGAAGATTTGGTTAAGGTATTTATTTCCAACGTCCGGGGCAGCCTATGAAGTTCAACGCGGTATTCGTCGAGTAGCGCCAGATATTGTTTGCAGAGTTCAATAATGCTTTCGCTTGTCGCTTGGTCAAGTGCGAGCCTGGCTTTAAGCAACTTCTCTTCCAATGCCGGATATAACATGTAATCAGTGGCCCACCGGTATTCGTTGATAACCTGTTTTCCCTTGCGCGTCCTGCCATGAAAAATCCAGTACGTAAGGTCCCTCCTCACTCGCCATCGTTTTCAAACGCGCCAACTGATCTTGTTGGAGAGTCGCGGGTTTGCCGTCAATCCAGGTTTTGTGAGGCGTGATAGACTTCTCATTTGCTCGGATTGAGGTGAGAGTTCCAAAGCTAATATGAGCGCTTGAGGGGCCGCCTGGAGTTTCCTCATCTTTCAAAAAGACAGTCAGAATCTCTACACACCTAAGGGTTTGATCGGTCTCATTCATCACCTCTAAAAGAAGCTGCAATCCTTCCTCTATGAATCTGATGGCGAAGGTCTCCGCTGACTTGTTACCGATGGTCATAATCTTTTCCTCAAGCCACCCGTGTAAATCCGCTCGCTCCTCGCCCCCTTGGTATATCATTGTCCAGAAATGACATGGCCCCGCAGGTTGATCTAATGTCGGAGTATCACAAAGAGCAGCACTCCCAGCATGCACAGCAAAACGGAAAGAAAGACGGCGCTCCACTTTCTAGTGAAAGCCCTCTCCTCCTTGTCCGCTTGCGCCTGGAGTGAGCCTGCGGGAAACCCGACCCCACAACTGGGACAGGACGTCGCGCTGATAAAAGTTAGGTGGAGACAGGCCAGACACTTTGTGAGACTCATTCGCCTTCTCCTATGGCCGGATTTTGATTGCCGTCCTCACTCTTCGGATCTTTGTTAAAGATTGTGAAGGGTACGAGTCCACGCTTGACCTCTTCGAGCGCGGTGCTCGTGTTTCTACGCTTCAACGGGTCGGCATCAATCCTGGGATGTGCGCCGCCAAGAAGCTGCTTGCTTCTTAAAGCCGCGACGACGATCAGGCGATATCTCGAATCTGTCCCCGGCCACTGATCCCCATTTGAGATGTGGACGAGGCAGTCTTGTGTAGATTGATCTGTTTCAGACATAACTTCCTTGAATCCTGCTGACCGTCTCGAAATAATCATTGCCATGGTGACGCTACCTTTCAGATCGAAACTAAAAGACCTTGAATAGATAAAAGATAGCAGTCGCCTCGAAAGCAACGATGAGTGTCGTGTGTAACCAACTCATTACCCGTTGACGGCAAGAGGGACATCTGATCTGCCTCATTCGCAACCTCGTGCTACAACTGGGGCAATATCTTTTCACGTTCAAACCTCACAACAATCCTGGCGATTGTTGTGAGGTTTGAATGAGGGCGGCAAGCTGCGCCCGGTCTATAAAATTACCGCGATTCAATTTGGTTGATGACCCCTTCGCCAGCCAAAAGTAGGCGCTGGTTTCACCATCAGCGGACGCGAGTTCATAGAGCGCACGCTCGTCAAATACGACAGGTCTGAAGAGGAACATTCCCCAGTTCCGCGCACGCGCCTGCATTGCTTCGTGGCTACTGCTGAACACGGGCACACGAAGATTCCCGGGGCTCCCGAACACTAACCAATCTCCGTTTGCGCGCTGCATGGCGTACAAATGGCTCATCGCAAACCCTCTCTTCCTCACAATACCTCCGGCCTCTGCCGTTCAGGAAGTGATGTGCAGTTCATTCTTCTTATCGTAGCGGAGGAAGACCGAGAAGACGAAGAAGCCGATAACGCAGGCGAGCAAGGCCGCGCCCAGACCCCACCAGAAATGGTGCGTCCCGCCCTGCACGTCCAGCGCGCCCTCAGAATCCTTAAAGGTGGCGAACAGATAGAACTGCCAGACCGCCATCGCCGCCAGTGCGGCCACACCGATCATCATCGCTAGAATATTTGCTCCACTCTTTCTGATTTGACTCATATATGTTCCCCTCTGTCCTCTTCAAAATAGAAGCACAAGCTGCGTCAGGCAGCTTTCGCAGCGATCATGTGGTAGGTCGAATTCGAAACCTCACAGGTTTCCACCATCGGAAGTCCTACTACCACGTTGAGTAGTAATTTCAAGCTCTCCTGAGACCCGGCACGGTGGCATCCCACAGCGTCCTCTTGCCTCCCCCCATAACCGTCGCTGGCGGCATAAGAGTGCTCGGCAGTAATCGAAGTGACTTCGCCATGAACCCCCTTCTGCTTGCGGAGCGATGGGATAATCTCAGGCCCCGGTGACGCGAGTCAGTTCAGGCGCGGCATTCGCCTTAAGAATCAAGGTGACGCAGTGCACAAACATTCCAGGTTCCTTAATGGATGGCTGTTGGCTTCAGGTGATCTGGGTGATTCCAGAGGAGCTGAGAAGGGAGCGAGCTAGGCTCGGTTCTTACTTACTTTAAGGTAGATAGAATCTATATGTCAAATATAGAATATATTTTACAATTAAAATACCTCATATATAGTATATTGACATCGGCGGGAGATTATCGTGATCGAGATACGAGTTGATGAATTGCTGGAGGGGCGTGGGCGGTCGTTTTACTGGCTGGCCAAGGAGACGGGCAGCAGCCACACCACTTTGTGGCAGCTCAAGAAGGGCCGGGCGCGAGGGATCAACTTTGAGACGCTGGGGAAGATCTGCTCCGGGCTCGAGTGCCAGCCGGGCGACGTGAGGGGCTTGGCGAACAGCACAAAGAAAGGCCGGAAGCGCAGCGTCTGAGGTAAAGATGCACCTTCATCGTTTCCGTCCCCACTCCGTCCCTTTGACCGAGCTTTCAAGAAGAGTAGGTGGTTCTATGAGAAAAACATCGGAGAAACGGCCTGATGGGTCAGACGAGCAACTGATTAGCCAGGCCAAAGCGGCAGAGCTGTGCGGGATGACGCGAGAGGCGATCCATAATCTCGTGCGCCGCAGGCGCTTCCGCTCAATTGAGGTGGAAGGGCGCGACCTCGTCTATCTTAAAGAGGTTGAAGCATTCGCCGGGGAACAGGAATAACTGGATTATTGAATCGGGGTGATGATTTCCTGCGGTAGTAATGATGTGCCATGCCCGCTGTACATATGAAAACTGGCGCTGCCACGCCTGATGTTCTCCATCAGATGCGTCTCTTATCGGGAGGTGGGGGCGCATCCATTTAGGGGGCCGACTGCAACAGCCTCCAACGCTAAATAGAGACCGACTCCAGCTTAAATGAGCGGCTCATTGTATTTTACTTACAGAGTATATTCTACATTTGACATATACCCTGGTCTCACGTAAGGTTGTAGAGAATCGCGCCTAGCTCGCTCCCTTCTCAGCTCCTCTGGAATCACCCAGATCACCTGAAGCCAACAGCTTAACCAACAAGAATAAAAATATGTTCACAACCTACGCCGAGTTGAAAGTAAAGGTCGGCCCCACCAAGGTGGAGAACTCTACCAATGAGAGCGAGCGTTTTCCGCCGACGCCCCTTCAAACGGAATTTCCGGATGAGACCGGCTTAAGCCCGGAAGACACTTCTCAAAGCCGTAGTTCCAAACTGGTGGGCTTTGAAAGAGGGACGATGCGTTTACAACCCTTTCTGGGGCCCAAGCAGTTCTAGAAACTTTAAGAGGAGTGATGCCGAGCCGAAGGCTGAAGACTCTCATTCTCCCGATCCATTATTTCACAATGCTCGCTACTAGAACCCTCGAAGCAATGCGGAGGTTTAGATTTAGAGAGGCAACGAAGCGCCTTTGCCCCGCAGTTGAAGGAAAGCAGGATTAATACAATGGCTACTTTTAAGATCAATAAGCGACAAGTCGGGGACGTGACCGTTTTGGAGATGGGAGGCAAGATGCGTATCGGCGAAAGCGGCGCCGTGTTCTGCAACGCGATTCATGGCCTGGTGGAAGAGGGTCGCAGAAAGATTCTCTTGAATCTACAGGGCATCACCCACATTGATTCGACCGGCCTCGGAGAGCTGATTGCGAGCTACAACACTCTGGACAAAAAAGGCGGGCGGGTGAAGCTCCTTCATCTGACCAAGAGAGTCCGCGAGTTGATGACCCTGACAAAACTTCTGACTGTCTTCGATATCTATGAGAGCGAGCCGGATGCCCTCGACAGCTTTCAGAGCAACACCCAGGTTAAAGCAGTAGTCTGAGAAGGGAAGAAGAATACAAGCCATGCAAGCTGTCCAGGTATCTGTCAGGCAGTGCCTAAATCTTATTACTTCATTTGCGCTGATCTTAACGCCTGTCAACCGCCTGTTGAGTATCTTCAGATGCCGGCACGGGCGGATGGGGCCCCCTTTCACGCGAGATCACGAGACCTATTGCACCTGCATGAGTTGTGGCGCACGCCGACTCTTCAATGTGAAGCTGGGGAAGATGGTCGGCTCGTATTATTATCCCGCTCCTGCTGCACTTTATGATTCACTCGCCCAAGACAGTGATCGCAAAAAGAAAGGTCAAGATGGAAAAAGATGATTTACTTGGCGCGAAGGTCAGAATCCGCCGCGGCTGGCACGGGGCAGGACCGGTAAAGTAACAGTTTTCGCCCGTCACCAAGTTCAGGATTCTTCATAAGTTGAGATTAATGTTCAACTCGACGGAAGCGACCAGGTCATTAACATCCCCAGTGAAGAGGAGCTGAGAAGCTTAACGAATCGCTGTTTGACTCTGGTTTAAGCTAAGCGAGATTGAGTTTTGAATCACGCTCGAAAGCAACGAACCTATAAGTAGAAGTGTCGTTAGCTTCGGAGAATACACGAGCCTGGACCCACCTGGAACGCCGCACGCCACCGCCCATCGAAATCTTCTCGTGTGCCCGCTCCTGTCTCCAGGTAACGCTCAAGCGCCAACCTTTTGATCGTCTCCAGAGCCTCTCCATTCGCAGTCGGTGATGGTGGCACTTCTTCTTTTTCGCTCATGGGATGAGACTACGGTATTCTCTTTGTTTCGTCGGTACAAGATTCGAGCATCGAGATTTGAAGACGGAGTCACCTCGCACTTAAATGATTATGCGCGGTACTGCGCATAAGTTATTGACTAGTTTTCAATACGAGAGTAAGGTCAGAGCTACTTCTAGCAGGTAAAGCCTCGTACATCCTTGCCCCAACATAGGCACGTATCAGGCAGGCGCTAGAGCATTAAGACCGTCTGACTCGGAGTTGGCGGTCTTTCTGTGTATTCAGCCGAGGATGAAGCAATAGATGATTAAAGCTGTGTGGTTTTGGTGAGCCTATACGGACAGCAATGTCTCATGCCTTGCTGATCAGATCAAGCTCATCTCGAATTCTAAGAGAGTTTTGCTTCTCTGCGCCCTCTCCCCAAGTTCCTGCGACGTCAGTTCATTAGCTATGAGATAAGCTATCAAAGCATTCAACTCGATGCCAGAGGCCCGCCCGCTCTCCAGGTGTCAACTACAGACTCTGCAAATTACAACACCTTCTGGACATTCTCCGCCGCGCTCAAGAGATAATCTCTTGAAATAGCTATCGCTGGCAGATTCTAGATGAATTTCTCGCCTTAGTAAGCGGAAGAAGAAGCACCTGAAGTCGGACCGGCAGCGAAAAGACCCAAGACACTGACCTTCACCGACGGTCTTCAAAGGAGTCCATATGTTAGATCACTTGTTGACAAACATGCGCAGGTCAACGTTTACCCGGTACCTCGTCACCTGCCTGGCTTTCAGCCTGGCGTTGCTGGCGCTAGCGCCTGTGCGCCAGTCTCTTTTCTTCATCATTCGATAGATTTTGGCAGACTTTCAATTAATTAATCTGTCACCAATTGAAAATTCCCTGCGGAAGAAAATCCACTCAGACGATATCTGCGCGCATACTGTAATTGGAATGAGATAGCTGAGAGGCGTAATGTCAGCAGACGAAGATCATCATCAGAGGACTCGCTCCTGAGCTTCTACGTCTCGCCGGAGGTCATTAAGAGAGTAGTGGAGGTAAGCTTCGCGCTCCTTGAGGAACCATTCAGTTTCCCACACAGACAGGCTGAGCATCAGAGCCACCTGTCCCGCGCTTAAATCCCCAGAGAAGTAGCCTTCGAGGGCGAGTGCTTCGAGCGTGCGCCGCGCGAGGTCGCTCCAAGTAGCTTCCAGTTGCTTTTCAATCTCTTCTGGCAGTTGGATGATAATCGCCATAGGGCTACTCCAGCATCGATAGATAAGCGGCGTGTCAAATTCTAGCACCCACGTTGGTTTTCATATATCGTGCTATCAGTGGCTAGTAAAAAAACAAGTCGGCAAGGAATCTCCATTAATAGTCGGATGCGAATCCGTTTATACTTGTAGTAGTGCGGATTTGCACCCGTTGTTGAATCGTGCGCCACTTGTTGTCGGAAAGGTCTGTTTCGCAATGGGCAAAAGGGACAAGATGTCAGTTTCCTACATACTTTTCACTCTGATACTCATCGAGGCGGGATGCACAGCCTCTCACTCAAACCGACCGCTGTTAAGCACAGCGCCGAGCGCAGCCGCTGACAACGACATCTATGTTGCGGACGATGCGGGACGAATCCGCGCTCTCAGGCCGGACAGCACAGAGCAGTGGGAATTCTCGCTCCCTGATGAAATCATTAAAGTGAATAACTCAGTTTCGCGTGATATTCGAATTGATTATCTGACGGCACGCTCCGGCGGTCATCTCTTCGGACTGGCGACACAGGTGACGGGTCGCAACGCAGGTCAAACCGTTCTTTTTGCGCTTGAAGGAAATCATCTTCTCTGGCAGGCAAGCGTGCCATACCCGGAGCAGACGGGCGCGCCGATTGTGGTCGGCCCCACGGCGGTGTACGAGGCCGGTGACGACGGAGTGCTCTACGCCTTCGCGCGCACAGACGGTCACGCGCTCTGGAAATATCAGGTCAGTCAAGGCGCACTTGGCTCTCCGACGGTCGGCGCAGACGGAACGGTTTATGTGACAGGGCCTGGTAATAATCTCCATGCTGTTGCGCCCGACGGCACACAACGTTGGGTAGCCGCGACCGGTAAGTGAGCGAGACTAATTGGCGAGCCGTGATCAGCGACTATACGGAGTAGCAGATCATGATGGCAGAAAAGATGAAGAGGGAACTCCCGGCGCGAAGAGCAGGCCGCATGAAGGGCAAAGACAACGACCCTTCATGCGTACCCACTTATGGCTTGTAACGTTAAGACGTGCTAATTTGTGACGACATTGCCGAAGGCCTTCAACTGCTCTGCCACTTTCGATTTATCCCCGACGACCACCACAGCCATCTTGTCGGGCATCAGGTATTCTCGCGCGATGCGCTCGACGTCTGCTGGCGTCACGGCCATAATCTTCTGCACATAGGTGCTCAGATAGTTGTCAGGTAGTCCGTGAAGGTCTGCGAAAGCTAATTGATTGATGACGCCCTGACGTGAGGAGTTCTGAAGCACGAAAATGCCGGCCAGGTAATTCTTGATTCCTTGCAGCTCGTCCTCCGTCGGGGGCTCTTTTCGCAAACGGTCTATCTCGTAGAAAATCTCCTTGAGCGATGGGCCTGTGACGGCCGTTGTCACGTCGGCCACCTCCACCCAGTACGCGGTACGGTAGCGCGCTGTAATCTGACTGAAAGGAGAATAGGTATAGCCCTTCTGCTCGCGTATGTTCGAGGTGATGCGAGAGCCGAAGGAGCCACCGAGCAATGCATTGGTCACCACAAAAGCGACGTAATCCGGATTGCTCGGGTCAACTACGGGAAGTCCCATGTAGATGGTGGCCTGTGGCGTGTTGGGGCGATCTATCAAGCGAATCTCGTGCACAGCGACAGGCTTAGGGACGTTGATTAAGGCAGGCTTGCCGCGCTCCCAATTCTCGAATGCCTGCGTGATAGCTTTGCGCATGGCCTCCGCGTCGAACTGCCCTGCGACGTAAAGATGGGTGCGCGCTGCACCGAAGTTTTCAGTGTAATACTTCCTCACGTCCTCTATGGTGTAGCCCTTAATCATCTCTTCGGTCGGGAAGAGACGCCCGTAAGGGTGATTCGGGTAAAGGATTTTGCTGAAGACCTCGTTGGCGACAGGCCCCGGTTGCGATTTGGCTATCGAGAGCTGCCGCGTCATGTTGTTCTTGAGGCGTTGCAGCTCGGATTCAGGCAGAAGCGGGTGCTGGATTAAGTCTCCCAGAAGACTGACGACTTCAGGTCCGAACTGCGAAAGCGCATCGCCCGAGACGGCGGTGGTGTCTTCGCCTACGCTGACGCTTATTTGACCGCCGATGCTCGCGGCCCTTTGCGCCATCTGCTCGGCGCTTTGTGTGGTCGTCCCCTGCTTGAGCATATTGCCCGTCAGATCGGCCAGCCACACCTGATTCTGGTCTTCGTTCAAGTTGCCAGCGCGAATGACGGCGCTGACCGTCACCTTCGGGACCGTGCCGTAAGGGACGAGCGTGACCTCCATTCCGTTCTTCAACGTGAAGGTCTCTTTCTTCGGGAGGGTGAATGGTCTCGGTGGTCCTCCGGCGGGCGGCTTCTGCTTTGTTGTTGTCGGCTGCCCCGAATGCTGCGCCAGCGCCGGCGGCGCGACGAGTGAACATAGAATAAGAGCGTAAACCAATGTTTGAAGCTTAATGAATCTCATCTCGTTTCCCCCTCGGCCTGAGCTTGATCTGCTAGCGCGTGCCCGCCTGCTGAGCCGTCTGAGGCGCAGGCTCTATAGTCAGAACGGTGCGGTTCGTCGGGCGCAGGTACTCGCGCGCCGTCTTCTGCAACAACTCCGGCGTCACCTTTCTGAACTGGTCGTCGAGTGTGTTGATGCGGCCCGGGTTGTCGTCAAAGAGTGCGAAGCTCGCCAGCATGTCGGCGCGCCCGAAGCCGCCGAGCGCCGTCACGTAGTCGTAGAAGCCCGAGAGCATCTTGATGCGCGCGCGGTCCAGAGCTTCCTGGTCCACAGGCGCGTTCTGTAGCCGCTCGATGACGCCGTCTACGGCCGCCATGATCTGCTCGGACTTGACCGAGTTATCGTAAAACAGGTTGCCTACCCAGAGCATGGGGCCGTTGTAATTAAACATATTGCCGAGGCCCGGATTGATGCCCCCGCCTAAAGCCCCAGTGTAGCCGTGTTTCTTAACTAGCTCCTGGTAAAGGAGACTGTCTTCTCCCTGTAAGAGTATCTGGTCGAGCAGTCCCATCGCGTAATACTCGGGCGTGTTGCGCTCCGGCATGTGATAGGCGAAGGCCAACGCAGGGCGGCGCGCGAGCGGGTCTTTCTTACTGGCAATCTTCTCCTTCTCCTGTCGTGGCTCCCTAAGATCAGGCGGGGGCGCGAGCTTCGAAGAAGGTATCGAGGCGAAATACTGCTCAACCATCTTTTTCGTCGGCGTGATATCGAAGTCGCCACAGATGACAAGCACGGCATTATCGGGAGCGTAGTAGGTCTTGAAGAAGGCTTGTGCGTCATTGAGCGTCGCGGCTTCGATGTCCTTCAGGTCGCCGTAGAAGTTGTGCGAGTTGTACCAGTTGGTGTTGGCGTACTGCGGCATGTCGAGCCAGGGAAAGCCGCCGTAAGGCGCGTTGAGCACGTTGACTTTCACCTCGTTGCTGACCACGCCTTTCTGGTTCGTCAGATTCTCTTCCGTAATCTTCAGCCCGCGCATACGGTCGGCCTCTGCCCAGAGCGCTGTCTCCAGTTTGTTCGAGGGCAGGACTTCGAAATAGTTCGTAAAATCGAAGCGCGTCGAACCGTTCAGGATTCCCCCGTTCTGCTGCACGAGTTTGATGAACTCCATCTTGCCCAGGTTCTCAGAGCCCTGGAACATCAGGTGCTCGAAGAGGTGCGCAAAGCCTGTGCGGTCCCTCGGCTCGATGCGGAAGCCTATGCGGTAGTAAACGGCGACCACCACGGTCGGCGCGGTCTTATCCTGTGAGAGCACGACCCGCAGCCCGTTCGGCAGCTTATAGTAGGTGACGGGTACAAAAAATCCGCCCTTGTTTGCTGCGCGCGCGCTCTGCTGCGGAGTTCTTCTTTGTTGCGCGGCCGCAGGCCATGATACTGAGAACAGAAGTGTCACTCCCAAAAGCAAGGATGTCATTGTGTGGAGTCGGATGCGCATGAAACCTCCCTATCGGTAAATAAATCCCGGATCGATTGGCCACCGGTCGGTTGTCGCAAAGGATTATTTTTGTTCTTGGCTGAAATCATATAATCAAGAGGCTTGAAAATAGAGCGCCCGAAGAATGGACCTCAGCTCCTCGTCTGCTCAGATAATAACCGGATGCTATTTACCGCCCTGCGGCTGAACCTTACTCATCGCGCCGCGGAACGCCACGTAGATGTCGGAGAGGCGATCAGCCGCCGCCGGGTCCGAGCGCGCCAGAAGCGTGATGACCTCGTCGCGTTGCGCCAACAGCGGCCGGACGCTTTCGCGCTGCGCCGCAGTCAAATCCGCCTCCGTTTCTTTGTCAACCTGTGCGCGCAGTTCGGTGAAGAAGTCGCTGGCCGTCTGACGCGCCGGTTCGTACTGGGCGCGGCGCGCATCAATCGTGGCCCCGGACAAACTGTTCTCCAACCGGCTCAGACGGAGTTCGTGCTGCGCGGCGTCACGCTGGCTCGCGTAGTCTCGCGCCTTGAGCCACATCGGGATGAGACCGAGCAGGAAGACGATTAGCACCGCACCGGCGTAAATCCCGACTCTTTTCCACGAAAGCGAAACGCTCGTTGTCCTTTTCGTCACGAGCGGTCGCACATTCTGTTTCACCGCGCTCATAAGATTAACTCCTTAATTGGAAATGGCTCCTTTCGGGGGCGATAGAAGCCAGGCTCTAATGTCCTGGGTGGCTTAGAACATGCTCGCGGGAGCGCTTTCTCAGAGACGCACCCGAAAGTTCTCCAGCCCCGTATCCTTCCCTCAAGTAAAGGTAACCGAGCGCGAGCTTTTCATCGTCCATCTGACCGCTCACGTCCGCTTCACGCATGCGTATGCAGCCGCCGGAGAGTTCTGCGAGTGATCGTAGCATGAACTCTCTGACCGATAATTGTTTCTCAAGAAGAGTGGCTTCCTCTTCACTGAGACAGCCGACGATTTCGAGGGCCGACGAGCCGCAATATTCTTTCCCTTCAACGCGAAACGTTATCATTTGCGATTGACCTCACAACTTCGGCCTTTCAAATTTGAAGATTACTCCTGCCTGTCGGGGTCTCGAAACAGTATGAACACTTATACGGCATAGGTGTTTTCCCTTATGCCAAATCTCCTGGCATGTTGTAATCTCTATTCTTCCCCTTTTCATTTTCTTACTTCCGCGCCGTTTGCTCGGATGAGCGATTGAGGTTTGGTTTTGGGAATCCGGGGGCGTTTATTACTGCTGGCTGTGGGCATCGCAGTCCCGCTCATGATAGTCGGCGTGGCCGACCTCGGCGGCATGTGGCGCGTAAGCCGGGAGCAACTCGACGACTCTGTCAAACAGCAGGCGGAACTTGCCGCACTGGCCTTCGAGCGTTGGGTTGACGCTCAGCGCCAGCCGCTTGTGACAATCGCCGCCGTCGCTTCCGACCAGAAACCCATCTCTTCTCAAAAGAGAGATTCCTCTCATTTTGTTAACCTGCATTATGCGGTCGAAACGCGCCCGCACTGGATAGACCTGCGGGTGGTGGACGCCGAGGGAAAGACTATACTGGCTGAGCCGGAAGGGAAAGAACCGCCGCCGACAGCCGTGGTTGATTACCTCCTCGCCGAGACGGGGCGACGCAACTCATGGGCGCTCGCGACCGACCGCACGATGGATGAATCTCGTCCTGTCTTCGCCATCGCAGTCCCCATCAAAGGGGGCGGTGCAGTGATTGCGCGGGTGGACGGAACCGCCATCAACGAGCTTTTCCGCGACATTCAATTTCCACCACAGGCAGTTATCGCCGTCTTCGACTCAGGAGGCCGCATGCTCTACAGGAGGCGAACCACCGACACGCCTGTCGATACGCAGGTCAGCGGCTCACCGCTCTTCGCGGCGCTCGGCGACCGCCGCGTGGCCGTCATCGAACTGGAAAGCCCGTACGACGAGATTCGCCGCGTGTATGGGCTCGCGCGCACGCGCGCAACAGACAACATCGTCGTGGTCGGCGTGCCGAGCGCCACACTGTATGAGCCTGCTCGCCAGCAATACTCGCGCTACCTGATCTTCAGCCTGTTGGCGCTGGCCTTCGCGGTCGTCGCAGCACTGATCATTGAGCGCGGCATCACTCGTCCCGTGCATCGGCTGCGTCGCGCCGCCCAAGCACTCGGCGCGGGCGACCTCAAAACGCGCGCCCCCGTCAAGGCCCGCGGAGAGATGGGCGAGCTGGGCGCGGCCTTCAATCAGATGGCAGAGCAGATCGCCGAGCGTGAGGAGCGACTCACCGAACTCGACCGGCTCAAGTCGGAATTCGTCTCCAGCGTCTCGCACGAGCTGCGGACTCCTCTGACGACTATCAAGACCTTAACGCATGTGCTGCTGCGGGGAAGGCAGACGGAGAGTGAAAGGCGCGAATTTCTGGAGACCATCAGTGCCGAGTGCGACCGGCAGATTGATCTGGTCCTCAACCTACTCGACCTCTCGCGGATTGAATCCGGCGCTTACAAGGTTTCGCTTGCGAGAGTGAATCCTGTCGAAGTGATGCTCTCGTGCGTGACGACTGCGCAACATGCCGCGGAAGCTCGCGGGCAGAAGATAAAACTCGAAATGCCAGCGGAGGTGCCATCAGTGCAGGCCGATAAAGGAGCTTTGCGCCGGGCGCTCTGTAGTCTCGTCGAGAACGCAATCAAATACACTCCCGAAGGCGGACGGATCACGGTCGGCGCGAGTCAGGTCGGGAGCGAAGTGGCGATCCGCGTCAAAGACACAGGGTGCGGCATCCTCGGGGAAGATTTGCCGCACATCTTCGATAAGTTCTACAGGGGTCGTCCAGCTTCCGAGCGGCAGGATTCACGCGCGGGCAGAACAGAGTGTTCGGAACAGCCCGGCGTCGGCCTCGGGCTTTATCTTGTACGAAGCCTCGTTGAACAGTTGGGCGGGAGCGTCACTGCCGAGAGCGAAGAGCAGGGTGGGGCAGCTTTCACAATCTATTTGCCCGTCTGGCTGGAAGAGCAGGGAAAACCATTAGAGCAAGGAGCAGAGGAGAAAGTTAATGTCGAAGCGGTTGTTGGTCGTTGACGACGAGCCGAATCTGTTGCGGGCAGTTGAAGCCTGTCTCTGCTCAGAGGGGTTCGATGTGACGACGGCGCGCTCGGGTTCCGAAGCGCTCAGGCGCGTCGCACAAACCGTCCCCGACCTCATCGTCAGCGACATCCGCATGCCCGGTATGGACGGCTACAGCCTCGCGCGTCAACTGCGCGCATCGTCCCGCACCGCTCTCGTGCCCATTGTTTTCCTCACCGCCAAGGATGAGACGTCGGACCGCATCGAAGGTTTCCGCTCGGGCGTTGACGCCTACCTCGTCAAGCCTTTCGAGCCTGACGAGCTGGTGGCCGTCATCCGCAGCATTCTCGCCCGCGTCGAGCGCACCCACGCCGAGATCGCGCGGCTCGTGGGCTCACCGGTCACCGAGGATGATTCTCACGCCTTTCACGACGAAGATTTGACGGAGGCCGAAGAGCGCGTCGCGCGGGCCGTCGCGCGGGGCCTGAGTAACAAGGAGATCGCGGCGGAGTTTCACATCAGCTTCAGGACCGTTGAGAACCACATCAGTCACATCTTGGACAAAAAGCAGTTCAGCAACCGCGTCGAGATCGCGCGCTACGTCATCGAGCGCGAGCGTCAGGACTAGAAGAATTTCCGGCTGAAGGAGATTCTCTTCTGGCGCTTCTGGAGGGAGGCGCGCGACCGGCTGTTCGCAATCTTCGCCGCCGCTTTCTGGCTGCTCGCCATAAACAGGCTCGCCTTCATCTTCACAGAGGAGGCCAACGAGGGAAGGAGTTACGTCTACATAATACGCCTCATCGCGTTCGCGCCGATTCTGATTGCCATCCTGGATAAGAACCGCCACCGTCACACGGCCTAAGAAAGACGCGAGCAATTCAAGTAGCGCACCGGCCTGTCACGCGAGACGAGATAAATCCCCTGACATAAAAGAGGGCAACCGCCTCAGGGTAATCACTCATAGGGCGTAAGTGTTTTCTCTGTTGCGCCGGCCACCTCTTCTCTCTTAATTTCCACCCATGTGGGTCTCAGTCGGATTACACATTGCAGCTGCCCTGGCCCTGGCAGTCATGTGCGCCCTGGCGCTTCAGTTCATATTTTTCACCCCATTTTTTACGGGGGCGCTCATCGGAGGTTTCGTCTACCTCCTCTTATTCCTTCTCGTCTGTCTGTCAACCGGGCTCGATTCCTCCGTCTGAGGCAGAATCCGTAAATAAAGAGGCGGGTTATAGGTGTAACCACCTATGCCGTGTAAGTGGTCATACTGATGTTAAAGGCGTCCGATTCAGGTAGCCTATAACTTCTGAATTCTTCAATGTCTTAGGAGGGTGGGAAGATGGTGATCAGTAGAAAATCTGCGCTCCGACCGTCGTTCGTCGCGGTCCTGTTCGCGGTGACCTTTTTCTTGATGCCGGCTGCTATAAAGGCCCAGGAGGCAGAGCCTTCACCTCAACAGCCCGCTCAGGCTGAAATGGCGGGAGCCAAGACGCCGGCCGTGACGGCTGTGACCCCTGCCATTGTTGCGCCAGTTCCGGCCCCCGTCTTTACCGACTACAAAGGCGTGAGCGTCGGCATGAGCGCCGACGACGTGCGCAACAAGCTCGATCACCTGAAGGAGAAGGGGAAGCTTCAGGACTTCTTCGTCTTTTCAGATAACGAATCAGCGCAGGTCTTTTATGACGATCAAGGCAAGGTCAAGGCCATCGCCATTACTTACATCGGGGAAGGCCGCGGCGTGCCGTCGCCGAAAGTGGTCCTCGGTGAAGAACTGCAAGCCAAGCCGGACGGCTCCCTGCATGAACTCAGGCGCTACCCGGCGGCAGGCTACTGGGTCGCTTACAGCCGGACGGCCGGGGACAATCCCGTCATCACCGTGACCGTCCAGAAGCTGCCATAGGGTTGGAAGGGTTAAGCGCAGGTTGAATAACCATCAACGGGTTCCCTCCTTGACGTGAATGACTCCCCCGTTAACCGAGCGGCGCGTAGACAAACGGTTGCTTAAAAGCTCAAGGCTTGAGCGCGCTGGCTTCGTAGGGCAGAGCAATATTAACTTTAAAGGAGGAAGAAGGACTCATGAAGAAAGTAAATAAACTGTTCGCTGTCATCCTTGTTTTCGCGCTCGCCGGTTTCGGCCTGCTGCCTGTGGCGCAAGCGCAGAACCGGCGAGCTTATCGCTACAGCGACATGAACATGCGGCGGCTCATCCGGCAGCTTGAGACGACGACCGACCGTTTCAGCAACCTGTTGCCGAACGCGCTCGACCGCAGTCGCCTCAACAACACTGAGCGCGAAGATGATGTCAACAAGCTCGTCACCGATTTCGAGGCCGCGACCGACCAGTTGAAGAAGCGCTTCAACCGCAACGAGTCAACGCAGATGGACGCGCAGATGGTTCTACAACAAGGAGCGCTCATAGACAGGTTCATGCGCAACCACCAGCTAGACTATCGCACAGAGCGCGCGTGGACTCAGGTGCGAGGGGAACTGGACCGGCTGGCTTCGGCCTACAGCGTCGCCTGGAATTGGAATAACGTGCAGTGGCCGACGCCTACCTCTGGCCCAATCGTCACGGGCTCCGATGCGGTGCTGACGGGCACCTACAGGCTCGACGCCGCGATGAGCAACAATCCGCGCACGGTGGCCGATCAGGCCGTGCGCTCTCTCAACTATAATCAGCGCCAGGGAATTTACGATAATCTAGTCAACCGGCTCACGCCGCCCGAGACGATCTCCATCGAACGGCGCGGAAACAGTGTCACGCTCGCTTCGACGCGTTCGCCGCAAGTCACCTTCGACGTTGACGGGCGCGAGCGGGCGGAGACTTACCCAAATGGGCGTGCTTCTCGCGTGCAGGCGAACTTCTACGGCAACGAGTTGAAGGTTGTTTCCAACGGCGACCGCGCCAACGATTTCACGGCGACGTTTGTGCCGATGAATAACGGCCAAAGGCTGCTGGTGACGCGCGAGGTTTATGTGGAGCGCCTTAGTCGACCCGTCATGGTGCAGAGCTACTACGACCGCACTTCCGACGTGGCCCAGTGGAATATCTATAATCCCACTTCGGGCTACATCGGCAACAACACCGTGAACGGCAACTTCATCGTCCCGAACGGGACGGATTTAGTCGCCGTGCTCAACAGCAATCTCTCGACACAATACACGCGCGACAATGATCGCTTCACGATGACGGTGCGCTCTCCGGGTCAGTATTCGGGCGCTGTGCTGGAAGGCTACGTCTCGAATGTTAATCGTGGCGGGCGCATCACGGGCCGCTCCGAGATGACGCTCAACTTTGACCGCATCCGTTTGCGCAACGGGCAGACCTATAATTTCGCCGGAATGGTCGAGAACGTGCTCGCCTCGAACGGCGAAAGCGTTCGCATAGATAACGAAGGCGCGGTTAAGGAGAGCGACAGTCGCACCAACACCACTGTGCAGCGCACGGCTATCGGCGGCGCGGTCGGCGCAATCCTCGGGGCCATCATCGGCGGAGGTGAAGGCGCGGCCATCGGCGCGACCGTCGGCGCAGGCGCGGGCGCAGGCTCTGTCTATGTCCAAGGCAGAGACAATCTCGAACTGATGAGCGGAACTGAAGTCACCGTCAGGGCCAGCGCGCCGGCTTATATACGCTGACATTGGTTCAGCGTTGACTGTAGAAAGGAGTCAAAGGAGATGGCAAAGAACACTGGCGAAGGTTACCGCAAAGGCTCGGTCAAAGGTCGCACACAGACTGAGAATCCGCAGACCGGTGATTGGACGAAGCGGAGCCGTGAGGACGGCGAGTTTCTGGACGTTAAGGAGGACGGCAAGCCCTTCAAGGGCGTCGCCAAAGAACCAGACAGGCGTCAGGATTAAGTTTGGCGAAAATTTCAGACTTAATTCAGGTACGGGCCTGTGAATTGTTGGTTAAAAGACGTGTGTGGGGAAGTGAAGACTTCCCCAAAATGCGTCCGCGCCCGATTTTCAGGGCGAATCAGGGAGCAAAGTAACCAAGGAGAAATGAGAAATGTCACAAGGGGACAAGGAGAAATACACTGATAAGCAGAAGCGCCAGGCGGAACATATCGCCGAAGGTTACGAGGACCGCGGCGTGTCGAAGAAGGAGGCCGAGGGCCGGGCCTGGGCCACGGTTAATAAAGAGTCGGGCGGCGGTAACGAGAGCGGCTCGGGCCGTGGGCATGAAGACTCGCACGAATCCTCCAGGAAAGGCGGCGAGAAGGGCGGTCATCATTCGCACTGAAGTGCGCATGTCTTCGACTCTCCGTTTATTCTGCGCCCCTGACCGAACCCGCGGACACGGTCAGGGGCGTTGTCAGGTGTGATCCGGCCGCCGCAAGGCGAGGCCCAGAGATGTGCTATGCGGGGCCTTCGTCGGGGAGCTTTGGAGGACGCCGATCCCTGCCGGAGATCAACGTTACTTTGACGGAATGCTTTACATCATGAGCATGCTGCATTGCAGCGGGAACTTCAAGATTTGGAGACAGCGCTAATTAAAGTATGTCCAGGCGACCGCCATCCACGACCAGTGTCGTCCCGGTAATAAAGCGCGCCTCCGTAGAAGCGAGGAAGCAGATCGTCGCCGCGATGTCTTCCGGTTTGCCGATGGCTCCCTTAATCTTTTCCGCGCCGCTCTTCACATTCGGATTAGACCAGAGCATCGGCGTATCCACTGCGCCGGGCGCAACTGCATTGATACGAATCTTTCTTTGCGCCAGCTCTTCGCTGAAACCACGCGTGAAAGCTTCCATGCCGCCTTTGGAGGAAGCATAAGGCACCACACTCTTCGTCGTCTCGTGAGCGTGCACGGAGCTGATGTTGATAATCGAGCCTCCGGCGGGCATGTGCGGCACACCGTATTTACAGAAGAGAAAGACAGAGCGCAGATTAACGGCCAACACCCTGTCCCAATCCTCATCGGCCAGTTCGACTATCGGCTTAAAGGTCATCATGGCCGCGTCGTTGACGATAACATTGATCTCGTCCCATTTATCCACAGCGGCTTTGACTGCCCTTTGCACTTCCGCAGAGTTTGAGACATCTGCTTTGGCGAAGATGCTTTCCCCGCCTTCGTCCGTGATGGTTTTGACGGTTTCGTTGCCGTGCTCTTCATTGAGATCAACCACGACGACCCTTCCACCTTCAGCCGCAAAGCGTTCGCACGCAGCGCGCCCAATGCCGGAGCCACCCCCGCTGACCATACAAACTTTATCCTTAAAACGCATCATTCCTCCTGACAAAGCCGGACCTCTTGTTCATCAACAATACTTCATGCATTCCGAGTCAGCATGAATAGCCAATAACGAGGAGGCTATCAGAGCGGACGCGGACTAGCATCGCCGAGAATCCACCTCGGGGCGACGCGGAGGCGTTGACGCCAGGTCGGGAGACGTGAAGCATACAGGGCAAATCGCGCCTCGCGCCCGAGCGCCCCAGACACCACGTGTCCTCCGACTTCTATCGCCGCGCTCTCTGTGCCCAGGCTCATCGCTTCCCCAAGCTCCTCGAAATGTTTCGTCCTCAACGGCTGTCCGTCAATCAGCGCACGCACGTTGTCCGCAACCAGTTCGGCCTCTTGAGAAGCGAGTTGGGCAGTTCCACCCAAACCCTCATCGGCGTTGGTATAATGTGCTATGTCGCCGAGGGCGAACACGTTCTCGTAGCCACGGACCTGTAGCGTCTTCTCGACTGCAAGGAACCCCTTCTCCTCTTTTTGAAGACAGAGTTTCTCGACCAGCGGGTTGACTTTCACGCCCCCGGCCCAAACGACCGCGGCTGCTCCGATCATGAGTCTCTTTTTATTGTGCTCGATTTCTAATCCCTTCGCCGTGACACGAACGACTTTCGTTTGCGTCTGCACTTCGACGCGGGCTTCCTTCAGCGCACCCTCAACCGTCGCGCGCAACTCCTCGTTCATCCCGTGTCCGACCTGTTCGCTCTCTTCGATGATGATGACGCGAGGCTCTCCCGGTAAGCCACGCCGCTCGAAGGCGGCACGCAGCAAATCCGCTATCTTCGTCGAGAGTTCGATCCCGCTCGCGTCGCCCCCGACCACTGCGACCGTCAATGCTTCGCGCGCGTCTTCGGGCGTGCTATCCGGCGGGACATGGTCCAGAGCCTCAGTCAAGCGCTCACGTAGGGCATCGGCGTGCCTGAGCTGTCGGAACGGCAGTGCGTATTGTTCAGCCCCTTCAACACTCTCGTAGTTGGTGCTGGAGCCGACCGCTATGATTAAAATATCGTAGCGGACGCGGCGCTCCTCGGCGACGATTACCTGGCGCGTGCCGAAATCTATGCTGGACACTTCACAGCGCACGAAGTTGATTTCATCGCCGAATAGTTCCTCGTAGCGTGGAGCGATCTGCCATGCTTCGATTTCGCCGCTCAAGTACTCGTAGAGCATCGGAGTAAAGAGGAAATGATCTTCGCGGCTGACGAGGGTCACATCATGTGTGCCCGCTAAGCCGAGCGTTGTAAAAACTCCACCGAAACCGCCACCGACTATCACTACGCGCGCTCGCTTTTTGTTCATCACTTGGCTGCCTCGCTTCAGTAGTTGAAACTCAGACTAAAGCTCTCGGTCGGGAGAATTTCGCGCCACTGCTTGATGAGTTGTTTGTATGACTCTCCGACAGGTCGAATCTTCCGATTCAGATCGTAGAGGCCGAGCGGATTGACGCGCCCAGCGTTCTCTCTCAAGGCCGTGTCCCAGTCCACCTGATCCGTCAGGCTGTACCAGGTGAAGCCGAGAATGGGCACGCCGTCCAGCTTCAGTCGGTGCAGGTTAATCCACTCTTTGCGCAGCCACTGCGGCGCGCGCTCGGCGTCCTGCAAATTCGTCTCCGTATGCATCACCGGCAGCCCGTAGCGGCTGTAGTATTGGTGCGTGATCACGTAGTAGCCGAAAATTTCTCCAGACGGAGAGGTGGTGCCATCAGCCTGCACGAGATGTTCGTTCGTCACGTAGTAATCGTTGCCCATGATGCACCGCGCCTTAACGTGATTCTCCCGGAACCAGTGGTACTCCTCGCGCGTCATCCCGTTGTCGAGAAGGTATTCGTACATGATCGCGTTGACCGGGTAGCCGTAGGTCAGGTCAAGCGAGAGGAATCGCTTCAGGTTGAGAAATTCTGCCGGGCGTTCGCAGTTCGGTTCTTCGGCGTGGAAATATTCGCTTGATTCACTCTGAATGAAAGTAGCATCCGGCTGCACCTCGAGGATCGCGCGCATGGCAAGCATGTTGGCCTGACAAAGATGCTTGAGCGCTTTGACGAAAGCTTTATCGCTCGTCAGCCGTTCGTTCCACCAACCGTACTGCGCTGAGAACTGTGCGGCGATGAAGATTTCGTTGACCGGTGTGTAGAGTCGCACCCAGGGGAAACGTTCGGCGAAGGCGCGCGCGTACCTTGCGAAAAGCTGAGGCCAATCAGGATTCTGAAAATCCCCGGCCCAGTCAGGTACACCGAAGTGACACAGGTCCACAATCGGCGCGATCTTCAATTCATGAAGCGCCGTGAAGGTCTCATCTGCGAAACTCCAGTCGTAGCGTGTAGACCCTGTGTGGGTCGAATAATATGGAGGGCCATAGCGCAGGTATTCTATCCCCAAATCTTTGACAAGCTGGAAGTCTTCGCGCCAGTGTTTGTAATGGCCGCACTTCTCCATCTCGTCCACGCGCAAACTCTTTCCGTCGGGCAGGGAGATGGTTGGATAGCTGTTCTCAATGCCGGTGGAGAACATGAACCGGCTGGCAAATGGATTGAGCTTGTGGCGTGGCTGCGAAGTCATAGGCTATTTGGCGCACCTCGTCTGCTATTTCTTCTGTTCCGGCTCTCCTCTTGAGTTCTACCCGCCGAGCTTAGTCAGGATGAACGCGACGAGGAAGCCGAGCACAGTTATTAATCCCGCAAAATCGTGCGCTTCCTCGAACGCTTCAGGAATCATCGTGTCGGCGAGCATGGCGAGGATGGCTCCGGCGGCGACCGCTATCGTCGCGGCGATGACGTCCGACGAGAAGCGGCTGAAGACAGCATAGCCCGCGAGCGAGGCGAGCCCTGAAATGAGGGCGATCCCGGCCCACACGCCGAAAACGTAACGGGCCGAACGCCCGGCCTTCTTCATCCCGGCCGAACTCGATAGACCTTCGGGCACGTTCGAGAGAAAGATCGCGACGACCGCGACCACACTGACTGCGCCGCCCTCGATCATGCTGACGCCAATCGCAATTGATTCGGGGATGCCGTCGAGCAGCGCACCCACGGCGATTGCCATGCCGCTGCCGCTCTGCTCTTTCTCCGACGGCTGCTGGTTGCCCGAGCGTTTACGGTGCTTCGCGCCCCGCTGCGCGAGGTACCAGTTGGCTGCTGTGTAGAGACCTGCCCCGCCGAGAAACCCGATAGCAGTAGAATCAAAGCCGCCGCGCTTGTAGGCTTCGTCCATCAAATCGAATGAAAGGGCGGAGATTAGCACGCCACCGCCGAAAGCCATGATGGCGGCAATCAATCGCTGCGGCACGCGCGCAAAATATCCGGCAGCCGCTCCGACGAGCAGCGCAGACCCGGCGACCAATCCCCATAATCCAGCCCAGAACCAAACAGGCAACATTCAACACCCCATGCTCGTTCGACACTCACTCCCACAGTTGCGGCCGTCAGCGCCTTATGCCTCGACGATCAGTTGCTCCAAAGTGCTCTGAAACGGCGTCAGAATTTCGACCCCTTCTTTCGTCACGGCCACCATGTCGCAGTGGCGTAGGCCACCGTACCCGTCCATATAGATTGCCGGCTCGATGTTGAAGACCATCCCGACTTCGAGCACGTCATCTGAAACCGGATGCAAGCGCGGCGGTGCATTGTGATTAATTGCGGCGAAGCCAACGCCGTGCCCCAGACCGTGCCTGAATCCTTCACCGAAACCGCGCCCGGCGAGCACGGCACGCGCAGCGCAGTCCACCTCAGAGGCTTTGACTCTAGGGCGGATAGTCTTCAGGGCCTCGCTCCGCGCGGCGAAGACTGCCTCGTACATCTCACGTTTTCGCTCATCAGCTTCGCCGACCGTGAACGTGCGCGTGATGTCCGTCCAATATCCGTCAGCGTAGGAGTTGCAATGAACGAGGACGAAGTCGCCCTTTGAAATTTTTCTTGAGCGTGAGAGTTGGTAAGCGGCGGAAGCCTGTGCGGAGTTTGGCCCGGACATGCAGAAGGTGAATCCATCGGTGCGGGTGATGCCTTCCAATGATGGACCTTTCGTGCAGAGTGGCGAGCGAAATATCGCGGCAACTTCTGTCTCACGCAACCCGTGGCGTATTCGGTGTGTACCTTCCATGAAGGCGCCTTCGGCAATCCGGCAGGCGGCGCGCAGTCGATGTAGCTCACCCTCGGTTAAAGTAGAACGTAGCTCAGTCAACAGCTCACGCGCGGGCATCAATGTCACGGAGCGTGCGGCCATGTGGAGAAGCTCATGAATCGCGGCGCCGTACAGGTGCATCGAAGCATAGGATGCGGGCTCGAAAATTGGGCCTGATTCAAAACCCAGAACAGACCCGCGTGTGATCTTTAACTCGGTCAAAACCTCTGCGAGCCTAACGCTGACGACCTCGATCACTCCTTCCAGCTCTTTCAGTGACCCACCCTTAAAAGTGACTACCTTGTCGGCCCAACCTGTGTGGGCCAACTCCTCTTCATCCTCTGGGACGATGAGCGCGACCTGGCCGTCCCTGGTGGCGACGGCCAGAGAAGTGCCGACCACCGGCCAGTAGCCGGAAAGCATGAGGACGTTTGTTGGCAGCGCACACACCAGGGCATTCAGCCCTGCTTTTCCAAGAGCCTGTTGAATGCGCTCGATTCTTTCGGAATCACACCTCACTTGAATTATTGTTGGGCGAAGTTTCCCTAAATCATGATCAGAGAGCGAAAAGCTCAATTCTGTTTACCGAGCACGTTCAACGCTAAAGGGATTGTGCTGATGGCTCCGGCCAGAAAGAGTGCCCATCCCATGGTGCGGCGCTTATCTCTTGTCAGCTTATAAGCAAGTAACAACCCGATGCCCGCTCCGAGCACGACGCGAGTGCCGCCGATGAGCGCAACCTCAGGCAGCGTTAATTCTCTCTTTTTCATGTTGCTCCTTCCTCTTCGTTAACCAAAAAATGGTGCCGCCGATGGCGAGCGCACCCGCACCCATCAGAAGGGCATTTCTGAGATCGTGACCGGGCGAAGATTCGTTGTGCTGCTGCAGGTATGCTCGCTCCGGGTAATCACTGTGGGCTCCGCTTGCGCCGTCTCGCATGGCGAGCTGGATGATTTCTGCGAGGTGCAAAGCCTGCCGGTCGGTCGTCTGCGCAATCTGCTCGCGGCAACTGAAGCCGTCCGTGATGACGAGCGCGTCCTTCGGCGTCTCGCGCACGGCGGGGAGGAGAACCCGTTCGCCGCACTTCATGGAGATGTCGAAGTGCTCTCGCTCGAAGCCGAAGGCGCCGGCCATCCCGCAACAGCCCGTCTCCGGCGCGCTGAAATCAACGCCCATCTCTTTAAGCACTGCCTCTTCCGTATCCATCTTGAATATTGATTTATGATGGCAGTGGCCGTGCAAGACGGCTTTCATTTCCAACTTCGGTAGCTGAAAGTCAGGGGCTTTCTCGTGCAGAAAATCACTCAAGAGAAATGTCTGCTGGCTCAGCCGCTTGGCGTCCTCATCGTTCGGAAAGAAGCTGGTCAACTCTTCGCGGAAAACCGTCGCGCAACTTGGCTCAAGTACGACAACGGGCACGCCTGATTCGATTGGCTCTTTCAAGGTGTCGAGTATTTGCCGCAGGAGCGCTTTCGCTTCCTTCAACATTCCCCAATCGTAAAGCGGCCGCCCGCAACAGACATCCTCCAACGGCACGCGCACATGAAAGCCTGCCGCTTCTAAAACCTGGACCGCGGCCACGGCGGTTTGCGGATGAAAGTTATTATTAAAAGTGTCGGGCCAGAGAATGACCTGGCGGATTGCGGATTGCGGATTACTGATTGCGGATTCGTGAGTCGCGTTCTTAGTTGCACGCTTGCGAAACCATTGCTTGAAAGTATAAGGGGCAAACCGCGGGATAGTTCGACGTGGATGAACGTCTGCGACCAGTTTGGCGATGCTCCGAAGCAATGGCGCGTGCGTGAGGAAGTTGACGATGCCGGGAAGCCTTGACGCCAGCCGCGCCCAGAGGTGTATGTGCCCCATCGTGTAAGCCGAGCGTGGGCGCAGGCGGCCTTCGTAATAGTGCGAGAGAAACTCTGCCTTGTAGGTCGCCATGTCCACCTGCACGGGGCAGTCGCCCTTGCAGCCTTTACAGGCCAGACAAAGATCTAGCGCTTCTTTCACATCCTCACTCTTCCACCCGTCCGTGATCGTCTCGCCGCGCACCATCTCGCCTAAGAGTCGAGCGCGCCCGCGCGTCGAGTGTTTCTCTTCGAGCGTCACCATGTAACTCGGACACATCACACCGCCCCCGTGACGGCGGCAGACGCCAGCTCCGACGCACCTCTCGGTCGCTTGCGCAAAGCTGTGATGATCGTCCGGGTATCTGAAATGTGTTTCGAGCTGCGGCGGATTCCAATCCGTTCCGAGTCGCAGATTTTCGTCCACGCGGTAAGGGTCAATCAGCTTGCCCGGATTCATTTTCCAGTCCGGGTCCCAGATCGACTTGAACTCACGGAAGGCTTCGATCATTTCGGCGGGGAACATGCGCGGCAAGAGTTCGCCGCGGGCCTGACCGTCGCCGTGTTCGCCCGAAAGAGAGCCGCCGTAGGAACTAACCAGGTCGGCGGCCTCTTCTAAGAATGCCCGCCAACGCTTGATGCCTTCAGCGGTTTCGAGATCGAAGGTGAGGCGCGTGTGGACGCAGCCCTGACCGAAGTGGCCGTAGAGGGGGCCGATGTAGTTGTATTTGTCGAGAAGTTTCTGCAAGTCGCGCAGGTAGCCGCCCAATTTTTCCGTCGGCACGGACGAGTCTTCCCAACCTTCGTGATTGTCAGGCTCGCCGGGAATTTTGGCCGTCGCTCCTAAGCCCTCCTCGCGCAAATACCAGACCAGTTTTTCCTCCGCCGGGTTGTCGAAGAGCTTCATCGGCGGCGCATTGCCGCGCCTTTTGAAATCGTCCATCAATTTGCGCGCGTTCGCGTCCGACTCTTCTTTACTCCGGCCCCCAAACTCGACGAGCAGCCAGGCTTTGCCTTCTGGCATCATGTTGAGATTCTTCGGGTGCATCCCCTTCTTCTTCATGTCTTCGATGAAGGTGTCGTCCAACGCTTCGAGTGCCATCGGCTTGTAAGGCAGAGGCTCTGTGACGTGGTCCGCTGCGTCGAAGATGTCGCGGTAGCCGATGACCAGAAGTGAGCGCACGGGCGGCCAGTAGATGAGTTTGGTCGTAGCTTCGAGCACGACGATGCAAGTGCATTCACTGCCAACGAGAGCGCGGGCGACGTGAAAACCATTTTCAGGTAGCAGCGCCGTCAGGTTGTAGCCCGAAACGCGTCGCGGAATTTCGGGGAAGCTCTTGCGAATTAAGTCCGCGTACCTGTCTCGAAACGCTTTGAGCTTCGCGTAAATCTCTCCGCGCCGCCCTCCCTGATTGATGATGCTTTCAAGCTCTTCCTCGCTCGTCCGCCCAACCCTCATGCGCGTCCCGTCGTAGGTCAGAATGTCCAATTCCTCTATGTTGTCGGAGGTCTCGCCCGCCATCACGGAATGGACGCCGCAGGAGTTGTTGCCGATCATCCCGCCCAAGGTGCAGCGGCTGTGCGTCGCCGGGTCCGGCCCGAAAGTGAGATCGTAAATGTTTGCTGCATCGCGCAGTGTGTCGAGAACGATGCCGGGTTGCACACGCGCCCTCTTCGCCTGCGGGTCAAGCTCAAGAATGCGGTTCATGTACTTGGAGAAGTCGAACACGACGCCGTCGTTGACCGTCTGACCGGGGATGCCCGTGCCGCCGCCGCGCGCAAAGATTGGAGCGCCATGCTTGCGGCAAGCCGAGACAGCACGCACCACATCTTCGGCGTCCTTTGGCAGAATGACGCCAAGCGGAATCATCCTGTAGTTCGAAGCGTCAGATGCGTACATCCCCCGGTCCGAACTCTTGAAACGAACCTCACCGCGAACCCGGCTGCGCAGTTCTGTCTCCAGCCCGTCGACATCTACCGTTAAGGTCCCGGTCGTGCCGGTCTGAAGTCTGTTTCTCAATTGCGTCGGCGGCGCTTTAGTTTGAATCGTCACCAAGTTCTTGCCGGAGCTTTTAATTTTAACTTCTGTGGACATCTAGACCCCCACACGTATCTTTCGCCTAAAAAAGATTTCCGTCCGCGTCGAACTCCAAAGAACAAGGCTGCTCCTCCTGACTGAGACACTCGTTTTGTGAGACCTCTTCCAGAAGCGCTTCAGATACCCAAAACTCATCCAGACACGCAGTGTTCTTGATGCGACAGACGCGCGGACGGGCACTCGCCAGGGAAGAGAAGAGTGCGACCTCTATGGCTTCTCGATCAGAGGCAAGCACGAGCGGGAGCGGGCCCTCTCTGGTGTTCATCGCGCCGGGTTCTGTGGCCGTCAACAAATTCACATAGGTTACCCGGGCGTCATACTCGTTCATGAATCTCTGCGTGGTGAAATCCGCGAGCCCTATGCCGATGCCGTTGCCGAGAGATTGGCTGGTGAGCGAAAGCACACAGATGCGCCGGAAATCAGGCTCGTGCGCGCCGCCAGACATGCGCCAGTTGCCGATGACGTTCAAGTCCATGCCCGTGCCGGACATGTTCTTGCCGAGTTCGTCAACCACGAGGAGGTCCAGTTGCTGGAACGGCAGCTTGGCGACGTGCGGCTTGGCGGCTTCGAGGAGGCGTTCGTCCGCCTCTTTGAAAGCGTCGTAAACGGGCGGCACGACTTCGATGATAGCGGGCTGGCGAAAAGCGTTCTCGACGACGGCCACGCCGAAGAGGATTTTCGCCTTTGCCATTGTCAACTGCGGGACGGCTTTGACCGACGGCCATAGCCCATGAGTGTGTGCTTCTTGCGCTCCAGCCTGCTTGCCCAGCCCCACCGTCACCATCTTCAGCAGACCCGAAGCCACGCCCGCAGTGTTCTCCGGATGTGTCTTGGTTCGGCCCAGGACGATGATTCCGTCGGCCCCGGCGGCAATGTCATCGAGATGGGCGCGTGCTCCCGTCTCGCTTGTGCCTAGAGCGTGCGTCTTCATCGTGGCGTGAACAGGCGCGCCGATAGTTTCATCCGTCACGCCCAGACGCCTCAGAATCTCGACCTGTCCTTCGGCCACAGCGCCGCCGTGGCTCCCCATCGCCGGAATGATGAATGGCTCGCCGCCGCAAGATTTAATCGCCTCGACGATGCCCCCCAGGAGATCGACGAAGCCGCCCATGCCACGGCTGCCCGCGGTGATGGCGATGCGCCCGCCCGGTTTCACCTTGTCCCGCAGCCCGGCCTCGATGAGCCTTCGCCTGGTTTCACCTCGAACGTCTGCGATATGGTCCGTAGAGAGTTGTTGTTTGACTTGGGCCAGAGGCGGCAAAGTTCGTCTCGGGAAATCAATGGTCTTGCGTGGCATACCCTCTTCCTTTCAATGAGACGTCGCCCATCGCGAGGCATTCAGTGACGCCCCGCCCTCGACCGGCAGATCAGCCAGAGCAACTCACATCTTTAGGAATAACTAAGTCGCGTTCTATCTTCAATGTTTCGAAAAAATACTCCACTCGCCTGAAGCCTTGATGAAGATTTAATGAAGATAAATTCAGAAAGGATTTTGCAGTCGGCGGTCCAGACCGCTTGGCCGTATGTTGAAGAGAAAAACTACCTGAAAAAAAGTTCATCAAATCTTCATTAAGGCTTCAGAGGCAAGGCGTATTCTCGTCAACGTAGAACACTTTGCAGACTCGGCATGTATCTGAGCCGGTTTTTCGCATGCCCGCAGGCATGTGGTTGTACACCTTGCGCGTTTCCCACTGCGGTCGCGCGTGTTTGTCGGCTTACAGTGCAACCCGAATGATTGAGGAGATGGGAAGATGGCGAAAACTGTGGCCGACATTCTTGTTGAACGACTAACGGGCTGGGGCGTGGATACGATCTTCGGATTTCCGGGCGACGGTGTGAACGGCATCTTCGAGGCGTTGCGCACGCGTCAGGACCAGATAAGATTCATACAGGTGCGGCACGAAGAGGCGGCGGCCTTCGCCGCCTGTGGGTACGCCAAGTACACGGGGCGCTTAGGTGTTTGTCTCGCAACGTCTGGCCCCGGCGGAATACACCTCCTGAATGGACTCTACGACGCCAAGTGTGATGGCCAGCCGGTCTTAGCTATCACGGGCCACACCTTCCACGACATGATCGGAACGCATTACCAGCAGGACGTGGACCTGGATAAGCTTTTCATGGACGTCTCCGTTTATAACCAGCGCGTGATGGGGCCTGCGCACGTCACGAACGTCGTGGACGAAGCGATCAAGACAGCGCTCGCGCGGCGAGGGGTCTCGCACATCACCATCCCGAAAGACATACAGGATTGGACTTCCGATGAGGAAGAGCGTTCGTCCGCCAATGTTCCGAAGCATAGCGCGGACCTTTACGCGGCCGCTTACCCGCTGCCTCACGAAGATTTATTACGAGAGGCCGCTGACATTATCAACGGCGGTTCCAAAGTCGCCATCTTAGCTGGGCGCGGCTGTCTGAATGCGCGCATGGAGGTCCTACAACTTGCCGAGAAAGTTGCCGGTCCCGTCATCAAGCCCTTGCTCGGTAAAGCGGTCGTGCCTGACGACCACCCGTACACGACGGGCGGCGTCGGCCTGCTCGGCACTTCTCCTTCGCAGGAAGCGCTCTCAGACTGCGACACGCTCATGATCGTCGGCAGCAGTTTCCCTTACCTTGAATTTTATCCGCAGCCGGGCGAGACCAGGTGCGTGCAGATTGACCTTGACCCGGCGCGGATCGGCTTGCGTCATCCGGCGGATGTCGGTTTGGTCGGAGACTGCCGCGGCGTTTTGCGCGCTCTTCTTCCTTTGATTCAACAGAAAGAAGACAGAAGTTTTCTGGAAGAAGCCCAGAAGAATATGAAAGATTGGAATGAGTTGATGAGAGAGCGCGGCACGCGCGACGACATGCCGATGAAGCCGCAGGTCGTGACCTACGAGTTGAACAAACTGCTTGATGATGATGCCATCGTCTCTTCAGACAGCGGGACTATCGCCACCTGGGCTGCGCGCTACATACAGATGAGAGGTAACATGCAGTTCTCGCTCTCTGGAACACTGGCGACGATGGCTAATGGGCTGCCTTATAGCATCGGCGCGGCGGTAGCCTATCCGGGCCGTCAAGTCGTCTGCATCGTCGGCGATGGCGGCTTGACGATGCTGATGGGCGAGGTCGCCACGCTCGTCAAGTACAACCTGCCCGTCAAAGTCATCATTATCAAGAATGACGTGCTGGGAATGATTAAGTGGGAACAGATGGTTCTGGAAGGAAACCCGCAGTTCGGCGTCGAGCTTCAGCCGATAGATTTCGCGGCCCACGCTAGAGCGTGCGGAGCGGGAGGCTTTACGATTGAGAAGCCGGAAGAAGCCGCACGGGTTCTGCGCGAGGCACTCGCTCATGACGGCCCGGCGGTTGTTCAGGCGGTCGTTGATCCGAACGAGCCGCCGCTCCCGGGCAATATCACGATGACTCAGGCGCTGCACTTCGCCGAAGCGCTCATCAAAGGCCAGAAGGACCGTTGGGAGATCATCAAGACCGTGGCTGAAGACAAGATACGTGAGGTCGTCTGAGATGAATGCACATTCAACGGTCGTCGTAATTGATGGGCGCGAGGTCCTCATGAATAAAACTTAATTCTTTTTTCATAGAAAGTTCAGACGGGCGCGGTAGCATTGAGAAGAGGTCAATACATTCAGGGAGGAAAAGCGTGATGAATAGCAGGAAAAGGTGTGAGCACGAGGGCTGCAATTGTGAGGCGCGCGAAGGGAATCGCTACTGTAGCGACGCTTGCGAGAAGTCGCAGGATGACTCTCAGTGTAACTGCGGGCATCAAGGTTGCCGCTGAAGAGAAAGTGACCCTCGATTTTGCCGGTGCGTTTCCAACTGTAGTAAACGAAGGCTGCTTCCAAACGTGGCAACGGCACGAGAGGTCCCGACCGCTAAACAAAGTGATCGGGACCTCTCGTCTTAAGGCTGTGCCCGAAGCCATCTTAATCCAACCTCTTTCAGAGGGCGACCAATTTCATTTCAGGAATTAAGACTCACTAAACTCTCACGCTCGACTTTCTGAAAAAATCTTCATCTGTTTTTCATTAAGCCTTCAGAGGAGCGGTGTATGTTCCTCCCCACACTTAAATATAAGTGGGAACGAACAGGGGAAAAGGGTTGGCTTCGAGGGCCTGGCGAAGAGAAAGAGTGTCGAGCGCCAGGCCCACGACAACCCTCCACGCGCCGAGAGAGGGCCCATGTCTCTTTCGATGAAGGCCGAAATGGAAACTGCCAGCGATGCGCCGGACCTTCCACCGAAGTACTAACACAATCGCCCGATTGAGCATCTTCGGTCTCGTTTTTATTCTCGCCGGGCTGGGCTGGGTGATGATTACCATCGGACGTTCGCCTTACGTGACGGAGGCCGGAATCGCGCGTCGGCAGCCCGTGCCTTTCAGCCACAAACATCATGTCACTGATGATGGGATTGATTGTCGCTACTGCCACACGACGGTCGAAACCTCTTCCTTCGCGGGCCTGCCTTCGACCGCCACCTGCATGAACTGCCACTCACAGATTTGGGCGGATAGCCCGATGCTCGAACCCGTGCGCGCGAGTTTCCGCACGAGCGAGCCTCTGCACTGGACGCGCGTTCACAACCTGCCCGAGTTTGTCTATTTCGATCACAGCATTCATGTGAACAAGGGCATTGGCTGCTCGACCTGTCACGGGCGCGTGGACGAGATGCCGCTCACCTACCAGGTCGCCTCGCTACAGATGGAGTGGTGTCTTGAGTGTCACAGCCACCCGGAAAAATTTGTCCGCTCACGCGAAGAGGTTTTCAACATGAAGTGGCAGCCGCCCGCTAATCAGGAAGAGTTGGGGAAAGAGCTTGTCAAAACCTACAAGGTCAGGGACGCACGGAGTCTGACGAGTTGTTCCACCTGTCACCGTTAAAGAGTTCGTGCGTGATTGAAAGGGAAGTAAAGACGGTTCGTGTCATGACTGAGAGAATTAAATCGGCGGAAGATTCTTCGTCAGATGCGCGCTCAATGACCGGGATGGAGCGGCGGCACTGGCGCAGCCTTGAGGAATTTTCCGAGCTAGAAGATTTCGAAAAGCTCTTCAAGCGAGCGTCTCCACGCCACGCCGCGCTCTTTGATAACGCGCTGGATCGCCGTCAGTTTCTGAAGCTCATGGGGGCGTCGCTCGCTCTGGCGGGCCTCACCGCCTGCGGGGCGCGCCAGCCTGTCGAGGAGATCATCCCTTATGTGCGCCAGCCCGAAGAGGTCGTGCTGGGGCAATCTTCATTTTACGCGACGGCGATGGTGCTCAGCGGGTACGCGCTTGGGCTCCTCGTCGAAAGCCACGAAGGCCGTCCGACGAAAGTTGAAGGCAATCCGGACCATCCGTCGAGCCTCGGTGCGACCGATACGTTCGCCCAAGCCTCCGTCCTCACACTCTACGATCCTGATCGCTCGCAGACTGCCGCGTACCTCGGCGACATACGCTCGTGGGGAGAATTTCTAGTCGAGTTACGCCGGGCGCTGGCTCAAGAACGAGACGATCAGGGCGCGGGCTTGCGCATCCTAACTGAGACGATTACCTCTCCAACGCTCGAGGCCCAACTGCAACAGTTGCTCAAGGATTATCCGCAGGCCGCCTGGCACCAGTACGAGCCCGCCGGGCGCGATCGGGTGCGTGAAGGCGCGCGGCTCGCCTTCGGCGATACGGTCGAAACTCTGTATCGGTTCGACAAGGCGGATGTGGTGCTCTCGCTCGGCGCGGATTTTCTCTCGACCGGTCCGGCGAGCGTGCGCTACGCCCACGACTTTATCTCGAAGAGGCGCGTACGTGCCGGCGTGCAGGTCGACATGAATCGCCTTTACGTCCTCGAAAGCACGCCCTCATGCACGGGCGCGATTGCCGACCACCGCCTGCCCATCAAGGCTTCCGAGATTGAGAGTTTTGCTCATGGCATTGCTGCGCGGCTGGGCCTGTCATTGGGCCAGGCATCAAGCGAGACTGTTGCACACAACGCGCATGTGGAATGGATTGACGCTCTGGCGAATGACCTGCTGCGGCATCGCGGTGCGTGCCTGGTCATCGCCGGGGATGAACAGCCGCCCGCCGTCCATGCGCTGGCCCACGCGATGAATCAAACGCTCGGCAATGTCGGCCAAACAGTTAATTATACAGAGCCGGTCGAAGCTCAGCCGGTCAATCAACTCGAATCACTCAGGCAACTCGTCAGCGAGATGGATGCCGGTCAGGTCAGGACACTGGTCATCCTCGGCGGTAATCCAGTTTACAACGCGCCTGCAGATTTTCATTTCGCCGACAGTCTGCAAAAAGTCGGACTGCGAATTCACCATGGCCTCTACTACGACGAGACCAGCGCGTTCTGCCACTGGCACATTCCCGAGAGCCATTATCTTGAGGCATGGTCGGACGCGCGCGCCTACGACGGCACCATCTCAATCATCCAACCACTGATCGCGCCGCTCTACGATAGCCGGAGCGCGCACGAACTTCTCGCGGCCTTTACGGACCAACCGGATCGACCGGGCTACGACATTATTCGCGAGTATTGGAAGGGAGTCAGAAGTGAGGGGGTAAGAAGCAGTAATCAAGCAGGGCCAACCAAACCGAAACTAACTACGGAGCGTGCGGCTGCCACGCCGCCAGCGGCTTTTAACCTTGAAGCCAATCAGCCGGCGAACCATCCAGATGAGTTTGAGCAATGGTGGGGCAAGTCGCTGCACGACGGCTTCGTTGAAAATAGTGCGTCTCAACCAAAAAACGTCTCGCTTAAAACGGACTGGGCCAATCAGTTGGCCGTCTCTTCCAGTACTCAAACCCCGACCCCTAACCACGGGCTCGAAATCATCTTTCGCCCTGACCCTTCCGTTTACGACGGGCGCTTTGCGAATAACGGGTGGCTGCAAGAGTTGCCGAAGCCTTTGACGAAACTCACCTGGGATAACGCGGCGCTCTTGAGCCCTCAGACCGCGCGGCGTCTGGGCCTCTGGGAAGAGATTGCCGGGCGCGGCGGCGAGCATGGACAGATGAGCGTGAATGTCGTCGAGTTGAATTACCAGGGCAGGAGCGTGCGCGCACCCGTCTGGATAATGCCGGGCCACGCCGATGATTCGGTGACGGTTTATCTGGGCTATGGCAGAGAGCGCGCAGGTCGCGTCGGTGATGGCAAAGGCTTCAATACCTACAGACTTCGCACAGCCGCCGCGCCGTGGTTCGGTGACGGCTTAGAAATAAAAGCCACAGGCGAGCGTTACTCATTGGCCTCGACGCAGGCTCATCACGGCATGGAGGGGCGCGAGCTGGTCCGCTCCGCCACGCTCACCGAGTACCGCACCCGTCCAGACTTCGCCAGAAGAGAAGCCGACGACCCCAATCATGCTATCTCGCTCTACCCTGAGTGGAAGTATGAAGGTAATGCGTGGGGGGTGGTGATTGATACCGGCTCATGCACGGGCTGCAACGCCTGCGTCGTCGCCTGCCAGGCCGAGAACAACATCCCCATCGTCGGGAAAGAAGAGGTCATGCAGGCGCGCGAGATGCACTGGCTCAGAATTGACCGCTACTACGCGGGCGACGAGCGCAACCCGCAGACGCTGCATCAGCCCGTGCCCTGTATGCACTGTGAGAACGCCCCCTGCGAAGTCGTCTGCCCCGTCGAAGCCACGTCACATAGCGATGAGGGCTTGAACGAGATGACCTACAACCGCTGCGTCGGGACGCGGTATTGTTCGAACAACTGCCCGTACAAGGTGCGCCGCTTCAATTTCTTTCAATACGCCGATTATCAAACGCCGGTGGTCCAGCTACAACGCAACCCGGAGGTGACGGTGCGCTCGCGCGGCGTGATGGAAAAATGCACCTACTGCGTGCAGCGCATCCAGTCCGCCAAGATCAACGCTGAGAAAGAGGGGCGCGACGTGCGCGACGGCGAAATCATGACCGCTTGCCAGCAGGCTTGCCCGACCCAGGCGATCGTCTTCGGCAACATCAACGAGAGAGATGCCCGCGTCTCAAAACTCAAACGTGAACCGACGAACTACAGCCTGCTCGCGGAACTCAACACGCGACCGCGGACGACTTATCTGGCAACGATTCGTAATCCGAATGCTGAGATCGAAACTGAGTAGTCTGAGAAATAGATGAGCGACGAAGTTCAAAATCGAGCGGGTGAGGAGTTGGCGCGACCCCCCGTCATTGAGCCCGGCTACAACTTCGCCACGATCACAGACAAGATCAGCGCGATTGTTCTCCGGCGAAAGACCTCGCCGGGCTGGCTCCTCGGCTTTGGCCTCTCCTTCCTCATCGTCATGCTCTTGATGTACGCCGTGAGCTTCCTGCTCGTACGGGGCATTGGCATCTGGGGTGTGGAGATTCCAGTCGCGTGGGGGTTCGCCATCGCCAACTTCGTCTGGTGGATCGGCATCGGCCACGCCGGGACTTTAATCTCCGCCATCCTACTCTTGCTTCATCAGCGGTGGCGCACCTCCATCAATCGCTTCGCCGAAGCGATGACGCTCTTTGCTGTGGCCTGCGCCGGACTCTTTCCCCTCCTACATATGGGCCGCCCGTGGTTCTTCTACTGGCTCTTGCCTTACCCGAACACGATGACCCTGTGGCCGCAGTTTCGCTCGCCCCTCGTCTGGGACGTCTTCGCCGTCTTCACCTATTTCACGGTCTCGCTTGTCTTCTGGTACATCGGCCTCATCCCTGACCTGGCGACTTTGCGCGACCGCGCCAGGAGTCGCGCCGCGTGGCTCATTTACGGAATCCTCTCGATGGGCTGGCGCGGAGGCTCACGCCACTGGCATCACTACGAGACGGCTTACCTGCTGCTGGCCGGCCTGGCCACGCCGCTCGTCGTCTCAGTCCACACGGTCGTCAGCTTCGACTTCGCGGTGGCGATTGTGCCGGGCTGGCATTCAACCATCTTCCCGCCCTACTTCGTCGCGGGCGCCATCTATTCTGGATTTGCGATGGTGGTCACGCTCGCCATTCCGATTCGCGCCGCTTACGGGCTGCAAGATTTCATCACCATGCGTCACCTGGAGAACATGGCGAAGATCATGCTCGCCACCTGTCTGATGGTTACCTACAGCTACCTCTCCGAATTCTTCTTCGCGTGGTATAGCGGAAACCCGTTCGAGCAGTTTATGGAAGTGAACCGGATGAGCGGGCCTTATGCCTTGATGTTTTGGATCTTGGTTGCCTGTAACGTCCTGATCCCGCAGGCGCTCTGGTTTAAGCGTGTGCGCAGGAGCGTGCCGCTCCTGTTCATCATCGCCCTCATCATCAATATAGGCATGTGGACCGAGCGTTACGTTATCGTCGTCACTTCCTTGCACAGAGATTTTCTGCCGTCGTCGTGGGGCATGTATTCGGGGACCTGGTGGGACTACGCGACGCTCTTCGGAACGATCGGCCTCTTCGTCATGTTGCTCTTTCTCTTCATACGCTTCTTGCCGGCCATCTCGATGGCGGAGATGCGCGAGCTTGTCCCGCAGGCCAAAGTGAGGGAGGGCCAGGCATGAAGGCGAAACGAAGACCGGACCTCTACGGACTTTTGGCGGAGTTCGACGAGCCGCAAAGCTTGCTCGACGCGGCGCGATGCGCGCGCGCGGAAGGGTACAGGTGCATGGAAGCCTACACGCCCTATCCCGTCGAAGGTCTTTCCAAAGTCATCGGCGTGCGGCGCAGTCTGGTCCCGCTCATCGTGCTCGTGGGCGGAATCGTGGGCGGGCTCGGCGGATTCTTCATGCAGTATTACGCGGCTGCCCTCCACTATCCGCTCAATATCGGCGGACGGCCCCTCTGGAGTTGGCCCGCGTTCATCCCCATTACTTTTGAGTTGACAGTGCTCTCGGCGGCGCTTTCGGGCGCGTTCGGCATGCTGGCGATCAACCGCCTGCCGCAGCCGTATCACCCGGTCTTCAACGTTGAGCAGTTCGGGCTGGCGACCCAGACCAAGTTTTTTCTCTGCATCGAGGCGTCCGACCCGAAATTCGGTAAGGACGAGACCCGCAAGTTTCTCGAAAACCTGGGCGCGCGTGAGGTGTTAGATGTTAAAGATTAGCCACAGCGGACCAGAGACACGGAAAAGGGAAATGGAGAGACAGGGAAGAACGCGGAATCATCATCGCTCCGTTAATTCTTCATTCTTTACATTTCATCTCTCTTTTTCATCGTGCCTCTGTGTCTCTGTGGCCTTCATTCTTCTGACAATGTCCGGCTGCGTTCAGCAGATGGGGAGTCAACCGCACCTCAGGCCGCTTGAGCGGAGCGCGTTCTTCGAGCACGGCCAGGCCTCGCGCCCCGTCGTGCCGGGCACTGTGCCGAGCGGGTACACGAGAGAAAACGTGCGGCTCGAAGAGTCAACTGACTACGACCCGAATGCGCAGGAACCGCCATTCCCGTTGACGCGCGAAGTAATGGCGCGCGGGCGCGAGCGCTTCAACATCTATTGCGCGGTCTGTCACGCACGGACGGGCACTGGCGACGGCGTGGTCGTGCTCAGGGGCTTTAGCCGCCCGTCTTCATTTCACACGGACGCCTTACGCGCGGCGCCGTTGGGCCATTTCTATGACGTGATGACCAGGGGCTTCGGCGCGATGCCGAGCTACGCCGTGCAGATACCCTCCAGGGACCGCTGGGCCATCGCGGCCTACATACGCGCCCTGCAACTGAGCCAGCACGCGGCCCCCGAGGACGTGACCGCCGAGAACAGGAATCAACTTGAGCGGGGAGGCGGTGCCGCCAGATGAGCGAGATGATTCGACAAACTCCGACCGCGTTACACCGCTGGCAAAGACCACTGCTCTTTGTAGGGCTCATCGCCCTGGCGCTCTCGGCGGCAGGCTGGTTTCTGCGCCCGGACCAGTTTTTCCGCTCTTACCTGCTGGCTTACGTCTTCTGGGCGGGCCTCACGCTCGGTTGTCTGGCGATTCTGATGATGCAGTACGTGACGGGGGGGGCGTGGGGCATCATCCTGCGGCGCGCGCTTGAGTCGGCGACGCGGACACTGCCGCTCCTCGTCCTCCTCTTCGTCCCGCTTCTTTTCGGGCTGCACCGCCTTTACGTCTGGACTAATCAGCAGGCGGTCGCCTCGGACCCGCTCCTTGAGCACAAGCGCCCGTTTCTCAACATCCCCTTCTTTCTCGCGCGCGCGGCGCTCTATTTTATCTGCTGGGTGGGCCTCAGTTTTCTCCTCAACCGCTGGTCGCGCGAGCAGGACAGGACAGGCGCTGCGAAGTTCGCCTGGCGGCTGGAGCACCTGAGCGGCCCGGGCCTGTTTTTTCTCGCCGTAACCCTGACGCTGGCGATGATTGACTGGATCATGTCGCTTGAGCCGCGCTGGTATTCCACCATCTACGCGGTCGGTTTCATGGTCGGCGAGATACTCGCGGCCTTCGCGTTTACGATCGCCGTCGTCATTCTCCTTTCCGCTCGCCGTCCGCTCTCAGACGTCGTGAAAAGGAAACACTTCCGCGACCTGGGCAATCTCCTCCTGACCTTCGTCATGCTCTGGGCTTACTGCGCCTTCTCGCAATACCTCTTGATCTGGTCCGGTAACCTGCGTGAGGAAATTCCCTGGTACCTGCGCCGCACGGTCGGCGGTTGGGGCTGGGTTGCTGTCGTCCTCATCGTCTTTCATTTCTTCCTGCCCTTCTTTCTGCTTCTGTTCCGTGAAATCAAGGATCACAGGCGGATGCTCCTCGTGGTCGCGGCTCTGGTTATATTGCTGCGCTTCGTTGACCTCTTCTGGCTTGTCGAGCCAGCGTTTTACCCCCAAAACTTCAGCCTGCATTGGCTCGACCTCTTGGCGACCGTCGGGGTCGGTGGCCTCTGGCTTGCCGTCTTCATCCGGCAATTGGGCGCGTGGCCGATCTTGCCTCTCAAAGATCCTTACGCAGAGGAGGCTTTCGGCCATGAGTGAGACGATGAAGGCGCACATTGAGAACAGAGACGTCGCTTACGAAAAGAGGGATGTTAACCCCCGCGCCATTCTTTGGGTCGGCGTGGCCATCCTCATCTCAGCCGTCATCATTCACTTCGCCGTGTGGGGCCTCTTCGATCAATTCAATAAGAGCGAAGCGCATAAAGGGAAGCCGCCCGCGTCTCTCGTCAACACGAAACCGCAACCGCCGCCGCAGCGCCCACGCCTCCAAACAGACGCGCCCGCCGACCTTCAGGAGTTGCGTATGCGTGAAGACGCCGCGCTCGAAAGCTACGGCTGGGTTGATCGTGAAAAGGGCGTCGTCCACATCCCTGTTGAGAGGGCGATGGAGTTGTTGGTTGAAAGGGGACTGCCGAAGCCGCAACCGGCACAGCCTGGTCCGGCTGAGAATCAGGCGAACGAGAGCGGGAAAGATGTGAAAAGAGCCGTCGGCGTAGGGCAGGGGGAACATCAAAAGAAATGAATGTCAGAGTGTTCTATCAATCTCAAGCGAAACTCCTGGGTGTGCTCGCGCTCCTCCTTCTTCTGACCTGCCAGTCCGTAGCGCAGAATACGCCGGCGCAGCAGGCTTTGCTCCGTGACATTCGGATCGAGCAGCGTCTGAACGCGCAGGTCCCGCCAGACCTCACCTTCCTCGACGAGACGGGCCACGCGGTAAGGCTCAACGAATACTTCGGAAGCAAGCCGACCATTCTCGTGCTGGCTTACTACGATTGCCCGATGCTCTGCACGCTCGTCCTGAATGGCCTGACGAGCAGCCTCACGGACCTGAAGTTTAACGTCGGGCAGGAGTTCAACGTCATCACGGTCAGCTTCGACCCGCGTGAGAAGCCGGAGTTGGCGGCCGAGAAAAAGGAGGTTTATGTCAGACGTTACGGGCGACCGGGCGCATCCGCGGGATGGCATTTCCTGACCGGCGACGAAGCGAACATCAAACGGCTGGCAGAAGCCGTCGGCTTTCATTACGCCTACGACCCCGAATCGGGGCAGTTCGCGCACGCCTCGGGCATCATGGTGCTGACGCCGGAGGGAAAGGTCTCGCGCTATTTCTACGGGATAGAGTATCCGCCAAGAGATTTACGTCTCGGCCTCGTCGAAGCCTCGAACAACCACATTGGCTCGCTCGCAGACCAAGTCCTGCTGCTCTGCTATCACTACGACGTCGCCACCGGAAAATACGCGCCCCTCGCCGTCAACGCCATGCGGCTCGCGGGAGCGTTGACTGTCGCCATTCTTGCTTTAGCCATTGTCGTGATGCTGCGAAAAGAGAGAAACAAGCGGAAGGAAAAAGAGAACGGAGACAAGCAAGAGAAGACCGCGCCAGTTTTCTCTTCCTACTTTTTACCTTTCGCCTTTTACCTCCTGCCTTTACTACCGGAATCCGCGTCCACGGAAGCGCATCGCGTGGACGCGCTCTTCTATTTCCTGCTCGGCCTGTGCGGGTTCGTCGCCGCCGGAGTCATCGTCCTTATCACCTACTTCGCCGTGAAATATCGCCGGCGCACGGCTGATCAACTCGCCCTGCCTTCGAGTTCGCCGAAGTGGGTGGAACTGAGCTGGACCATCATCCCGCTGATCATCTTCGTCGGTATTTTCATCTGGGGGGCGCGCGTCTATTTCGCGTTGGCGCGCCCGCCCGAGGACGCTATCGAGATTAACGTCGTTGCCAAGCAGTGGATGTGGAAGTTCCAGCATCCGGAAGGGCAGCGCGAGATCGACGAACTTCACGTACCGGTGAACCGCCCCGTCAAACTGACGCTCGTTTCCGAAGACGTGATTCACAGCTTCTACGTCCCGGCGTTTCGCATCCATCAGGACGTGCTCCCCCTCTCGCCGGGCCGGCCCTACCGGACCGTCTGGTTCGAGGCCACTAGGGCAGGGCGCTACCACCTCTTCTGCTCGCAATACTGCGGGACCGATCACTCGGGCATGATTGGTGAGGTCATCGTCATGGAGCCTGCGGATTACCAGCGCTGGCTGGCGAGCGGCGGCGAGGGCTCGCTCGCCTCGATGGGCCAAAAACAGTTCCGGCAGCTCGCCTGCAACGAATGCCACAGCGGGAACGCCCAGGCGCGGGGTCCAAGTCTTGACGGCCTTTACAACAGCACCGTGGCTTTACAAAATGGCCAGACCGTCAAGGCTGATGAGAGCTATCTGCGCGAGTCAATCCTGGCCCCGCGCGCGCGCATCGTGGCGGGCTTCCAGCCGATCATGCCGACTTTCCAGAACCAACTCGACGAGGAGCAAATCCTGGAACTTATCGCGTACATCAAGTCTCTGGGCGCGGAGCGCCAGCAGGTTCCTCCAGTCTCCCAGCCCGCCGGGCCGCAGCCCTCCCCAGTTCAGGGTGCGATCAGACAGAGCGAAAGCGGGAGGCCATGAGCTATGAGCATGGAAGTTAAAGAAGCCGGACAGGATTATCTAAATGTGAGCTACGGCGTCAGGAGTTGGCTCCTGACGACAGATCACAAGCGCATCGCGCTTCTCTACATGGTTTCGATCACGCTCATGTTCTTCGTCGGCGGCATCATGGCCGTCCTGATGCGCCTCGAACTGTTGACGCCGCAGGGCGATCTCGTCACTTCGGACACCTACAACCGGCTCTTCACGATGCACGGCATCATCATGGTCTTCTTCTTCCTGATCCCATCCATCCCAGCGGTGCTCGGGAATTTCCTGCTGCCGATGATGATCGGCGCGAAGGATTTGGCCTTCCCGCGGCTTAATCTTCTGAGCTGGTACATCTATATCATCGGGGCCGTCTTCACTTTCTGGATCGTCATCGGCGGCGGCGTGGACACGGGCTGGACCTTTTACACTCCCTTCAGCACCACCTCGTCAAACACGCACGTCATCCCAATGACGCTAGGGATTTTCATCCTCGGTTTCTCGTCAATCCTGACGGGGCTGAATTTCATCGTCACCGTTCACAAGATGCGCGCGCCGGGACTGACGTGGTTCCGTCTACCGCTCTTCGTCTGGGCCATCTACGCGACGAGCATCATTCAGGTGTTGGCGACCCCCGTGCTCGCCATCTCGCTCGTGCTCCTGGCGGTCGAGCGTGCCTTTCACATCGGCATCTTTGACCCGGCTTTGGGCGGAGACCCGCTCCTTTTTCAACATTTTTTCTGGTTCTACTCGCACCCGGCGGTTTACATCATGATTCTGCCCGGCATGGGTGTCGTGAGCGAAATCATTCCACACTTGGCGCGCAAGAAAATCTTCGGCTACAACTTCGTCTGCTTCGCCACGCTCGGCATCGCCTTCTTCGGCTTTCTCGTCTGGGGCCACCACATGTTCGTCGCCGGTGAATCGGTTTATGCCGCGATGACTTTTTCCATTCTGAGCTATCTGGTCGCAGTCCCTTCGGCGATCAAGGTCTTCAACTGGACGGCGACGCTTTACAAAGGCTCCGTCTCTTTCCAGACGCCGATGCTCTACGCGCTCGGCTTTATAGGGCTCTTCACCATTGGGGGATTGACGGGACTTTTTCTGGCCGCGCTCGGACTGGATGTTCACGTCCACGATACCTATTTCGTCATCGCACACTTTCACTACATCATGGTCGGCGGAATGGTCATGGCCTACTTCGGGGGCATTCATTACTGGTGGCCTAAGATTTCAGGCCGCCTCTACCCGGAAGGGTGGGCCAAGCTGGCCGCGCTCATCGTCTTCGTCGGGTTTAACCTGACGTTCTTCCCGCAGTTCATACTCGGCTATTTGGGGATGCCGCGCCGTTATCACGCCTATGCGCCGGAGTTTCAAGTCTTGAACGTGATGTCGACGGCGGGCGCTTCGATTTTGGCGGTCGGTTACCTGCTGCCACTCGTCTATCTTCTCTGGTCTTTTCGCTATGGACGCGCAGCCTCCGCGAACCCCTGGCAGGTTAAAGGGCTTGAGTGGACGACTGCTTCTCCGCCGCCGCCGGAAAATTTTGAAGTGACACCTGTCGTGACGGAAGGTCCGTACAACTACCCGACAGCCGAGCCCGGCCTGGCAGTCGGGTTAAAGGAGGCCAGCGTTGTCTGAAGTTAGCACGGCACTGGGGAGTCAATTCCGCGACCTTGAGCAGCAGCGCGAGACGGCTGAACTCGGCATGTGGATTTTTCTCATGACCGAACTCTTGCTCTTCGGCGCGCTCTTTACGGCCTATGCGGTTTATCGCCTCAGCTACCCGGCAACCTTTGCCGAAGCGAGCCGCGATCTGGAGGCCGGGCTCGGCGCGGTTAATACAGCGGTGCTGATTTGCAGCAGTTTGGGTATGGCGCTCGCCGTTTACGGCGCGCAAACGGGCGAGCGCAAGCGCTTGCTCATTGGTCTCGCGCTCGCCATCATCCTCGGTACGGTCTTCATGGTCATCAAGGGCGTGGAATATTACCACCACTACCAGCATCAGGAGTTCCCCGGCCTCTCATTCAACTACAGGGGCTCGCACCCCGATCAAGCGCAGGTCTTCTTCTTTCTCTACTTCGCCATGACCGGAGTGCATGCCGTACATCTATCGGTCGGCATCATTTTGGTGATCTTCATTTTCATCAAGGCGTACCGGCGCGCTTACTCGCCCGCTTACTATACGCCCGTCGAAATCTCCGGCCTCTACTGGCACTTCGTCGACATCGTCTGGATATTCCTTTTCCCGCTGCTTTACCTGATAGACATTCATCCTTGAGATAAGGAGAGAGCGAGAGATGTCAGCTAAAATTATTTCAGAGAAAACTTACTACCTAATCTTTATCCTGCTCATCATCCTGACGCTGACCACCTACGAGGCGGCGCGCGTTGACTTGGGGCGTTGGAATGGGCCAATGGGCCTTGTCATTGCTGCCTGTAAAGCTGCTCTGATTATTCTCTACTTCATGCACGCGCGTTACAGCAGGTGGCTCACGTGGATTGTCGTCGGGGCAGGACTGCTCTGGCTCGGTATATTATTGGCGCTGACGATGAGCGATTACCTGACGAGAATTCATGCGTAATTACTAAGGGGAATAATTCGACATGGTATCCTCATAGCACTTGCTTTCAGGCGGCGTGGATGGAAACAATGATTTGTGTTAATGAATAGTTAAAGAGGCGTCAAGAGATACCTATTCTGTCAAGAGCGGCAAAAGTCTCGGAGATTAATCGCCGCCGATGAAACGAGGAAGTTATGCGCCTGCTAGTCGTCGAAGACGAACATAAAGTGGCAAACTTCATCAAGCGCGGACTTGAGGAGGCAGGCCACGTGGTGGACGTGGCATACAACGGGGCGGACGGCGAGTACCTCGCTTCGCTCAATTCTTACGACGTGATGATCCTGGACTGTATGTTGCCGGACAAAGACGGGCGGCAGGTCTGCCGCGACTTGCGGGCGCAGGGAAACACGACGCCCGCGCTTATCTTAACGGCGAAAGACACGACCCAGGATAAGATCCTCGGATTCAAAAGCGGGGCCGACCAGTATTTGACTAAGCCTTTCGATTTCGGGGAGCTGCTTGCGCGCTTGCGCTCTCTGGAACGCCACTCCCAGCCGCCGCAGATGCGGTCGCTTGACGTGGCCGACCTACAGATTGATCCTGCCACGCGATGCGTCCGGCGGGGCAACGAGGAGATTACCCTGACTGCCAAAGAGTATCTCTTGCTTGAATTGCTGGCGCGCAGGGCCCGTCAGGTCGTCACACGCACGGAGATCATGGAGCAAGTGTGGGACATGCACCACGACCCGATGACCAACTCGGTGGACGTGCTTGTCAAACATCTGCGCGACAAGATTGACCGCAACTTTGAGCCGAAGTTGATCCAGACCGTTCGCGGAGTCGGCTACACACTCAAGCCTGACTGATAAGTATTCGGCGAAACAACCAAGGCAATGGCTTTAACTTTTCGCGTCCGACTCACCCTCTGGTACTTGGCGACGCTTATCTTTCTACTGTCGCTCACGGCGGTCGGGCTGCTCTATGCTCTCGGGCGCATCGCGGAGAAGAAGTTCGACGCTGCCCTGTGGATGGCCGGCGCGGCGGAAGCCGAGAATGCGGCCGCCAACATAGAGCGGAGCGGGCTGGAGCGGCCGGACGATCAAACCATCAGCAACACCCGGTACAGGGAGGTGCTGGGTTACGAGAATGGTCCGCTGGAGAAGTATGTCACTGTCATAGACGACATGCACCGGGTGGCCGACATGACCAGTAATCTCGCGGCCCCGCTGCCCGTTGATGACCAACTCCTGGCGCGATGTTTTGCCGGAGAGACAGTCTATCAAACGGTTAAAGTTGATGGCGTCGGCATGCTGCGCGTCGTGTACATGCCGGTCCGGGGGGAGGCCGTCCAGCATCCTTTCGTGGTCATGGTCGGCTTGCCGGAGTCTTTCGTCGTCAGCGAGGTCAAGAGCTTTAATCTCATGGTGGCGTTGGCTCTCGTCACGTTATTGCTCTTGGCGGGCGCGAGCGCCATGTTGCTCGCAGAACGTGCGATTAAGCCGATCGAAAAGATCGCTACCGCGGCAGAATCCGTCAACGCGCTCAACCTCAAGACACGGCTGGAAGAGTCAGGGGCGCACGACCAAATTGGCCGCCTCGTCGCGGTCTTCAATAAGATGCTTGAGCGACTTGAGGCGGCTTTCGACGCCCAGCGCCGTTTTACCTCGCGGGCGGCGCACGAGCTGCGCACGCCGTTGACCATTCTCAAAGGTGAAGCGCAAGTGGCGCTGGGGCGCAAACGCTCGGTCGCGGAGTATGAAGAGTTGCTCCGTAGTAGCCTCGAAGAGATAGACAAACTGGTCCAGATCATTGACGACCTGTTGCTGCTGGCCCGCTATGAAGGCGGCGAGCGGGACATCCCGCATGAGCCGGTAGCGCTCGCCGAAATTGTGCGCAGCGTCGCCGACCAACTGCGGCCCTTCGCCTCCCGTAAAGGGATTGATCTGGTCGTCGAAGCCGCAGAACTATCCGTGAGCGGCGATGCCCACGCGCTTGAGAGACTCGTCTGCAAACTCATGGAGAACGCGCTCTTTTACACGCCGCGCGGGGGGGTGGTTTCGGCACGCCTGCTTCGTGATGGCGGGCGCGCTGATTTAACCGTCGAAGACAGCGGCATCGGCATCGCGCCGGAGGACCTCCCTCACATCTTCGACCGCTTTTACAGGTCGTCTGCGGCGCGGGAGATGCGCCCGGAGGGCTCCGGCATTGGCCTCTCGATGGCTGCTCTTATTGCGCGCCTTCACGACACAACAATCGACGTCGCGAGCAAGAAAGGCAAAGGAACTCGTTTCATGATCAGCTTCCAAACAGTCATTAATCAATCTCACATAGAGCAGGCCGGCTCATTGCGCATTAGTTGAGCAGCCTCATTCTCCGCGCGCGTCGCTTTCCGCACACAGTCCTCCCAGAACCTGCCATTCTCCCTGAAAAAAAATTCATCTTATTTTCAGGAGCAGTTAATCGCTAACTCTTAAACTAATACCATCCCTGGATTGGGTGTCATGAATGGTCGCCGATTGAGCTACGGGCGGTGATTAAGGTTCCTTCAATGATCCTAAAACGGGTCCGTTGACAGGAAGGAGTCTCAGGCACGGATGTTCGGCCCGGGGTTGAATAAAGAGCTCTGGTCGACCGAGGCGTCTGAGATTTGGCGATGTACCCTCAGATGCGGGGTAAACGCGCGGGGTACACCGACCTGCTTTGGCGTGATGGACTTTACTTTGCGCGAGGAGCAACAGCCAGAATCACCAGGGGGAGATATGGCGGACGTTAAGCATCTTCCGCCAGAGGCTGCGCCTGTAGTTCATTCCGAAGAGAAACGGGGCAGGCGTTTCCTCTGGCTCATCCTTCTTCTCCTAGCGCTAGTGGCGCTGGTACTCACGGCCGTCTTCGGTCATTACGCGCTCGGCCCAAGAGACACGATTAAGGTGAGCTTTATCAACGAGCAGGGATTAGGGAGGGGCAATGAGAAAACTGTTTCGACGATCCATTATTTATTCGCTGAGCGCGGCAATGGTGTTGTGTGGGTTGGCCACAACAGGCAGCGCACATAATCACTCGCAAGAGGCGCGCGTAAAGACGCAGGACCAATCCAGAGCGGAGAGTACGAGGCGTTCGCGGACCTACCTCGTCAAAGAGGTGCGGCACGAACTGCTGACGCTGCCCTATTATGGAGTTTTCGATTGGATCACCTACGAAGTGCGGCCTGACGGCACAGTCACGTTGAGCGGCCAGGTCGTTCGCCCGGCAACGAAATCCAGCGCGGGCGATGTGGTCAAAGACATCGAAGGTGTCTCGCAGGTGCGCAACGAGATCGAAGTCCTGCCGCTCTCGCCCAACGATGACCGGCTGCGCGAGGCTCTCTACCGCGCCATCTACTCGGGGCCGCTCTTTCATTACGCCGTCGGTTCGCTGAATACAATCCACATCATCGTCAATAACGGGCACGCGACGCTTCAGGGCAGTGTGTCTAATGAAGGCGACAAGCAGATTGCTTACACGAGGGCCAACGGCGTACCGGGCCTTTTCTCGGTGACGAATAATCTGCGAGTTGAGAACACGGGGGCGCGGTAAGGTTCGACGCGTATCGGATCAAAATTCTATAGAGGAGGCTTTGAGGTACAGACGATGAACAAACGGGGATGTGATCGAAGGCGACAGGTGTTGGCTACAATTAAACAAGCTATCATCTTGGCGACAATTTTGCTGATGCTCGCCGCGTGCAAGAACCAGAGCGCCGCGGCGCTCTCTTCCTCGAAGCCTGTGGCGAGCACACCTCCCGTAGCCGGCGCGGCTCAGAATTCCTACGCCGATGTAGTCACGCGAGTCGCGCCCGCTGTGGTGACGATTCATTCGCAAATGCGTGTGCGCGCCCCACAGCAGTTTCCCTTCACGGATGACCCTTTCTTCCAGCAGTTCTTCGGAGATCGCGGGCAAATGCAGCAGATGCCGCGCGAGCAGCGCGCCACTGCCCTCGGCTCCGGCGTGATCGTTAACGCCGACGGTTACATCCTGACGAATCATCACGTCATAGACGGGGCTGTGCAGATTAAAGTTGATCTGAATGATAACCGCACTTTGGACGCGAAAGTGATCGGCACAGACCCGCTGTCAGACCTCGCCGTGCTCAAAGTCGAAGCCACGAACCTGCCGGTGCTCCAACTGGGTAACTCAGATAATGTCCGCGTGGGCGATGTCGTGCTCGCCATCGGCAACCCTTTGAATGTCGGCCAGACCGTGACGATGGGCATCATCTCCGCCAAGGGGCGCCAGACGGGCCTGAGCAGCGGGAGCTTCGAAGATTTCCTGCAAACGGATGCGCCCATTAACCAGGGCAACTCCGGCGGTGCGCTCGTTAACACCAACGGCGAACTCGTCGGCATCAACTCGCAAATCCTCTCCGGTACGGGCGGCTCAATCGGCATCGGCTTCGCCATCCCTTCCAATATGGCCCGGAGCGTCATGGACCAGTTAATCAAGACCGGGAAGGTAAGGCGCGGGCAGCTTGGGATAGTCGTCCAGAAGGTGACGACTGATCTGGCGGCGAGCCTCGGGATACAGGAAGCGCGTGGCGTCATCATCAGCCAGGTTCAGCCCGGCAGCGCGGCAGAGCGCGCCGGTCTCAAGCGGGGCGATGTCATTACGGCGCTTAACGGAACGGCGGTCAACGACCCCAACCCTTTCCGCAATCAGATAGCCAGCACGCAACCGGGCACAGAGGTAGCGCTGACAATCTGGCGAGCTTTCCAGCACAGTGGGATCCGAAGCTTGGAATTCACGTGACTTGAAGTCGCGGC